>Ga0208916_10000663_pt1 | contig 15726 bp, 10 predicted proteins | sample DEB19_08_DNA_5_FD_184523 | JGI IMG/M metagenome (GOLD analysis project Ga0208916, IMG submission 184523) | Aqueous microbial communities from the Delaware River and Bay under freshwater to marine salinity gradient to study organic matter... | ecosystem: Environmental > Aquatic > Marine >... | reverse complement strand
TACTGCCGTTCCCATGACCAGAAGGGTATCATGGCGTTATCCTCAAATTTTAAGGGAGATGAATAATTTAGAGGGAGATGATGATATTAGTGCTTTGTTAAGAAGTAAGTAACTATTTTATTAGTAATTGCTCTATTAACTGAACCGCATTTTGCGTTCTTTGTTCACCAAGGCCACTTACTATTCCCCATGGCGTACTTTGATTTATTAGTAATTCCTTATAAATAGTAAATAATTCTTTGCGCGGCGCTTCGTCTGGATATTCACGCATTTCGTCTGCGGTCCAAGGCAGGTCAATATCACACAATATATAGGCATCATAATTACGTTCATTAATTTGTTCTAAGATATAAGTATGGCAATTGTTAAATACATATTCACACCAAACCTTCATCACATACATATCGGTATCTATAATTATTTTATCAATTGCTTTTCCATTGTGCTTTGCTATTAATGCAGCCGCTATGGCCTCGTCCTCTCCTGCTAGTTGACCCTTCGCGACCGTTAATAAATCTGCATAGCTATACTTAGTTCCATTTTCTTGTAGATATTGACGCGCATATTCTGGACACCAAATAGTATCATAATGTTTAGCTAATGCTGCACAAAGCGTAGACTTCCCGGTAGATTCTGGCCCTAGTACTACTATTTTTTTTATGCTCATATTTTATAATTTTCCTTTTTTTATTGGAATTATATCTGTGCTGCTCTTGCTTTTTCATACCAGGTTTTCCAACCCGCTATTGCTAAAATTAATAAAATTATAAACTGTACACTTGTAAATGCATATCCTTTTATAAAATACAATGGAATAGACGCTACATTCGTAATAATCCACCAAATCCAACTTTCTACTTTCTTTTTGGCCATTAACCACATTCCAGTATAAGCAGATGCGCTTGCTAGGGCGTCTGCCCATGGAATAGCTTCTGGTGCAAAAGCAGTTTTAGCATAAGACAGTGCAACAAAAATGACTAGATAGAATATGGCAAAAAATCCTACTTGTTGTAACCACTCTTTTTTATTGCTGTTTGTTATTTGTAAAGCAAGTGTTTGGTGATCTTCTTTTTTGCGCGTCCACAAATACCATCCATAAATACTCATTATGGTATAATATAAATTAACACTTGCCTCTCCTAATAAATGTCCTTTAAAACTTAAATAGATATAAAAAGTAGTGTTTATAATTCCAACAGGATACACTAAAATATTTTCCTTTCTACTATACCAAACAGAAGCTATGCCCGCAAACACGGCTATTGCTTCAATCCAGGTGGTTTGTATTAAACCATTATATATTGAAGTAAGTGTTTCGTTCATTTTATTTTTTTAAACTATTTAGCTGCTTTCATTTTTTGTAATTGTGCTTCTAAGCGGAACATCTCGTCTCTTAACCTTGCTGCTTCTATAAAGTCAAGTGCTTTCGCAAATTTATCCATTTGCTTCTTGGTTTGTAGAATGGCCTTTTCGGTTTGCGGAATTGTTTTGTAATCACTATCTGATTCTGAGACCATATCGATACCGTCGGTGGTACGAATATTAATATTATTTAAATCAAATCCTTTAATGTCTAATACAGATCCCTGCGCCATAACCTGCTCTATGCTTTTTACAATAGTGGTTGGCGTAATATGATGTTCTTCGTTGTATTTTTTTTGTTTTGCGCGGCGTCTATTGGTTTCATCTATGGTGCGTTGCATGCTTTTTGTTACAGTATCTCCGTAAAAAATTACACGACCATTTACATTTCTAGCCGCACGGCCTGCTGTTTGTGTCAAGGATTTTTCATTTCTTAAAAAACCCTCTTTGTCCGCATCTAAAACCGCCACTAGTGAAACCTCTGGTAAATCTAGTCCCTCTCTTAATAAATTCACACCCACTAACACATCAATAATACCTAATCTTAATTCTCTTAATATTTCAACACGCTCTAGTGCATCAATATCACTGTGCACATATTTTGATTTTATTTGAAGATTGTTTAAATAACGATCCATCTCCTCTGCCATTTTTTTAGTAAGCGTAGTTACTAAAACACGATCTCCTTTTTCAACCTGAATGGCTATTTCGTCTAATAAATCATCAATTTGATTTTTTGTAGGGCGTACTTCAATTGGAGGATCCAATAATCCAGTAGGTCTTACTACCTGCTCTACAATTAAGCCATCTGTTTTTTCTAATTCATAATCACCTGGGGTAGCACTAACAAAAATGGACTGTCCAATAATAGTTTCAAATTCATTGAAATTTAATGGGCGGTTGTCTATTGCACTTGGTAATCTAAAACCATATTCAACTAGGTTCATTTTTCTACTTCTATCTCCGCCATACATGCCACTAATTTGAGGAATGGTTACATGGCTTTCGTCTATTACGCATAAAAAGTCTTTAGGGAAATAATCCAATAAACAAAAGGGTCTTGTTCCGGGCTTTCGTCTATCAAAAAATCTTGAATAGTTTTCAATACCCGTGCAATAACCTAATTCGCGAATCATTTCAATATCATATTCTACACGTTCTTTTATTCTTGCAGCTTCAATATGTTTTCCTGTAGACTTAAAATATTCAACCTGTGCTAGCATTTCGTCTTGCACTTCGTGAATAATTTCTTGCACCATGTCCTTTGGTGCTAAATATAAATTAGCAGGAAATATAGCCTCGTTCTCCATGGCTTCAATTCTTTTTCCTGTTTCAATCTCTATACTTTCGATGCTTTCAATTTCGTCACCAAAAAAAGTAATTCTATAGCCATAGTCTACATAGGGTAGTCTTATGTCAACCGTATCTCCATTCACCCTAAAGGATCCTCTATCAAATTCTGTTACCGTTCTGTGATAAGTACTATTTACCAATGCGTGTAAAAATGCTTGTCGCGCAATTATCATTCCTTGATGAATACGAATAATTCCATTCTCATATTCAGTAGGATTCCCCATACCATAAATACAACTTACGCTGGCAACAATAATAATATCACGTCTTCCACTTAATAATTGTGCAGTTGCTTGAAGTCTTAATTTATCTAACTCTTCGTTGATGCTTAAATCTTTTTCAATATAAACACCCGATGTTGGTAAGTAGGCTTCTGGTTGATAATAGTCGTAATAGGAAACAAAATAACCAACTGCGTTGTCTGGAAAAAAGCTTTTAAACTCTCCATACAATTGAGCTACCAGGGTTTTATTATGTGTAAGGACTAATGTGGGACGTTGTACATTTTGGATCACATTTGCAATGGTAAAAGTTTTACCAGATCCAGTAACACCCAATAAGGTTTGATAACGATCTCCATTCTCTACTCCGTCGGTGAGCTGCGCAATGGCGCTTGGCTGGTCGCCCGACGGAGTATAGTTTGAATGGATTTTAAAAGGCATATTCAAAGATATGCTTTATCTAAAAATAACTTTGTTTTATAAGCTTTCTAAATAAATAGAAAGTCTATCAATTGCTTTTGCAACTTCACCAATTTGTTCTGTTGTTTCTGCCCAATTTTTTTGTTCTATAGCTTCTCTTACACCTGGAATAGTTTTAACACCATAACCTGTGTAGAATCCTGGTGCGTATAAACTATGTTTGAACCAAGGTCTGCGAGGCAAGCCAGTGCTAGTTAATAAGCTTTGTTCTGCTGAATAAATTTTAGCGTTTATGGCTGCTAATTTTGTTGCGTCTCCACTTGCTTTTGCTGCTTCCACATGTGCCGCTGCTTTTTCAAGTTTTGCTAATGCATTTAAAATTGGCGCAAAATCTACATACGGAACTTCCGATTGTAAAACAGGTGTCTTCAATTTTTCAGATGGATCCGCAGCATACTCATATACCTTCTTTGCTACTAATTCATTTTCTACTTTTACTTTTTCACGCATTTGATCCACATTGGCAACTAGCTCGTTTATATATCCTTTTACGGTTGCATGTAAAACACGATAATCAAAAGGTAATGCGTCTGCTTCTGCTAAGCGCAATGCTACACGACCAGAGGTTTGTGCTAAAGTAACACCATATTTAAATTCTGGATCTTTAAAACGCTTATACATATCATAAGAGTCATATATAGAGTGATATTCACCACCCTCGTCTTCTCCGCCATATCCAATATTTAAAGAAGGAATTCCTAAATGTTGAATAAAGGAGGAATAGTCAGAACCAGAACCCATGGCCCCTAAAGGGTATGTGGTTGCGTCAAATGCTTCTTTTTTGGCTTTTGTACTAGTTGCTCCTGCCGCGCGCGCTGCTTTTGATCTTTCGAAAACAGAAACACCCGTTTGTGGGTCTATTACTGTTTTACTAATTTCTGTAATTAATGGGTTAAATGCATGAGATCCTTCTGCGCCCAAAAATCCCCTACCATTTCCATCCGAGTTGATATAAGCAACCGCCTTAGCTTGTAGTTCTGCAGCATGGTTTTCTACCCACTCGGTAGAGCCCAATAATCCAGGCTCTTCCCCGTCCCAAGCACAATACACTAAAGTTCTTTTTGGCTTCCAGCCTTGTTTTAACAAACCACCAATTGCGATAGCTTCTTCTAGTTCAGCCGCCATGCCGCTAATAGGGTCGGCAGCGCCATTTACCCATCCGTCATGATGATTTCCTCTAATTACCCATTGGTCCGGAAATTCGCTTCCTTTAATAGTAGCAATTACGTTCAAAGCCGGGCGTATTTTCCAGTCAAATGTTGCTTTTAAGTGAACCATTGATCTACTTGGCCCAATATGGTAGGTAAATGGTAAAGAACCCGCCCAACCCTTTGGTGCAACAGGACCCGCCATGTCTTTTAATAATGGAGTTGCGTCGCCGTAACTTATAGGTAAAACTGGGATTTTTAAAAGGTTGGCTGCTTCTGTATGGTCCACTCTTTTAACGCCTTCTACAGAACCCACATTGGGTGTAGTTGGGTCGCCTGGGTAAACTACCATATCCATAATAGAACCACGCTGAACAGTTTGGTCGTTTTTAAATGCACCAATAGGATAAGCGTCTCCTGCAGTATAACCGTCGTCAATAGGGTCTGAATAAATCAAACAACCAATAGCTCCATGCTCCTGTGCCACTTTAGGTTTAATACCTCTCCAGCTACGACCATATTTTGCAATAACTATTTTACCTTTTACATCAATACCAAATTTTGCCAGTGTTTCGTAATCCTCTGGTAAACCATAGTTCACAAAAACCAATTCTGCTGTTACATCGCCGTCGGCACTCCATGCATTATAAGTTGGTAATTGGTCTGCTTGTCCAGAAGTGGCATCTTCTTTAACTGCATATTCTTTTAATAATGCTTTGTAATTTGTTGCACCTTTAATTTCTAATTCTCTAACTATAGGTGTTGGAAATAAAATTTGATAGGTTTCTATTTTAGTATCCCAACCGGCGTCTTTAAATGTTTTAGCAATTTGTTCTGCTACAAACTTTCCACCCTTTGAACTCATATGATGCGGTACAGAAGACAATAATTTAATGTTCTCACCAACACGCTTCGCACTTAACTGTGCATCAAACGCTTTTTCCGTTTTTAATTGCTTGTCGCTAGACGTAAAGCCTAAAAGACTTTGTGCCTGAACATTCATCAGTAGGCTAGTCCCTAGTATTGATAGTACAATTGTTTTTCTCATGCTTACTTTTTTTAGATTAAATATTTCTGTTTAGGTAATGTGTATAATTAGGAAGTTCATATTCATATATGTCACTCATAAAACGAGATGTCATTAAAAAATCTGCTGTAGTTCTATCACAAGCCATGGGAAGGTTCCATGCAACAGCTAATCTTAATAATGCTTTTACATCACTATCATGTGGCTGCGCTTCCATTGGATCGAAAAAGAAAAATACAACATCAATATCTCCTGTTGCAATCATGGCACCAATTTGTTGGTCACCTCCAAGAGGACCACTCAACATTTTTAATACTGGTTGGTCTAGTGCTTCTTCTATAAGCCTACCGGTAGTACCAGTAGCCACTAAACTATGTTTTGATAGTGCTACTTTATTATGGATTGCCCACTCGATTAAATCCTTTTTTTTATTATCGTGCGCTATTAATGCGATTTTTTTTCTTTTTTCTAATTTTCTAATATGCTTATTTATTGCGGTCATTTTAAACTTTCTTTTTTATGAAAAACTATTTTTACTAAGTATAGGAACTAATAACAAGGTAACAAAAATTATTGGTAGGGATATACCTAATACGTATAGAATGAGAAAAATCAGTAAGAGATAAATAGGATAGGTAAGTAATAAGAGACTAAACAAAACGGAATCGAAAAACACTGTGCCCTTTGTTTTTTTTGCAACAAAATTTCTAATAATTGTAAAATATGGCCAATGAATATAATAACCTATTCCTTTATTTATAATAGTAGCCTGACTTGGAATGATAATATTGTGTTGTAGTTGTCTAAAAACAATTTTATTAAATAAGACTTTATCGGAAGCGCTTTCTATTTTTTGTGCAAAAATAAATTCAGTAATGATTATATTTATTTTTTTGCCTATCCCCCTTAAACTATTATAAGCAATACCAGCTATATGAATGGTTGGTATAATGTTTGTTTTATGTAACCCTTCTAATATTCTTGTACAACCTTTTTTAAAGGGTTGTAATTCGTGATTATTTATACAAGTACCTTCTATAAATATTAAAACCGCTTCCCCTTTTTTTATAAGGTCAATAGACCTTATAAAAGCATATTCATTAAGGTGCAGGTTTTCTTTCCCTTCTCTTAAACGATAAACAGGAATCATATTTAATGATTCTAATAGAATTCTATATAGTGGTTTTTTAAAAACATCTCCTCTTGCTAAAAAATAAATACGCCTATTATAATAAGCACCTAATACAATTGCATCTAAAAAAGAGTTGGGGTGGTTTGCAATAATCAATAAAGGACCCTTTTCCTGTAAAAGGTGTTTGTTTTTAAAATGTACTTTGGTACAAAATAAATATAAGGCTGCTCTTATTAAATATTTTAAAAGAAAAATCAAATCTATTTTTTCATAAATATAAAAAAACCGCACCATATTAATGATGCGGTTTCGTATTTACTAACCACAATAAACACATTTATCTTTTATTTAGAAGCTGCTTCCTCTACTTTTAAAGCAATTTTTGCTCTAATTTTTGCTTCTATTTCATTTGCCATTTCAGGGTTATCGTGTAAGATTGATTTTACAGTATCGCGACCTTGGCCTAATTTATTTCCTTCGTAACTAAACCAGCTTCCGCTTTTATTAATTACTTCTAATTCAACACCCATATCAATAATTTCTCCAATCTTACTAATACCTTCTCCAAATATAATTTCAAACTCTGCTGCTCTAAAAGGAGGAGCTACTTTATTCTTAACCACCTTTACCTTAACTCTATTTCCTATTGCTTCGTCTCCGTCTTTAATTTGAGCCATTCTTCTAATATCCAAACGTACTGAAGCATAAAACTTTAATGCATTACCACCTGTTGTTGTTTCAGGATTACCAAACATTACCCCGATTTTTTCACGAAGTTGATTAATGAAAATACAAATAGTACCTGTTTTATTAATTGTAGCAGTTAGTTTTCTCAATGCTTGAGACATTAAACGAGCGTGTAATCCCATTTTAGAATCACCCATTTCGCCTTCTAATTCGCTTTTAGGAACCAATGCTGCAACTGAGTCAATTACGACAACATCTACTGCACCAGATAAAATTAAACGATCTGCTATTTCTAAAGCTTGCTCACCATAATCTGGTTGAGAAACTAATAAACTATCCACATCTACACCTAATCTTTTTGCATAAGCACTATCGAAAGCATGTTCTGCATCGATAATTGCGCAAATTCCACCTTTTTTCTGTGCTTCTGCTATAACATGGATTGCCACAGTTGTCTTTCCAGAAGATTCTGGACCATATATTTCTACGATTCTACCTTTTGGTAAACCACCAATTCCTAATGCGGTGTCTAAACCAATTGAGCCAGTAGAAATTACTTCTTGAGGATCTTGATTTCTTTCATTCATCATCATCACACTTCCCTTACCATAATCCTTGTCGATTTTATCGATAGTTAATTTAAGGGCTTTAAGTTTGTCTGCGTTATCTACGTTACTCATGGTTAGTCGTTTTATGTTTTCTTTAATATTTATGTGAAGATAGGGATAAAATGTTAATAAACTAAAATATTTAGTATTTTATTACTAATATGGTTAGTTATTTTTATTATTTGCTAATTTTTATAAATATATTATTGATTTTCAATTGTTTATGTTTTTAGTATTTTTTTAGTAATTAGTAAAAATTACTGAAATTTCAAATCTAATAACAGTTTTTTTGTTTATTTTGTTTGAATTTTAAAGATATTCTTATTGTAAATATGTTTTTCAAGTATTAATTCGAAGATAATGCTGGTGATTTATCTGCTTGGAATAAAAGTAGTTTAAATTGTTAGATCAAAAAATTTGGTTCAAAATATGGAATGTGTATTTCTCTTGTAGTATTATCTTATAATACATTTATATAAAAGAGCTAATACTATTACGAGTGTTAATATCTTAATATCTTAGTTATACACAGGACCTTATTATCCATTTTTTTAACCATTATATATGATAGAAGTTTAACTATACTATTATTATTACTGAATATAACTGACTTTCTATTTTCGATTACATATATATTTTTATTTATCTATATTTTTAATGAACAGGTTATTAACTGTTAATTAACGGGTATAAAAATGATAAAATTTGAAGAATTTGACTTTTATAATATCGTCCAAACTTTGTTATTCTAATCTTATTCCCACTTATTCAGGCAAAAAGGTGGGTTATCCACCGTTTTTTTATTTATTAACTTAGGTATTGTGTATTTAAAAAAATCCCAAGTACGGAATTTGGTAGGTATAAAACATTATTTTTGCTGCCTATAATAATAGTATATATGTCAATTATTCAGAACATTAGAGAAAAAGGTACTTGGATCATTTTTGGTATTATCGCTTTAGCTTTAATAGCATTTATTCTCCAAGACGGAATTGGTCGTAAAAATAGAGGATCAGATCTTACTGCTATTGGTAAGGTGAATGGTGTTGCTATTAATAAAGTAGACTTCGATGAAAAAGTAGATTTACAAGTTCAAAACTATGCATCACAAGGTGTTAAAAGAGAACAAATTGTTGGTTATCAGTTTAATCAAGAAGTAGATGCACTTTTAATAAAAGCGGAAGTTGATAAATTAGGTTTAACTGTAGGTAATAAAGAATTATCTGATGTTCTATTCGGTAATGAATCTCCTTTTAAACAAGAGTTTACAGATAAAACAACTGGTGAGTTTAAAGTAAACGATGCTAAGAACTCTATAGCACAAATAAAAAAAAGCAAGAATGTAGAACAAATCAATCAAATTGAGAAGTTCTATATTGAACCAGCTATTGATAATAGAATAAGAAGTAAATATCAATCATTGGTTGTTAAAGGAGTTCAAGTACCAAAATGGTTAGCTGATAAATCTTTAGCGGAAACAAATTCAGTTGCTTCTATTTCTTATGTTGCCGTTCCTTATAGCTCTATCTCTGATAGTGCTGTAAAAGTTAGTAACGATGAAATTGCTACTTATATTAAAGACAATGCAGCCGCATATCAAAACGAAGAAGCTTCAAGATCTATAGGTTATGTTGGTTTTAATGCTTCTCCTAGTAGTCAAGATTCAATTGCAATTTTAAATCAATTAGTTGCTTTAAAAGAAGAGTTTAAAATTGCTAGTGATGCGGGTGCTTATTTAAATAAAGTTGGAACAGATATACCTTTTTATAATAGTTATGTAAGCAAAAAAACTTTACAAATTCCTAACAAAGATTCTGTATTAGCAGTGGGTGTTGGTAATATTTATGGTCCTTATATTGACGGTCGTAATTTTACCATTGCAAAAATTATTGCTACTAAGTCTTGGCCCGATAGTGCAAGTGTTAGACATATTTTAATTGCAACGTCTAATCCTCAGTCTGGTCAACAAATTAGAGATGATAGTTCTGCTAAAAAATTAATTGATAGTATTAAAACAGCCATTGCTAGCGGTGCTGATTTTAATGATATGGTTCAAAAATATTCTGACGATGGTGCAAGTAAAGCAATAGGTGGTGTTTATGAAATGTTCCCTCAAGCTAAAATGGTTCCTAGTTTTAATGATTTTTCTTTTGATAATTCAGTAGGTACTAAAGGGGTTGTTAAAACAGATTTCGGTTATCATTATATTGAAATATTAAAACAAACTCCACGTACCCCTGCATATAAAATTGCATATTTATCAAAGAGTGTATTACCTAGTAACGAAACAGTAAACATAGCTGCAACTGCTGCTGCTCAGTTTGCTGCAAGTGCAAAAGATCAAAAATCATTTACAGCAAGTGCCGTTAAGTTTAAGAAAGAAGTTTATCCTGCTACAAATATTAAAGCGAACGATACAGAAATTCCTGGTATTGGTGATGCAAGAGTTTTGGTTCGTTGGGTTTATGAAAAAGGTTTAAATGATGTTTCTGAGCCAATTGAATTAGGAGATAATTATTTAGTGGCTGTTATTACTGCAGAAGAAAAAGCTGGATTAATGAGTGTTGAAGCAGCTCGTTCTCAAGTTGAAGGTATTGTTAAAGACAAGAAAAAAGCGGATCTAATTAAGACAACATTTAAGGGTACAAGTTTAGAAGCTTATGCTGCTGCTGCTAAGTCTACAGTTCTAGTTGCTGATAGTTTAAACTTTAATTATTCTATGGTTCCAGGTTTGGGTAATGAGCCTAAGGTTGTTGGAGCTGCATTTAATAAGAATTTAGTTAATAAGGCAAGTGATCCTATTGCCGGTAACACGGGTGTATTTGCAATTAGCGTGAATACGGTTGGTGCAAAACAATCTGGTTTAGATCCTGTTTTATTTAAAGACGAATTATTACAAAGAACAAGAAGCGTATTTTTTAGATCTAATCTAGGTTTAAAGAAGGCAGCTAAAATTGAAGATAATCGTTCTAAGATTTATTAATATTTAGTTTTATATATTACTAAGACCTCCTATTAGGGGGTCTTTTTTTATCCTAATCTCGACAACAGCATATAAGATAGTATCCTTATTTCTGCTTAATTTTGTAATATGTCAGAACCGTTTATAAATAAGGTTGCAGATAGTGGTTTAATTACATTGGACCTTGCTAGTTTTTTACCAGAAAATGAAATCGTATTATTCGATATTAAGGATTACTTATTCATGGAATTAATTCTTAAGGAAAAAGATTTTAGAGCTGCATTATTAGCATTAGACCTTTCTAAATACCAAAACAAGATTGTTGGTATTTATTGTTCTATAGATGCAATTATCCCAATGTGGGCGAATATGCTTATTGCCGCAGCACTTGAGCCTTTTGCAAAATCTATTCATTTTGGAAATGAAAATAAAGTTCGAGAACAATTATTATTAGCCCATATTGCGAACATTAATCCAGCCGATTATTTAGAACAACGTATTGTTGTTAAAGGGTGTGGCGAAACACCAATAGGCGAGTCTGCCTATATTGCAATTACTCAAAAGTTAAGACCTGTGGTAAAAAGCATTATGTATGGGGAGCCATGTAGTACCGTTCCAGTTTATAAAAAGAAACCATAACCTTCATCTATTAAGGCGTTTTTTACTCTTTATATTTAATGCGCTTCTAACCAATTCTTTCCAACACCAATTTCTGCTTCTACTGGAACACCATTAGGAAGTTCCATGGCATTTTTCATACAGTCTAATATCAAGGTTTTCAATGCTGGTAATTCTGACTCTACCGCATCAAATACCAATTCATCGTGTACTTGTAATATCATTTTAGATTCCCAATGTTTCTTTTTCATTTCATTATGTACTCGAATCATAGCTAGTTTAATCATATCTGCCGCAGATCCTTGTATGGGTGAGTTAATAGCATTACGCTCCGCAAATCCCCTTACGGTAAAATTACTGCTATTAATATCTCTTAGCCAGCGCTTTCGTCCCATAAGAGTTTCAACAAAACCAAGCTCTTTAGCCTTGTTAATTTGTTGGTCCATATATAATTGAATATTTGGAAACTCCTTTTTATAATTATCAATGATCTCTTTTGCTTCTGTTCTAGAAATACTTAAATTTTCTGCTAAACCAAATGCCCCCTGACCATAAATAATTCCAAAATTCACACTCTTTGCTTTATAGCGCATTTCCTTAGTTACATCTGCTTCCTCTATTCCATAAACTTTAGCTGCGGTAGCGGTGTGAATGTCCTTGCCTTGTTTAAAAGCTTCACACATATTAGGGTCACCACTTATTGCAGCTACTATTCTTAATTCTATTTGGGAATAATCGGCACTTACTAAGAATCTCGAAGCTTCTCTAGGTATAAATGCTTTTCTAACTTCTTTTCCTCTATCAGATCTAATTGGAATATTTTGCAAATTTGGATTGGTACTACTTAGCCTTCCGGTTACTGCAACCGCTTGTGCATAACTAGTATGTACTCTTCCTGTTTTAGGATTAATCATTTCTGGCAACGCGTCTACATAGGTTGATTTTAATTTACTTAACTCTCTAAAGTTTAATATATCATCTACTATTTTATGTTTCGCTGCTAACTTGGCTAATACCTCTTCTCCTGTTGCGTATTGGCCAGTTTTTGTTTTCTTTGCTTTTGGATCAATCTTTAATATATCAAACAATACCTCTCCTAATTGTTTAGGGGATGCTAGGTTAAATCTTACACCTGCTTGTTCAAAAACACGCTCTTCGCTTATTTTAATATCCTGTTCTAAAACTTTACTATAATCATTTAAAAATTTCTCGTCAATTTTTACCCCCTCAAATTCCATATCAACCAATACTTGCATCAATGGATTTTCCACTTCTTCAAACACCCTAGTAACTTCTTTTTTTACAATTAATGGTTCAAAACAATGCTTTAATTGTAAAGTAATATCTGCATCTTCTGCCGCATATTCTGCTACTTGTTCTACAGGAACATCGCGCATGGTTCCTTGGTTCTTTCCTTTCTTCCCTATTAATGTTTCAATACTTACGGGTTCATAACCTAAAAACTGAGCACTCAGCAAATCCATACTACGCCTTCCTTCTGGCTCAATTACATAATGTGCTAACATGGTATCAAAGGTCTTTCCTTTTAATTCTACCCCATACCATTTTAAAACCAAAAAGTCATATTTTAAATTTTGTCCTATCCATACCACTTCTGTGTTATCAAATAGTTTTTTAAATTTAGATAGTATATGTTTTGCACCGTCTTGTCCATCCCCATCATTAGCAACTGGAACATAGTACCCTTCATGTTCTTTGATAGAAAAGCTTAGCCCTACTAATTGTACATTATTTGCATCAATACCCGTTGTTTCCGTGTCTATACATATTTCTGTTGACTTTATTAATGTTTCTATTAATTCGTCAATAGCATTATCACCAATGATTGCCTTATAATGATGTTCTGTATTTTGTATATTTTTATTTACAATTAATTGTGGTGACTCGTCTGTTTCGTTTTCTTCATTTTCTTCATCGTTCGGTTCTAACACAGTTTGTGTTCCTTTGTTTGAATCTAATACGATTGTTTTAGTTTTAATGATTGGCTTTTTAGACTTCACTTCGTTACCAAATAAGTCCGTTTGAAATTCTTCGTTTTCAGTATCCTTTATTTCAATAGTTGCTGTTTGCGTTTTCTCCTCAAAACTGCTTCCTAGTATACGTTTGCCAAGTGTTTTAAATTCTAATAAATTAAATATCTCTGTTAATGCGTCAACATTTTTTTCAGATAATTTGTAATCTTCTTCATGAAATTGTACAGGAACGTTGGTTATAATTGTGGCTAATTTTTTACTCATAATAGCTGAATCTTTTCCCGCCCTTACTTTTTCACCCATAGCACCTTTTATCTTATCTGCATTTTCCAGCACCCCTTCTAGTGTATCGTATTCCTTTAATAATTTAGCTGCTGTTTTTTCTCCTACACCAGGAATCCCTGGAATATTATCAGCAGCGTCTCCCATCAAACCCAACATGTCTACTACCTGGTCAACTCTTGCAATATCCCACTTGCTCTTAATTTTTTCCGCATCTAATATTTCTCGTTCATTTCCAAAAGCGGGTGGTTTCCACATATATACATTGTCCTTGACTAATAATTGGCCATAGTCTTTGTCTGGTGTAACCATATATACTTCATATCCCAAGTCTGCAGCTTGCCATGCCAAGGTTCCAATTACATCGTCTGCCTCATAACCATCACACTCTACAACTGGTATATTAAAGCCTTCAATGATTGCCTTTATATGAGGAAGGGAACTTAGTAGGTCTTCTGGTGCTGCTTCTCTATTGGCCTTATAATCCGTAAAATCTATATGTCTTTCTGTAGGGGCGTGTGTATCAAAACATACTGCGATATGTGTAGGATTTTCTTTTTTAATAATCTCTAATAAGGTATTTGTAAAACCAAATTGTGCATTGGTATTTATTCCTGTTGAAGTAATTCTAGGAGTACGTATTAAAGCATAGTACGCTCTATAAATAAGCGCAAGTGCATCTAGTAAATATAGTTTTTTAGGCATGCTGCTAAGTTAGCAAAAAAAAGCTCCCCATCACATTTGTGACAGGGAGCCAATTGTAAACTTTTATTAAAAGTATAAAAGTTTATAATTTACTTAATACCATATTTGAATTTATAACGCTCATATAATTGCTTTTGCTTATTGTCCAAAGACACGTCGCGTCCTTGTATATAAGTCTTGGTAAATATATTTCCGCGCATGTCTAAAGCATCGCCATTTGCAACCAATATGTTTGCATCTTTACCTACTTCAATACTTCCTGTAATATTATCAATTCCTAATATTTTAGCGGCATTTAAGGTAATTGCAGTTAAGGCTTGTTCCTTGTCTAAACCATATGTAGCGGCAGTGCCAGCGTTAAATGCAAGGTTACGAAAACGACTTTGGTCATGTGTATCGTTTAAGGCAAATAAAACACCTGCTTTAAATAACATTGCTGGAGTTTTATAAGGTTGATCGATATCATCGTCTTCCATAGTTGGTAATGCGTGTTCTTGATCTAGGATTACCGGTACATTATTGTCAGCTAAAATACTACCAATTTGGTAAGCTTCTGAACCTCCAACAATTACCACTTTAAATCCAAGAGATTTACCTAGGTCTATTGCTAATAGAATTTGCTTTACCTCGTTTGCACGAACATATAACTTTTGCTTACCATCATATAATCCACGTACGGCTTCAAATCTTAGATTGTTTCCAATATGTGTTTTTTCTTGGTAATAAGCTTTAGCGTCTGTGAAGAATTTTTTAATAGTTTCTATTTTATCCATTGCAGCTTTAACAGGATCAGCTCCTGTTGGACGTGCCATAAAAGCAGCGCGACCACGACGTGGCATAAAGCTTGGCAAATTGATATAGATACCATTATCTGTTTTGTAAGCAGCATCTTCATAGTTCCATGCGTCTAATTGTACAACCGACGCAGCGCCTTCTATAAGATCTCCTTGTGGTGCTACACCAGCTAATAAGATTCCATTTTCACGCAATACTGCTATGTTTTTAGAGTCTGTATTATAAGCGACAATAGCTCTAATATTTGCGTTATTTTCTCCTATCTCTTGGTAGTCATTACTACCTCTAACACCCGAGCTGATTTCTTTTAAACCTAAGTCTGAACTAGGCAAGATGAATCCAGGATACACTT
>Ga0208916_10000662_pt1 | contig 15730 bp, 18 predicted proteins | sample DEB19_08_DNA_5_FD_184523 | JGI IMG/M metagenome (GOLD analysis project Ga0208916, IMG submission 184523) | Aqueous microbial communities from the Delaware River and Bay under freshwater to marine salinity gradient to study organic matter... | ecosystem: Environmental > Aquatic > Marine >... | reverse complement strand
ACTTTACCAGTTGCATTAGGCAAAGTGATTGTACGGTCAGCAGTTGGGTCAACTACAGTAAGAGTAGTTTCATATGCATCTGCAGTAGCACCTTCAAAAGTAATACTTGCATCATTTTCTAAAGTACCAGTAAGTACTGGTGATGTAAGAGTTTTATTAGTAAGAGTCTGAGTAGCAGTAGTACCAACCACAACACCATCTGATGAACTAAGCCCGTGCATAGCATGAGTGCTAGTACCATCGTTGTAAGCACCAGTTGCTTCAATGTGCAGGTTGGCCTCACGTAAATCACGACCAATAATCATGTGTCGGATAACCGCACCTGATGAGTGGTCTTGGGCTGCAGCGCCCGACATATCAACAGCGCGAGTAACTGTTAGGTTGTTACCACTAACAACCGTAATTTCTACAATTTCTTCAAGGGCTGTATCTGGGTCAATGACAGCAGTAAATGTCTGGCCTGTCGAAACAGTAGCACCACCCATTAGCGACAGTGCGCTAACAACTGGGATAGTTACGGCACCAGAAGTGACTGCTGTAGTTAATGAGGTTTGCTGGGAACGGGAACTATATTTACGTGTTGTCATCTATATACCTATCGGCTGTAGTGGACGCGGGTTGGGTATTGAAGTTTCTGTTTTAGAGATTCTTCTTCAAGACGTTGCAGGTACAACGCTTGTAGGTTCTTTGTTACATTTGTTCCCGTACCATACGGACGCTTTACGTCTAGTTCGTCAGCAGCAGGGGAAGAGATAGAGATACGGGCTGGGTCTACATAAGATGATAGACGCCAAGCAGCACCATAAACAATTACGTCCTTCATGGACGCAGGTAATCCCGTAGTGTTCTCAAAGTCATCTGTATTAGATGTCATAAGTGTAGGGATGTGAGCATAGATAATGTTCATAGTACGACCAGGCAAAATGTTGTCATAGATTGACACAGACTTACCTGTTGGGAATGCAGTTGCATAGGCAAGCGGGTCCCAACGCCATTGGCGGATTGGGAGCCATTCTTTAGTTGGTCCTACTGATTGCCATGCCATTGAAAGAATCTGAACGGCATCTGCTGGTACTGAGTATGTTGTACGGCTAGCCAAGAATGATACGGCTGTAGAGCCAGTTGCAAATACCTTAGGGTAGACAGCGTTAATAGTGTCATTGATTGCGCGCTTAACTGCATAGCGTGGGTAAGTAGGAGTAATAGTTACTTTGCTATTAGTATCGTGAGCAGCAGCAGTAGAGCCATTGTATCCACGCCCAAAAGGAGCGATAGTAATTGTATTTGCCTGACGGTCATAAGAATCCACCCACATCATTTCATCATCAATTTCAATGATGCCTTTACCAATGTTATCGGTTGAGGCTACATTGAGGATTAGGTCGCTAGTAGTTGCAGCGCTTACAAGATAGGTAACACGGTCTTGACGGTAGGTAAAACCAGACAGGTCAAGTTGTACATCATCTACTAAATTATTTAATGTTGTCATTAGTTGGGTATCAATCTGAGAGCAGTGACAATTTCAAGGTATTTGGCTGGGTCAGTAATACCAGCAAGTTCTGATGCAACTGCATTGTTACCTTTGTATTGAGGATACTTACGAGTAGAGTCTGCCTTTAAATTAAGGGCAGAGGCTAGCGGTGTACCATTAGGTGTACCAGCCCAGTCATTAACAGCACCGTCTTCATCTTGATAAGATGTATAAGGTGGATACTCACCACCATTAGCAAGACGATTTACTTCATCACGAAGAGTAGAACCAGGACGACCATACAAAGTGTAACTAGTACCGTTATATGTTTGTGTACCGTATACTGTCATTTCTACTCCTTATTTGGTTTAATAGGTCGTTTAACTGTTAACTTGCCAGTTTTTGCATTGCGTTTAAATATTGGTTTATTAAATGTATTTTGTAAACTGCGACCTTGTTTTGCTTGCTTAGCCTTTGCTAGTGTTGTTTCTACTTTAGCCGCATTCTTCTTAGCAAATTTTACTTTGTTTCCCTGCATAGTTTTTTTAACATCAACAAGACCAATTTCAAGATTGCGTTCAGTTGCAATCCGATTACCTACTTCTTGCTTTGCCCTAGAATATCTGTTTGGATTTGCAGATGCAGCAGCGTTGCGACTTTGGCGGTCACGCTTTTCAAGCCAACGCTGTTGTTTAGATTCAGGCCAGTCTTTCCAACCAGTTGGACGACCTCTTGAAATATCTTCAACTTTAATTTTATTACCGCGTGCAGGTCTAGTAACTTTTAATACTGGCTTAGCAACAGTTTCTTTTTTAGAAATAGTAACTTTAACTTTATGCTTAGGCAATTGAAAGTTTTTGTCTTTAAGTTTTCCGCTTTTAGGTCTGGCAGGAACTTCAGAACGCTTAATGCGTTCAGATTCTACTTTACTTTTTCTTATTGTAGCAATCTCAGCCTCTGACATTGGTTTCTTTTTAATTACTTTAACGGGTGCTTTCTTGCCTAACTTTTCATAAAGTATTTCACGTGGCGTTAATTTAGTTTCACTGCCTTTAGGAATCTCTCTTGGGCGCGGAGCAATAGGTCGGCGTCCTGTTTCTTTAGCAATAGCAGTTGCTTCGCTTGTGGGAATCTTAGCCTTTGGCTTGTCAACACCAGCAACATTTCTACGGATGTTGCGTTGAGCAACTCTAAATGTTTCAGCAGCAGGCTGTGGTTTACGTGGTTCTGGTTTAACAATTCTAGTTGGACGTGGTATCTCTGCGCTCTCAACGCGTGCTTCTTTAGCGGCGTTCTCAGCGCGGCGTGTAGCCTCACGGCGTGATGCATCAGTTGACTTAGAAGCCTTTTGCATACGGCTTGCTGTTGCACTGCCACCACGTGCTCTGCGTTCTAAACGTGTAGCAGCAACAGTTTTCTCAACAACATCTGCAGCCTTTTTTGCTTTAACTAATTTACCAGCAATGGCTGCAGCCTTAAGCAAACGACCAGGAGGAGTAAACATGGCAGCATTAACAGCAAGGTCTGTAACAAGTTTCTTAGTGCTAACTTTAGGTTTAGCATCTGCATTTTTTTTAATTAACTTTGCTGCTTGTCCTGTTTGCGCCATTACCATTTAACCTTGTCTGCCCAGTATGCGGCACTCATCTTGCCTTTGTTAATGTTCTTAGCATGACGGGCTTTAAATGAAGCCTGTCGTGCAGTTGGCTGGCGGTCTCCGACCACGCCTTGTTGTCCAAAGCGAATCAGTTTTACCTGAGTACCTTCTTTAGCCACAACTACGTGTGACTTCTTTGGATGTGAAGGCGTACGCTTAGGCTTGTTGTAGCCAGATACACCTGCTCTTTTAAGACGTGGGTCGGAGTTAGCCATTTACTTTCCTTTAACTTTCTTAAGGTTAGGGTTTGCTTTCTTTGCTGCTGGGCTTGCTTTGCGTGTAGATGATGCGAGGATTGCACCAGCAGACTTCATTGATACACCGCTCTTCTTTGCGATGTTCTTTTGTGCTGCCTTGAAACCCATGCCCTTTGGCATTATTTCTTTTTCTTTGAAGCAATAAACTTCTTTTGGTCAGCAAAATATTGAGCATCAGATTTAGTTGGGATTGCTTTAGGTGTAGGTTTTGCCGTTGTTTTAATACCAGTTTTAGCATCCATTGTTACACCTTTGCTAATAGCAACTGTTATGCCTTTTTTAATTGGCTTAGGAGTTACTTTAGGTTTAGGAGTTGCCATTAAATCTTACGTCCGCCTGAAGGCTGTGTGTACACGCCTTGAATTACAGTTGATGGACCACTTGCTGTTCCTCCACCTGAGCGAGGTGCTGATACATTAGCAACTCCTGGGCCAGGCTTTGTCTTGTAGTCGCTAGTAACAGAAGACTTATCTGTTGCAGCGCTGCGTTGCTTGGCTGGGATAACTAGGCCAGCCGCTGTGTCGTTTGATTTCATATATTCGTTAGCCATTGTTATTTTCCTTTTCCGTATGGTGGTGGTACATCAAAGCCCTTAATAACATCTGCGCTCTGACCTTCGGCAACGCGTACGCCTGCCTTGATTGTTACTGCTGTATCGTTACATCCACATGCTGTGCACATAATTACTTGCCTTTCTTTGACATGATGCGCTTACGAAGCGCCATGTCCATTTTCATATCTGCTTTGGCAGAAGGCTTCTTCTTGTCCATTGCCACGTCAGCCTTCTTAAAGGCTGCCTTTTGCTTTGGCTTCATGCCCTTCATTACCTTTGCATCCTGCTTCTTATCTGACATTGCCATTAGGCGATTCCTCTCAGTGGTGAACTTGCATCATAAGCAACACCTGTACGGTTGCTTACGTCTATTGCCTTCTGTATAGCCTTAGTGCTAGTGCCATCTGGCTGTATGCCCTGTTCTCTAGCCTGCTTATACAAACCTAGTTCTTTGTCCCACTTCTTTTGAGTGGTACCGCTTGCTATAATATTTCCTGCTGCATCTCCAGTTGCTAGTTCTAAGGTTGCAACCTTGCAACCAAAGCAACCTTCCACAAATTCTGGATGTGTTTGTCTTTGATGTAAACTCATTACTCTGCCCTTACGTTTGCCCCGAACCCTTGGTCTGTTAACTCTTGATATACGCCTGAAGTAATTTCATACTCACGTCCACCTAGATAAAACAACTCTGCTTCTTTCATTACATCTTCTGTAGGGAATGCAGTCTGAGACCATACGCCGTTATTGCGCATAAGACTTTCACCACGGTTTAAGCGATAGCGGATAAACAAACGTCCACCGCCTGCTGGACCGTACTCCACCACAGGTGGGGTTAGATAGTACTTAGTCATTAGTCTCCTTAGTTGACTTACCACAAAGCAGGGACATTACTGCCCCTGCTCTGTTGTCAATTAACTATTAGTAGTTGATTGAAGAAGAAGTCTCAATGCGATAGAGCGCTTCATCACGGTAGATAGCGTGTCCAAGTACGCCGTACCATCCAAGTGGACGGTGACGCATCAACTTATCAACGACTGGTCCGATAACAACATGTGGTTCTTCAGCAACGGCTTCAGCAAGTGCTTGCTGTCCAGCGAAGTATGTGTTGTAGACGTTTGTCTCATGCGTGAAAGTGATAGACGCACCAGATGTAACCTGTGTAGTGATAGCAGTGCTGATTGTAACTGTTCCAGTTCCAATTGCAGTGACCTGTGCACCTGTTGGTACGTTAGTTCCTGCAACAGCATCTGATACCAAGATACCTGATGTTGAGGTTAGAGAAAGTGTTGTTGCACCAACTGCGCCTGAAGCGGTAGTTGTTGTTGTTGATGTTGTTTTAGCAGCACCAACATAATCGTTGTATAGACGAGGTGATTCAACATAGAATGCACCTTCGTATGTACCAATTTCTCCAGCCCAGATAGCATCGTTGCTCTGGTATTCGTGTGGCTGACGCCATGAACCCACACCAGTCTCAGCACGAAGGTCGTGTGAAACTTCAGGGTGGATACCTGCCCAGTAAAGTGAACCCTTACGTGGGATAGCCTTGTTAGCACGCAACTTAGCAGTTGTCTTACGAGCAAGTGCTGAAGTAAATGTGTCAGATGATGTTAGAGTTGCTGTTGAAGTACGTGTTCCACCGTATAGTACGTTAGTACCTGTGCGAAGCACGTTCTGTGCAACAGTATCAATTGAGTCTGCCATGTTGAACGCAATGATGTTAGCGATTGCTGGGTCTACGTCTGCTAGAGAGAAGAGTTCCAACGCACGTGTTACTAGAACTGCGTTACCATACTCAGCAAGAGTAATGGTTGTGTATGTAGGTGTAGCAAGTGCTACAGCATCTGGGTCAGTCTGCTCTGTAAGAGTAGTAATCTGTTGTGACAAGTCAACGTAACGCTGCAAGACAACTGATGAACCAGGGATGCTTTGACGTGCAGGAGTCTTATCGGCTACTGAACGAATGAGTGGTTGTGCACGGAGCGCGAACTCGATTAGGCGGTCATACGCCTTTTGTACGAGACCTGCGCCACCAACTGTACCGCCGAGTGAAGCGGAGCCTGTGGTTGTATATGCATTGGCCATTTATTGCACCTCCTTATGAGGATGTTAGATTTCGGTTGGGTTTAAAATTCGCCCGACTGAATCATTGCTATAATTTCTTCTGCGCTAGCAGCATTGTTGATACGCAATAACGAGTCAGCCGCACGGTCAGGCGTAATCGCCTGCTGTGTTACAATGTCCTGCTGCCGTAAGGCGGCACGGTCAAGGGTGTTAGCAGGCGCTTCCTCATACTGAACTTCTAATCCAAAAACTTCTGCGTTATCAGTAAGGTAGTTAACAACTGCCTCTTCTGTAATATCGCCTTCTAGTTCTCTAGAGATTAGACGTGCAGCCTTAGGGCTAACGCCATTTGATTCTAGGACTTTCTTGATGACTGCTTCTTTCTGAGCCTTTGAATATCCATCCAATTGGTCAGTCAGTTCTTTGATACGTTTCTCATCTGCACGCTTGGCTTTACGCAGTTTCTTTAATAAGTCACTGCCATCCATCGGCTCGTTTGTGATGTCTGTATCGTCTTCATCTTCATCCCAGTAGTTGTTGCTCATAGCAACCGTCCTCCCATATTTCATTAGTTGAATCGCAGACCACAGGGCTAGGTCGGGGAACCTAGTCTGGCTTCTACTCTCGGTCTTATACGCCCCCTAGGGCCGATAGGTCTAGGTGGGGATTCTTATTTAGAACGTGCCTTGCGTGTTCTTCATTAGGCTGTTTGCATTTACACCAGAGTCACCAGCAAATGATGCTCGTTCCATAGACTTTAACCGTCTACGTTTTTCAACAGCAGTTGCATCAGATTTAAAGAACTCTGCTTCACCAGTCTTTTGACTGTATTTAATATCAGCCTCATTGTAAATGTCACCAAGTTTGCCAGCAACAGGTAGCACTTCAGCAATATCTGCGTAGCCCTTTTGCGCTCCTAATTTAGTGATGCCGTACTTAGCAAGGTCAGTTGCTGATGCAACATCTGTAGCAAGGTTTTGACCCTTAGCAGCAGCACCAATTTCAGAAGCGGTTACCTTCTCCTCTAATTTAGGCAAAGCATCTGTTGGATTAAGGAAGTATCCAACTAAGTCTGCATCATTAAGAGTAGGGTAGAATTGCTTAAGAGTTTCTTTAATTGATGGGTCTGCGTTTTGCACACGACTTACTGCCAAATCTAAACGGCTTTTAAACTCATCTGCCGATACGTCATTACCAATAATCTCAGCCATCTTTGCTTGCTTAGTAGCACGGTCAATACCAAAATAGTTCTGTTGTCCATATGCTTTAAGTGTTTCATCATATGCATTCTCGGTTAAAAGATAATCTCTTTCGCTTAAAGCATTTAAACCAGCAGCACGGCGAAGGTCATTACCCTTAAAGCGCTTGATGTATGCAGGGTCACTGCGCAGTTCAAGTGCTGCTTGCTCTGGTCCAAGGTTACGTGCCATGTAATCTTTAATTGTAGGTACTAGTTCATCTAATCCATAAGATTTAAATGTTGCCTCAAGTAATGAATAGGCATCTTTAAATGCTTGCGATTGAGTCGGACCATTGCCCTTGCTAAGAACTTTTCTAGAACCATCGCTAAAATAACCAATAGTGTCGCCAGTTGCATCATCAACATAAGTTGATATAAGCGTTATGTTTGGGTCACCATTAGGGTCAGTATTGCTAATCTTAGGAATTACCTTTGTAGTACCATCTGAATATGTAATGGTTGTTGAGCCATCAGCATTTACAGTACGGCTAACTTCAGTTACTGCTCCACCACCGCTAGGTGGATTGTCACCACCACTGCCATTAGGAGTACTTGGTCCAACTGTTTCTTGCGTACCATCTGTGTAGACAATAATCTTGCCACCGTTAGGCAATGGAAATTCTTTATATACCGTTCTTTTATCTGCTGTACCCTCAATTGTTTCTTGAGTTCCATCAGAATAAACAATAATCTTTCCACCATTTATTGTTGGAATTTCTTTAAATATAGTTTTCTTACCAGTATTAGTTTTTAAACCAGTACCTGACACAAGGTTGCCTTGTGCGTCATAAACATTACCCGAAGTTGTTGTTCGCGTTGTAGGAACTGGTGTTCCAATTGGGAACACTTCTTTATATGTGCCAACTCCACCTGCACCTTCACGAACAAATTTAATTGTTGCTCCCGCTGCCGCACCTTCTTGGGTTAGGTCAGGTTTAGGTTGTGCTTTATATGCAGCAGTAATACGTGCATTGGCCTGTGCTGCAGTTTCACCTGGAAGGCGATTGGCTGGGTCAGTGCTTGAACCACCAGCAGCAACTACTGCTGCTGTTTGTTCTGCTACTGCTTTTTCTTTTGCTGCTTTTTCATCTGCTGCTAATTTATCAAGTCTTGCTTGCGTATCTTTAATTGCCTGTTGAGCCTTTGCAAGCAGGGCCTCAGCATTTTTTTTATCTTGCAGTGCGTCTAATGATGGCATCGTTATCCAATCAATCCGAATGATTTAAGAATAGTATTAGCGTAGTTAGACGCTTCTTCACGTGCACCTTTAGTACCTAAGAAAATGCCTTTAGTATCAGGGCTATTGCGCAGTAGTAGTTCATAGTCAGTTAGACTCATAACGCCTGACTTACCATTGTTCTTTAATGCAGCCTGAATGTCTTTATCAAAGACATTAACAGCATTATCTGGTTGTTCAAGAATCTTGCCTTTGTAGTATGCAAACTGGTTAGCAATATCAAGTGGCTTCACGCCAGCATCAATCAATGATGATATGTTGCTATAAAAAGCCTTAGACATTTCACGAAGAATATTCTTCTGTGAGTCTATGGCACCCGTATTAAGGCTGCCACCTACGTCTAATCCCTGCATGACATAATTAAGTGCCTGCTTGCTATCTAATGGAATGCCATAACTATGAGCATAATCTTTTAAGTCTGTAATCTGTTTGATTACTTTGCCACCTAGTTTATCAATACCCTCTAATGGTGTATTCTGAAGAGAAGGAGCAATTACCTTTGATGCAATACGGAAGTAATCATCTTCATTAAGGAATGCACCTGTTGTTGTTTGTGCTGTTCCTTTAACTGTAGACTTACGAGATGTTTTAGCCATCTCATCAGATACTAGTTTAAAGTAGTTTGCCTTCTCTTCAACAGTTGCATCACGACCAATAAGGTCGTTAGTAAATGAATCAATATCTTGGTCAGTTTGTATCTTAGTTGTTGCTTGAAACTCTGTATCAATGTTAGGCGTAGTAGGTGTTATACCAGACTGCTTAGTACCTAACCAGCCAGTAAACGGTGTAAAGGTATAAGACTTTTGCCCTGGATTAAGTGTATACTTTTGTACTTGCTCCATTGAGTGCGCATTAGCAGCACCTAGAATAGCATTATTAAATGCTGCTTCATCTTTGGTTGTGTACTCAGCCTTACTAATAAAGCCAATCTCATACAACTTTTTACGTAATCCCTCAAGACCAATACCCTTAGCGACATCAGCCTTGTACTTCTTAACAATTTGGCTACCAGTAAAAACATCCCAGTCTTTACCATTGGCTGCAACAACAAAATACATTGGCACAGTTTGACCATTTTGATTAGAAACAAGGCGGAAATTGCCATAGTTATCTTGCTCAATGCTAAGGTCCCCACCTTGACCAAACCGTTTTGCTAGGTCTGCAATGTCTTTGGCTGAGGCTGATGCTGCTGCTTTGGCCGCTGCTGCGGTCTCTGCTGCTTTCTTATCTGATGCTGCTTTGGCAGCATCTGCTGAACTAGAAACAGGCATCTTTTATCCCTTCGGTCCAGCAGAGATTGTATCTCTTGAGTATGAGTTGAGTAATGGTTTTAAGATTAAACGATTTGCTTCTTTAATCTCTGGTACTGAATTAGATAAATCATCAAGCATTGCTTGCACACGCTTCTTTTCGCTTGCCTTGCGACCTGAATAATCAAAGGCATCCTTGTTATCATTGTCATTAGCAAAGGCAATAAAAGAGTTAACCTCATCAAGTGCTATTCTAAATGTGGCACGTAGTGCCTTACTAATAGGAGCCTTAGGGTCTCTTATTGCAGCATTAAGGTTATACATTCTATTGCTTAGTTCACCCTTGCTTTCCAAGTTGCCCTGAATATCAGCAGCAAGTAATGGATTAGCAGTTAACAATGCAGAGCGACTACGCTCTGAATCGGCAATGATTAACTTACGTAATGAGGTATCATTGGTTACCTTAAGTTGTTCATTGGCAGCCTTTTGAATACCAAAGTACATGTCTTTATCAACCGCTAATTGTACTTGGTCAAGATAACTTTCAAGTGTAGGTATCTTTACAAGGTCAACTGCTTGCATCCATGTGTAAACATCTGGGTTATATTCACCAATTTTAGGTGCAAATAACCATGCTGCTTCTTTATAGTTCTCTACAAATCGGCTATTAGTAACAGCCCAGTTCTTTACATTGTCAGTCTTATTAATAAAGACTTTGTATTCTTTTTCATTGCGTGGTTGAATGAATGCTAACCTACCAGGGTTTTTACCTACGAATGTAGCAACCGCTAGGTCCCATGCATTAGTAGAGTTAGTACCTTCTTTTGCTAGGATTGCATTATATACATCCCAGAACTGTCCACTAGGGCTGGTAATACCAGCCTTCTTTAGATAAGCAGGTAGTGTTGTAGTCTCACGTAATGATGGCTGTCCTGGTGAAATCTGACCCAAAAGACTACGGAAAACAACAATGTTAAATGCTGCAATACGTACATTCTTCAGGTACTTTGACTTTGCCTGTACGTATTCGTTCTCACGACCTACGTAATCAGACTGACGTGGAACACCATTGCCAAATGCTTCTAGGTATGAGATAGCCTGTAGGCCAGCAGTGACCTTTTGACGGTCACCTTCTACACCAGTAAACGCTGCTTTAACATTCTGGAAAAACATTGGAGTCAATGCTTTTTCTAAGTCTAAACTAGCACCAATGTTACCCAGCATAATGGTATCAATAGCATCTGCTGCCTTATTAGTTGTAGGCATAACCGATTCTCGAACCGATGATGGTACAAATGGCAAATCACGTAGCAAGTTCTTAATTGCTAGCATAGATACAGCAGCAATTGGACCAGATAGTGATGGCTGTCCAGCATCAGGTGAGAATGATGGGTTAATCAAACGCAACTTAAGTGCAAGGTCATTAAATACTGGAATCTTAAAGTTGTCATTACCAGTTATGGTACGAACTACTGGTTCAAGTACATTGTTAATGATAGCATCTGTAGGGAAGATAACGTATTGGTCACCCTTATCATCTGTATAGACATCACCACTAGCATCTAACCCCTGATGTAGTAACCGCATACGATAAATTGTACGTAGTGGAGCCTTTGTATAAAGGCGATACACGCGGCGATAGAAGTCTTCAGTTGCACGATAGAATCGTCCTACTGAACGTACCGATACAGCAAGGTTAGAGCGTACTGCTGGGTTATCTACATACTTTAACAATGTATTAGTAGCATCTGACCAAGCAAGTTCAACAACTTGTTTTTCTGCTAACTCTGCAGATTGCTTTCTAGCACGTGCTTCAAATGAAGCATCACGGTTAGGTGTTGCAGCCATCAAATTATCAAAGTGGTCTTTAGCAATGTTCTTTTGAAAGGGACTTAATTCTTTTAGATTACGGTCCATTGTAATCCATAGCATTTTTTGACGATATAGACCAGTAACTTGAGCATCCATTACATCCATTGACCAGTTTTGGAAACGCTCAATAGCACCACCTACACCAGAAAACTCTTCAAATGACTTAGCATCAAACTCACCGTTACCCACATTGACAAGACGGGTATTAATTTCTCCGCTTGAAGGTATCATGCCAAGAGTTGCATCTTCAAACTCTCTAAAGTCTGTTACTTCAACAGCCTTTGACCATGTATCAAATGGTGTCTGGTTTTTTGCTTCTGCTTCTCTAAGAATTTCGCCACGCTTTTTGCTAATAAGTTTATATAGCGTGTCATTAAATCCATTAGTAGTACCGTGGAAGGTAGTCTTCATATCAAGAAGCATGTTTGTAATAATTGCATCTGCAATTTGTATGTCATTCATGCCCTGTTGACGGTAGTACGCAGTAATACTGTAAGGAGATACAAACTTAGTTGCTAGTTCATCGCTTTTGCGTGGCATAAATAAGCCAGTTAGGTCATCATAACGAATATCTAACTGCTCAAGCATAGCCTTACGTGCTTTAACCAAGTCTTCTGGATTGCGTAATGCACCATATGTAAAGAAATATGGTGTTGGGTTAATATAAACACCAGGTGCAACCTTCTGACCGTTAAATGCAAAGCGCATCATCCAGTTATCGTAGAACGCCATAGTGCGTTCTTTGTCTTGCATCTTACTTAAGTCACGTGGTGTGTATATTTTAGACTTCTTAAGTCCCATTTCTTGGAAAAATCTATCCCAAGCATTACCACTAAACATAGAATCTATATAATCAACATCAACCTTGCTTGACATGCTAGCCTTTGCGCTAACAGATTGAGCAACTGAGTCAAGCATTTGTGGGTTGTGCTTCATTACAAGTTTAACAGCATTCCAAGTTGATGCAGGAACTGTATCTGCGTAGAAAGAAATAGCACGCTCTACAGTTTTTTCCATAATCTCTGCATGAAGTACGTTACCAATTGGGCCTTCACCTGCAAGTTCTTCAATAATCTTACGGCGTGCTTCTGCTGGTAGTTTTTTACGTGGGTCTAAATGTGGAAATACTTTATAAATTCCACGCTTATACATACCAACACCAGCACTAGAACCAGTAACTGCCGTAGCCGCTCTAATCTGTGCTCCAGTTGTACCAACTGGCGCAACTGCTAACTTTGCTAAATCTTCTAATGGTGCTGTAAATGAATAAAAAACCATTTCATCAATAGCACTTCGTATACCCAAACGTGGGTACAATGTGAAGTTAGCCCAGAAGTTATTTACTTTACGCATAACTACATTTCGTGTAGCACCGCCAAGGGCGTTCATAAATGTAATCTTCTCGCCGCTTTTTAATTTATCCCATGCAGCATATTCATAAGCCATATCAAAATTGATTGGTGCAATGCCTTCTGCAATTTGTGCAGGATGAATAATTCCACGGCTTGTCAAAACTGGAATATCATTATCATACTGATAGATAGCACGAGGCAGTGATGTTTCCCAACCTTGTGGGATTTCAGTACGAGCCATTGTTGTCATACCAGCCTTCTCATTGAAGGTTGAGTTTAACAATTCAGCAATATGGCTTTCGCCATTAACCTGTCCGTTCATGCCAATCTTCTTATAGAATGCAGCATACAAGTTACGAATCATTGTAACTTGATATTCAACTGTTTCATCTACAAAGTGTTCAGCCATTACATCTGCATAGTGGCGTGGGAAACCCACAACATGCAATAGGTTGCGTACTTCATTAATAGTTTTTATTGCATCTGGTCCATAAAGAATACGACCAGGTGAACGCGAGAATGCTCGGCGTGCACGTGCTAATGTTGAGTCTGATTCTTTGTTAAGGCGAATAATTTCATCTAACTGTGGAGACAATAAACTGTCTTCTGCTGCTGCTGTCTTCTTTAACTTTTCAACTGCTTCTTTAGCAGACATGTCAAATGCTTTTGTGTCTGTAATAAGCGGGTCATTAAATAAACTCTTGTTAATATCTTGTTGTAAAGTTTCTACAAACTTACGCCCACGGCGTGCTACTGGAATACCGCTGCGATAAAAGTCTGTTCCATCTACACGCAGGCTAAGTAGGTACTTGCCATTCTCGTTCATTTGGAAAAACTTTTGTGCTGTTGGTGCATTAAAAGTTCCTGCTGCTGCAAGTTCTTTAACTACACCTTCATTAGCCCATTCAGGAAATACTGAACGGATGTTGCGATATACAATTGCTTTTTCAGTTCTATTCTGAGCATCAGCATAACGCTTAATAACTGGACCAAGTTGGTCATCCCATAACTTAGCAACATCTGGTTGACTAAATACAAAACGCGTGGCTTCTTTAATACCCATATCACCACCGCGTTCAGCAATAAACTTATACTGTTGTGCTAATTGTTCACCACGGTTTTTAAATCCACCAAATTGAATTGCTTCTAAAAGGCCAACTTTAGTTCCATTAATACCTTTGGCTGCAGTTTTAATAATTGGTCCAACACCAATCCAGTTAAGTGGGTCAGTTGGATTCATCAATTGATAAATAGCATCTACGGGACCAGAAACCATCTTACTGGCTTTTACTTGACCTTCAGTTGTTGTTACATCAACACCAAGTTTTTGAGCAACCTTAACAGCCCAACTATTTGAATTGCCACCAACAGTTGTTTCTGGTTGTGCTAAGTTACGACCAGGGCTAAGTTGTGCACCTTGTTTAATTTCATCAAGAATAGCCTGAAACTTTTTTGGTTCATTTGCCTGCAGCGTTAATGCTGCATACATTGAATCATCAAGTCCACCGCTATACATATCAACAGACTCACCAGGAGTTTTAAACTCTGCAGAACCACGTGCAAGCGTGGTTAATGCTTTGCCGTATTTCTTTTCATATGCGGCTACGTCATCCCAGCGCCATTGGTTTTTACCATTATAGGCATCAGTTAAAACCTTTTTAGTAAATGGCTTATCTTGGTAAATAGTTTGTTGAGCAACATTTCCAACAAGGTTGCTTACCTTGGCTACTTCTCCAACGGCTTTCCATGACTGTGTAATTGGGCTAAACAAAGTGCTAGCCGCTTTACTAGCAGCACCAGTTATAAACTGAGTTGCCTTGCCTAGTAAGTTTTGTTCTGCTTCAAATCTTTTTTGGGTAGGGTAAAGCGTACGAATATTTTGCTGCACAATTGGGTCTAGTTGAAGAAACTCTTTACGAGCCTTTTCTTCACTAACCTTAAGAAGTGTTTTAGCCTTGACATATGTTTGAGACATTTGCTCAACTATTGTACGTTGTGCTGGTGGCAGATTTGCATTCTGCACAGCATCAGCAAAACCAGGGCTGACCTTAATTACAGATGGGTCTAAAGGAACCTGAGCCACTTAGTACCCGCTATCTTCAAGCATCCGAAAAATTAATTCGGTGTCTCCACTACGGTCATATTGAGCAACTTGCTTTAACACTGTAAAAATATCTTGTTGTTGATTAGGCAGGTTTAAACTGTCTGGACCTTCTCCACCTGGAATACCAAATGACATTGCTTCATTAGGGCGCCGTGTTGGTGCAGTTAATGGAACAACTTCTGGCATTGTGTATGGGTCACCAGCCAAGTTTGCTTCGCCTTGTGCTGTGTTAATAGCACCATTTTGACCATAATTAAAACCTGTGTATTGTTGTTGTGGCTGTGTCATGCCATCAATAGCGCCACCATCGGTGCGCTTAGATAACATTCCTGGTCCTGATACTGGTGCTGGATTATTAGGCTGACGGTAACCACCACGACCTTCTGGTGCAGTTGTCATTAATCGTCCTCCTCTTCAATATGTTTTCTAATATCTTCAGGTGATAGAGATTGCATCCATTCAGGATATGCTTCTCTTGTTGATGATAGCCACAAAGCATTATCATTTGTAAATCCCGCTTTACGTAATGCTTTATAAAACTCATGCACTTCAATTGCGTACTGTTCTAATTTTGAGTAATCTTCATCAGCAACTGTCTTAACTGTTCTCTTTCGAGGTGTTGCCATGATTTACTCCTTAGACTGCTCGTTCTCTAGTTGTTCGTACTGCGCTA
>Ga0208916_10000661_pt1 | contig 15732 bp, 22 predicted proteins | sample DEB19_08_DNA_5_FD_184523 | JGI IMG/M metagenome (GOLD analysis project Ga0208916, IMG submission 184523) | Aqueous microbial communities from the Delaware River and Bay under freshwater to marine salinity gradient to study organic matter... | ecosystem: Environmental > Aquatic > Marine >... | reverse complement strand
TTATGGCGTCGGCGGAGTTGGCAGAGCATCCCTGATCGACTGTGCGAACGTCGCTGTGCTTGTAGAGATCGTCGTCGCAATGCCAGACAGTCGAGTTTTTACTTCCGCAACGGCAAGTCTGTGAACATTGTTTGCAATACTCAGAATTGCGGTCTGATCGCATACGCCGTGAGCATTTAGCACATATTTTCATATATGCTATGATACACCGACATTACCTGTATATCAAGAAGCAACGGCAATGACGCGCGCATCCGCCTACATATCTCGGCGGATCGAGCGTTCCTATCGGTATTCAATTCGACATTTACAGTGCCGTTGACATATCAGCGTGCCTATTGGCGGTATATCGGCAATAGGAAACCATTTACCATGCCAATATGGGCAGGCTCTTTTAGGACTTACGATTCTATTCTTAACTACGTTGCGACAGTGATCCGCGACGCCTAAGAGCCGCCGAGCTTCAGTTTGAATACCGACCGCGAGTCTGACTTCCTGCTCGACCTGCGAATAGGTTATCGCCGCAGCCCGAAAATAACTTCGCGCCCGTGACTTTAGCAATGCCAATGACCCGCCCTTTCCTTTGCGAATCTCAGCAATGAATTTGTCGGCAAAGTCTATCTCGCTTGCGATCCGTGCCCGAACTGACGGATTGGCGACTGCTGATGCTATGCCACCGACCGCTAAAGCACCGGCTAAGATATGCGAACTTGTTATCGTGCTTTCAAACTCACGCTGAAATGCAGCGAGCGTGATTTCCTTTTTCTCTAATTGGTCAATGAGTTTAGCGATCTTGCGGCCTAGTTTATTTTCTATCGACAAAAGATATTTGCGAATAGATGCGATAGAAACTGAGCGGCCGTTGATGTAGAACTTGCCTGTTTCCGGCTTCCATTCAAGTTGATTCAATTCACGCGATGATTTACTTGCCATTGCCGTTAGCAAAAGCAAGCCTATGAATTTCGCAGCATCAGCGGCATCTTTTTCAGCTCGTTTAGTTTGTTCCGGCGTCATCAGGATTCGGGTTGTTTATATCGGCGTCGGTAATAAGTTCGTTGTCCGCATTGAGCCGTTTTTCTTCTTCTTCCGGCGTCCAATTCGGCGGCATTTCCTGCGACTTCGCAAGTATCTCAAAGAAAGTCATACGGCTGATATTTCCTGAATCAAGCAAGCGTTCAAAGAATGCCATTCTCTCCGGCGTGTAGGTCAGCCGGTCGAAATCCATCTTTAGTTTTAGGCTTACGTCTTCGACCGTCGATAGATCGATCGTGCCGACGCCGCTGATTATATTCAGTATCTCGGCTGTAATGTAAAACGCTTTTTCGACGGCGTTCTCAAACTCGCGGGCATATCGTGCGAGTTTCGATTGACGTTGACCAGATGTGTCTAAAACCTCAGTCGCTGACTTCGGGGCAACGTCCGAAGGTGCGAGCATCCCGACGCCGATAGCCGCCATACGAGCGGCTAGAGATTCGAGGCGTCTTTCAACTACCTCTAATCCGCTTCCACTAACCTCGTTGAAATATGCTTTGGCGAATTGACCCCACATTCCACGTGAGATAGATGCGGAATTCTTTATCTGCTTATTGAATTCCGCCGCGTCTTCCTTGCTGTCGAAATTATAGATTCGCTCGGGAACGCAAGCGTTATGACACCAATCATCGAAATCAGATTCTTTGTTGTAATATTGCACGTCCATCATTGCCAGATTCAGCAATGGCGGCGGAGTGCCGAACGGAGCAAGCGGAATTAATGGAATTACTGACAGGCCGGTAGGTCCGCCCTTATCAGATTCGTTAACGTAGTCTTTTCCGACAAGTTTTTCGACTCGGACATTGCCGACTGTCAGAACATAATGACGTTTAACATCAGTCTCGCCAAACTCGCCATCAGGTTCGGTTTCGATAGTTTCGACCGTAACTTGTGCGAGCTGGTCAATGCCATTGACCTTATCGAATCGGTAATTGATGATTTGAGCGGCCTCGACGAAATTCCATATTGGCCTATCGCCGTATCTGTCCGCGGCTGTGAGAGCTTGTCCGCCATCAACTTTTTCTTTTGCAATTTCGTTCAACGGTGTAGCTGATACCCAGATCGCACCGCCGCCGTCGCGTAGATATTTTTCAAACGATGTCAATGCGAACGAGTGCAGCGAATTTCCGCAAGCGTCAATATCGGTGAATAAGCTGGCAAGCGGTTCGGGCGCGCCCTGCGGAGCCGGATCGTCTTTGAACGCCATGCCCGCCATTGTTTCGATTGATTCGCGGAACTTGTTTTGTGGGACCGAACGAATTAAACGCTCTTGATATTTCTCAGGCTTTTCATTCTTGAACTTTTCGAGATAGTCCTGACCTTTCTCGCGGATATAAAGCGGCGACTGCCATAAGTCCATTACCAAAGCCCAGGCCGATTTTTGCGAGAGCCACGCCTTAGACTTGAAATCGCTTGAGTTTTTAAGTTCTGCTTGCGTTGCCATATTTTATACCCAATGATCGAATTCGAGCATACCGCTTTCCTTGCGAACAAAAATCTCAGTGCCGTATCTGGCAGCATCTAGCAAGTGATCCATGCCGCCGTCCGGCTCTTCCATTATTACACCGTCTTTAGCTTTCCAGCAATATGTCGATATTTCATCAAACATATTCCGCGAGCCTTTCACGATATTCAGCTTGAATTTTTTGATTCGATTAATGCCGTCTGCAACCGAGCCTTTATATTTCGTGCAAGGCTTCGCGTTGTAACCCGCTCGTTTTAAGTCTTCGATCATTTCCGGCCTTGCATTATCGCAAATCATTGTCCGAGATTTATTAACGCCTAAGTCCTGAAATCTTGCGATAAGTGTAGCAGAAGTATGTCCGACTTCGTAAAGCAATTCTCGGAAAAACAAATCTTTTTTATCTTGATTCGGCGTATCGACTACGCACCCCTCGACTAATGCACACGGATCGTTATAGCCAAAATCTAGCCCGTAGAAAGTGCTTTCCGGCATCTTATCGCCATCAACGGCTTCATATTCTTTGTAGATTAGCCCCTCGTATGCAATGCCCCAATTACCGAGAGCGTCAACTTCGTATCGTTTTGGGTCAAGACGTTGCAGTGACTCTAAAAACTTGATAGTGGATTCAGGACAGAAGGGATTGTCCCAGTAATTCACAAACAGAATCTCGACTTCGCCGTCGTATAAACCGTCCTGAAAAAAGTCCTGATATATCCAGGTCTGTTTTGATATCGGATTGAACGTGAAATGAAAACGCGGAGCGATGCCGTATGGATTTCGGAGCGAGCCCGTTATGTCGAAAAAGTCGGAACGTTTGATTGCGTATTCTCGCGTGATTGGCTCTTCTGCCCAAAAGTCAGTGGGATCGGCGACGGATCGCAGCGTGTCCGGTTGCTCAAAACTTCCACCTGATAGAAAATTACCGCTCGCTTTGTGCGTAATTTTCATAGTCGTTTCATGAAAGCTGAATTGATTTTCAAAGCATGGAAACCTTGCAACAATGTCTTTGAAAAGTTGATACTGCGAGCCGCGGACATTCTTTTGAGTATCGCGGGCAAAGATGCAGCGGAAGTATTCTTTTTGCGACGCACGGCAAAGAAAATAAATTGCTTTTGTCCATGATTTCGCAGAGCCACGTCCGCCATACCAAATCGAATAGGGCAGCGTAGAGTTCCAGTTGCGAGTGAACGCATCAGGAATCTGTATTACAGTTGGCTCGTTATTTGCCGTCACTTTTGACGCCTTGAATGATGATTGTTGAAGTTGTTTCGAGTGGCTTGCCGTCTGCACCGGTTAGTTCGGTTTTCTCTGTCTGCTTGCCGTAAAGCGAGTCTTGAATCTCTCTCCACGCATGAGTATTGCCTGCCATAGCAGAGCGGGCTTGACCGAGTGCGATTGCTTCATGAAAAGACAGTTTGAACGGTTCGCCATTTTCGTCTTCGACGGTAACTTCGCAGCTTAAAAGCCGCTCATATACCTTTGCGCGGCTCGGCCCTTTCGCCTTGCCGACCCCTGCCGGTTGAAATGTTTTACTAAAGGGAATTGGTTTGAGGTTTTTTAACGCCCCGCCCGCTTTTTCAAGCACCTCGCCGATGCAGTTTTGGCAAGCACGTTTTGCTTTAGGCGACATCGGTCCGCCGCACTCAGGACATGGAACTTTCTCTGACACTTTTCAATTCTCGAAGCCTTCACAATCGGCTAAAATCTTTTCAAGGCACTCGCTGCAAATGTTCGAGCTATCGCCGACCGGATTCTCGCAACCGTCTTCGCAGCATTTTCTTTTAGGTGCGTTTTCCAAAGTCTCTGTAAAAGAATTTCCCGCATTTGCAGGAAACTAGATTCGATTTGCCGATGCGGGCGGTTTGTTTGTGACTGCATTGCGAGCTTACTTTGACATCATCTTTTCTGCCCATCGGTCAATCTTAGCCTCGATCCTTTCGTGTCCGTTTTTCATTTCGTCTTCAATTCGGTCAAGCCTTCCGCCGACTGATTGCCGAAACTCAAACGTGGTATGCACCGAAGAATCTGATTTATGCCTATCGAAGTCTTCAGCGTGATCGTCAAACTTTTTCGAGAGGTGTTCCAATTTCTCACCGTTTGCCTTTGACGATGCCGAGATTTGAGATAAAACCCAGACCAAAGCACCGGCAGATGTGAGCCAACTAACAATGGCAACCGCGAGTGCAACTGCATTGATTTCTAGCCACTCGCTTAAAGTAGTGAGAATGAATATCGCCATTTTGAATTGCTCGCATTTTCGTTTGTTTCCAAACAGGCTTCTCCCGCAGCCGGTTAAAATTTTGATTCAAGTGTGACAATCCGGGCTTCGAGTTTTTTGACGTATTCAAAGGTCGCAACGATTGCTTTTGTTTGCTCGTCATTGTCCGCAGCGAGAGCCTTTAACGCTTCTGTTGAGGCCGGTGACGCTGTTGCTGTCGGATGATTATTCAAAGCCGCCGTGACGCCTGCTAACGCGGAATTGGCTCCGCCTGGCAGGAATGCACCAGCTATCGGAGCCGCGACGTTGAAAATCTCTTTGAACTTGTCGAATTTACCTGACATCAACTTCCCTCGATCACGTTTTTCAAAGTGGTTTTCGAGCTGCCCGCCGGAAGCTGTAAAGCAGCTTCAACTTTTTTGTTTGTCCAAATCTTACCGATAAGCGACGAAATCAAAACAGCCAATGCACCCGCGACGATCACAACCGACGTAGCCGCAGACTCTTCGGTTAAATAACCTTTCGAGATAAGCCAAGCAATCACGCCCGCACCAGTCATGCGAATTAAACTAGCAATCCATCCTTTCAAAACATCAATGTCAAACATAAGATTTTTCTCCTGATTTTAGAGTCCGAGTTTCTGTATTTCCCTAATCCGCCTAGCATAATCTCTGCTGCGACGTCTCGAGCATTCTACGCAAATCCTTTCAGATCTGCCACGGCGCATCCTTACTTTTATACTTTCAGAACTTGTCCAGTCGTGACCGTGTATGCACTGCTTCTGACTATGCCGAAAGTGCCTTCGTCTGTCAACCATGTCCCGTGAGTTATCGGCCTGAACCCCCTCGCGTAAATGCTTTGGGTTTACGCATTTGCGGTTATCACAGGAATGCAAGATATGCTTAGTTGAATGACTGCCGGAGACATAAAACCAAGCAAGCCTATGAGCCTTGATGCCTTTGCATTTAAAACTTGTATTGCCATAGCCACTATCGTTAAGTGAGCCTTGCCATTCCCAGCATTTGTCAGGATTTGAGGTTAATGCAACCTTATCCCAAAACCACAATTCCCTGGCTTTTTCTGTCTGAAATCTTGGCATCTATATTCCTAATGCGGCCCTGGACCGGCTTCCAAGAACACCATCAACTGTCAAGCCATTCGCTTTCTGAAATTCCATCAATGCGGCTTTCGTGCCTTTGCCGAAGTCGCCGTCAACCTTGATGCCGAGTTTGACCTGCAAGGCCCGAACGTCCGCACCTTTGTCACCGAACTTGAGATCACGGGTAATTCCGTCCGCAAAATCCAAAACCGCAACATCGTGATTAATTTCGTTGACTCGTTTCCATACAAGTTCGAGCCCGCCCCGCTCATAAAGCGACCGGCAAAGCGAAACAGTTAGACCTGGAAGCTGAACGTGCGGCCTATCCACAAACTTCCAATCACCGCCCCATTCGAGTCCGCCCATTTCGTGGACGTATTTTCCAATTTCGTTGAACGCTTCGGCGTCGTTCCAATCCGGCTTGTTATTTTTGAACGGGCAAAGATCGACGGCCAATCCGAAGTTGTGATTTGAGAATCCGCCGCGAGCATTTGTTACTTTCGGCTTTTGATGAAACAAAGCATCTTGCTCGGCATAAGTTCGCAAACCTTGAACGACCCGCAGATCGAGTGCCGTCAATCCAACCAACTTGCGAACACGCTCGGCAAGTAGCGGATGAACTTTTGCTAATTTTTCTTCGGAACGTGAATCCATAAAATTTTAGTCGGCAAAACGAACACGAACGCAATTTGATTTCCCAAGCGGCAAAGTCGGAGTGCGTTTTGTTTTGCCTGAATCGGCTTTTTCTGAGGCGTTCTGTGCGTTCGTGCTCATTGTCGAAAGTTTAATCGTATTTGTGAATCTTTGTCAACGTGAGAATTTTAAGGCTAGGAAATTTCTATGCTTTAACCGTGTTGGCATTTTCGAGTATATTGATACTGACCTTCTCGATATAATTCAAATCCAGAACCAAAGCATTTAGGGCAAACGGACTCCGCATTATTCGGAAGCGTCCGCCCCTGATCAATTTCTTTTTGCTTAAGTTCTCTTTGCAGATTCGGCCAACAAGCAATCATCATATCGACAGAAAAGTCATCGCATTTCAGCCCTTGTTCGATTCGCCTTGCTCTCAATCCAATGCAGCGAGTATAAAGCTCAAAATATTGGCTATATGGGATTTGCTCGCGGTCTAGCTGCTCGATCCACGTTATCGCCATTGGCTCCGAGTCTTTGGTATCCATAACTCGCCAACCCTGCGAAAGCCATCGTTTGTTTAGGACGGCGAGCATTGCGTTAATTTTTTCCTGACTTATTCCTAAGCTCTGCCTCTGTGGGATATTGGCTGATGATGCGTGCGTGATCTGCGATTCTCTCTGCTGAAGTTCGTTTATTTCCGTTAGTGTTCGTTTGATGTTTTCCATTTTTGTAACCAGCCCAGTCGGTTGGAATACCGTCAATATACCAGTCCAGTGCCCATCCGTAGTTCTGCTTTTTGAATCCCTTAACCCGCCATTTCCTAAAACATTGATCAAGTCTTGGCTGGTCGATAACTAAACCAAGTCTGTCGATAATTTCCTGATAAATTTCTTTCGGCGGATAAGTTCCTGATGCGTGGTGAATTGCTACTATCGCCGGATGCGATTTGGGGTCGGGCAGCGAAGCCGCCCCCTCTCTTATTTCTTCTTCTTTATATTGTATTGGAATAGGAATAGGAATGTTATGTTCTGTTATAACGCTGTTATCGCTCTTACTCTTTTGTTTCCAACGATTTGCCATACCCCGCTTTCCCGCGTCGGATTTTTGCTTAATTTTTTTGCGTAAATTCGCTCTTTCTTTTTCTTGTCTTGGATTGATAACTTTGTCGGAGTTTTTTTTATAAGGGATAAAGAATTTTGCAATAATCGTTTCCGCAGCTTTTACTGTGCAGCCGCGGCCTATCCATCCGGCAAATTCCGCCGGATTAGCGGGTAGCCCTTCATGCAACCAACTTTGATCTAAAGCCCTGCGATACCAAAGTTCTTCGAGCGGCGTTAATGCGGACACTCGACCGCTCGAAAGAATGTCTTTGGGATAAAAAAGGTATGCCGGTGAGTTTTCGGCCATAGAAAAAGCCTCTAGTGATTTGCCTGCCTGAATAGTTTCATCATCGGAGTTTGACGGCTACGATTTCAGAACTAGCAGGCAAATGACTAAAGGCTCTTGCCAAGAGATAATTCAAATGAAAATATTGCCGTTCTTAAAACCGTCGCCGTCTGGATTATTCTAGCCAAGATCACGCCGAATGTCAATTAGAAAAACTAAAACAGCTTCGCTTGCGTTTCTGGCTCATAACTCGCATCGTATCGGCGGTTATCGCCTTTGGGATAAGGCTCAATCTTGTATTTTAATGCTTTGCGAAATTCCCTTTTTCGGCTTCCAACGAAATAAATATACCGATGTTTTTGATTGCGGTCGATTAGCTCAAATCGCTCTGGCATTTTTCTCATATCTGCGATGTCGTATTTATCACAAACAGATTTTGAATGAGTGTTCTCGCCAATCTAACGCCATTCGGTTCGCTTCGCCGAGATACCCGTATATAACCAATTTGTTGCTTGATAAATGTAGCCGTGATGCCCTTGTGATGCGTCGGCATAGCTAACTAACACGAAGTCGCCGACAAGTAATTTAAGACACCGACCGACAAACCACGAAAGAGCATTTTTTTCTAATCCCTCGATAACGCAAAGGCGATTTAGCTCAAAAACAAACTCGCTGTATTCTTGACCGCAAACACCGATACAGAGCGACGGTGACGGCGGTTTGCCGATAGTCATTACTCCGATAGGAATTCTATTTTCAAACAATCCAAATGCGTAGGAAATTGACGGAATACGCCGGGCGTAATGCTTATGAAGTAGCCAGGATTTGCATTGCCTTTTTGCGATATAGTCAACGGTGTATTTATCTTTGATCGACATTTAATCCAGTTCGTTGATTTCCGATTCTAAAACAGTTTGACTTGCGAAGCCTCAAATTCCGCTTCCTGCAAGTTTTTGACGGCCTCTCGGAAATATGACTCTTTCAACTCAAACCCAATCGCCCGCCGATTCATTTTGACGGCTTGATAAAGTTCGGAACCGATGCCCGCGAAAGGCGAAAGCACAAGATCGCGTTCGTTTGACCATAAAGCAATCGCCCTTTTGATTGTGTCTAACTGGAGAGGGCAAATATGTTTTTCATCTTTGCCGTCACGCGCCGGCATTTTATTCAGCGTGTTTCCGTAGTCAATATCATACCAAACCGGCGAAGCCCACTTCTGCCAAGTATCAACGTCGATATGTGTTTCGACCGGAACCTTATCCTCGCCGATCTTGCGAAACACGAGCAGATAGTCCGGTATTCCAACGCGGCTCATTGTCGAATCTTTTTTGAGTTGCTTGTGAAGCAAGCCGAGCGCCTTTGTCCGCTGCATTTCAGTAACGGGATTTTTCCAAATCGTGACTCGCGTGTGATAAATAAACCCGTTCGCCTCAAATGCTTCGCGTATCATTCCTGAAAAGTCACGCAAACCGATGAAGCCCTCTTTGCCTTTTTGTATAGGCAAATCCATACAGTGAATTGCAACCAATCGCCCTTGAATCATAACTCGCTGAATCTCTTTCACGAGAAAGCCGAACGCCGTTAAAAACTCTTTGTAATCTTTCGAGTTGCCCATATCGGCAAGCTGATCGGAATAAGTAAATAGATCCGCGAACGGCGGCGAGAAAACCGAGAAACCGACCGATTCGTTTTCAACATCGCGGATAAGTTTCACGCAGTCTCCGCGTATCAGTTTTGAGTTTTCGCCCTCAAATACCTCATTGCCCTCGGTCTCGATACTTTTGGTTGCTTTTTTCATTGTCTTATTTACTGCTTCGCTCATTTGTTTTTGCATTGCCTCGAATTGCTCTTGTTTGGTTTTAATTGTCGATACGACATTATGCATCGTGTCAGTTGTAATGATATGAATGTTCACCGCCTCTTTTTGCCCGAACCGATGGGATCGTTTTATGGATTGATATAAACCCTCGAAGCTAAAATCAAGCGACGGAAAAACCTGATTATGGCAGTTCTGAAAATTCATTCCATGCCCTGCGATTTTTGCTTTCGTTATCAGAACGCGAAAGCTGCCTTCGGCAAATCCAAGTAGCCGAGATTCTTTATCTTCAACCGAATCCGAACCGCGAACCTCGACCGCATCAGGAATAGCCTTTTTCAGATAGTCAGCTTCTTCATTTTGCTTGCACCAAACAATAAACCTTTCAGGTGATTCGTTGACCAGCTTGGCCGTAAGTGAAAGTCGCTCCTCTTTCGTAAGCCGCAACTCTTTGTTAAAGTCGGTTGCCGAGATCGCGGCATCATTGAAAAGCCCAAACCGCGTAGCCGTCTTAATTTCAGTCTCAATGTAATTGAGCGGCGGCAAGTCGTATCCGTCCGCATTAAAACCGATGTCTGATGGTTTTGTGAGCATTGTTGACCAGGACGCTACCCATTCATAGAAAAGCCGCTCTGAGTGTTTCTTGAGCCGCCATTTTTGTGTTTCCTTTTGATCGTTGACGAAATACATCGCCATCATTTCGGTTCGCGGCATTACGTCCAAAAACTCCGAGTGGTTGCCGAGTTCTATCGGATCGTTTGGGCTTGGTGTCGCGGTGCAAGCAAGTTTGTAATCCGTCTGCTTGAATGCTTCAATGACAAGGTTTTTGATTGCCCCTTCGTGATTTTTAACAATGCTCGATTCGTCTAAAACGACTCCCGAAAATATCGACAAATCGAAGTTACCAAGTTGCTCGTAATTCGTGATAAAGATGCCGCGTTTTAGTTCGGTATCAGGTAAAAGTTTCGTAACCTTGTATCCGAATTTTTCGCCCTCGCGGATTGTTTGTGATGATACCGCCAACGGAGCCACAATCAGCACCGGCTGCTTCGTTTGCTTCTCGACATGGAAAGCCCATTCAAGCTGCATTATGCTCTTGCCGAGGCCGCAATCTGCGAATATCGCATACTTGCCGAGCTTTAATGCTTTTCTGACAATCCATTCCTGAAAGTCAAAAAGAGCCGGATTCAACTTTTTAACATCGAATCCGGTTTCTTTATGCGTGATCTTTTTTGATTCTAAAAACTTGTCGTAAGGTGTCATTTTGCTAAATCCTGCTTTCGTTTCAATCGGCGTTTCAAATTGATCGCGTCCCGCTTTTCTTTCGGCATATTCGCCCTGTATTTTCGCACAGTTTCCGCCCGCTTCTCAGGATTGCGAGTCCGATATTTTCGCCCGCGTTCTGCGTCCGTGAGGCGTTGCGGAATTATGCGAACCGACGCGACTTTTAACTGTGCTTGATTCGGATTCGTTGCCCACCGGAAAGCACACCAAAGACTTTCTTCATCGCAGAATAAAAGCGGGCAATCTGTGCAGATAAAGTCTGATTGATGTTCAGTCGGCACGGATAACCTCGCACTCTGGGCATTGATATTGTTCAATGATTTTCATATCCATTTTGACTCTTTCAGGTCACGACCGTATAGAGCAACGGCGATATGCCACGCGGTAACAGGTGAAATCCGATAGACTGATTCGTCAAGGGAGTCGGCTCTATGCCCAACAAACTCAAAAAAGCAGGCAATAAACCGCCAAACCCAATAATATTTTAGCCGTTTCATAATTTTATATACTCCGAATCCGCCTAAATTTCAGCTATCAAATTGAAAAACTTAGGGATCGATAAAGTTTCCTGCGTCGGATTCCGAATAAGCCATTTTGCAATGCGGTCTTGCTGCGAATTAGAGAGGCAGTATTCGCTCGGATCGGTTACGGCCTGTATCGCACTGTCTGAGTCACAAACGACAGCCACAGGCCCGCCAGCGTTTGCCAGGAACTGCATTTGACCTCTGTCAATATCGCCGTCCGGTTGTTTGACCTCTAAAAGGGTCCATTGATCCGCCCAACCGCACATCAAATCCGGATAATCGTGTCCGAAATTGGTCACTATAACCTGAACCCCTAGCGTTCGGAGTTCGGAGACAATGCCCTTTTGGTTTGCATCCACTTTTTTATTAAATCTTGGCATAAAATTTTGCCGCCGAGTCGGGCATCTAGGTGAACTCTTTAGCCGTGTGAAGGCTCTCGCACCATCGGCGGACTTTTAGTTTTTCGCCCCGACCTTAAATGTCAGTTTCTCTAAAAACCAACGGAAAAATAACATCATCAACGGAGTTGGCATTATCTGTATTTCTCCGCAATCGCCTCAATCGGAAATTTCGCTTTCGGCTTCATTGAACTATTAAAAACATTCTGATGCTTTTCGGCTCTGCTTAGCACGGTTTTCATTTCCCGAACGCAATACCGGAAGTGCGGAATCGTGACATTAAAAGTCTCAATATCATCGCACAAAAGCGAGATAGCCGCATCCCACATTCTGATTTTATCAGGATTAAGTTGTCGCCGAATGTTCACGCCGGAAATTCCTTTCTTGCCCGCTTTTTTGATTATGTTCAAAATCTCGATTGAATAGGCTTTCGTTTCCTTGCGGTCTATTGCGTCAATGTATTCCATCTCGGCATCGTAAATCTTTTTCGGCTTGGTCTTCACTTCGAGGTTCAATTTATTTTGAGCCGCCGAGATCGCGTGAGCGGAAAACTTTTGTTGATGTTGTCCTTTCATAAAATTAAATTGACAGACTCAGCGATTTTCATACAACCCAAAGTAATACTTATAGAGTTAGCCCTCGATTGAAAAGCGGCTCGGGTTTACCGCCCGCCGAGTCTGTCAAACTGTTAGATTTTTTGTCACATACGGGCGAACCGTATCAGGCACTCGCCCGTATGCTTCCAACGGCCCTTACGCCACAAAACCAAAACGAGGGGCCGCTCTTTCTTGGCACTGCCGCCAACGCACCTGTATACGTCGCGCTCGGGATTTTGCGACCGGCTGGATGTATGTTAGGTAATCGTCATTTACCTTCGAGCGGCTTGCCGGTCACACGCCGTTGCTCGCATCCAGAAATTAAACTGCAATATCGATTCCCTTTGATTTCAACTTTTCGATCTTAGCCATTTTGATTTCGTGAAAATCCGCCAACGCGGCTTCGAGTTTCTCGCAATATTCATCATCGCGGTAAGTGCGAATCAACGCCGGCGGCATATTCGGATGGTAAGAAAACCAATCAACAAACTCGAATCCGTATATCAGGATTTGACCTTGAACTTGGGGGATGTAATCAGGATCGATTTCATCTCGCAGCAAATTCTCAACGTGAGTCCACGGAGCCGGACATTTGATCTCGGCACCGCCGATTAACTTTTTGCCGTCAAACACGCGGGCATCAGGGCTCGCACCGGCACGGCCTAAATCATCAGTTGCGAATCCGCCGTTTTTAATGTCATAGCCCGTTTCAAAGGTATAGAGCTTTTTGGCATCGGCTTCTAACATCTCGCCGCGTTCCATCCAGTATGTCGGCGGAAAAGTTTCTTGTGGCCTGCCAAGTATGATTTCCGATATAAGCCGATTCGCATAGGCATCAGCTTGACTCGAAAGTTTGCCAGTTTTCGGCGTGATGATTTTACCGAAACAGGATGCGGTCGGGATCCCTATTCGGGCATTAAACCATTCGGTCGATAGCGGCTTTAGGTCTTGAAATATCATTTTGGATTAAAACTCCGATTACTGAGATTTTTCCGCTTTTCGATTTAATGCGATCATCGCAAGTGCGTATTTATCGACAGAGATTTCATCGACTGATTTTGCATTAACCAGTTCGAGAAACTTTTTTACATCGGCATCCGTTTCCATTAGCTTGCGTTTGATCTCAGCGGCTTGCTCTTCGCTGATCGGAGCATAACCCGCAGCTTTGCCGTCATCGTCTTCGCCCTCGAACACAAGATTTAAGAGCATACCGACTAGATACCGCTTGCCGTAAGAGATTGTCGAGCCGACCGCCTGGACTGAGTTTTTAGCACCGCCCGTATCAATAGCAAGCGGAATTTCATCGGTAATTGAATGCCCGTCTTTATGCGAAAGTGTGCCGGTTACGATAACCTTGCCGTCATCGTTTCGAGTGTTGTATCGAAGCGAAAAGCCGTTTTGAATCAGCAAGGGTCGGATAGCCGCGTCGATTGTTTCATACTTCGCATATTTAGCTATAAGCCGCCCTGAGTGTCGAATCTCGGCATCCTGTGTGATTCGCGGCAGTTCGCCTTGCAATGCAGTCAGGGCCGCCGTAAACGACATCTCCGCTTGCTTATTCATCATTCGTTCCTGGATGTCGAGTAAGCCGTGCATCTTTTGCACATCAACGTTCGGATCCCGGGCCGCGTCTGCGATGACCTGTAAAAAGTTAGTAGGCGTCGGAGCGAAAAGCTGATCTTCTGCGACTGTTTGTAATGCGTCTTGTTTCATATTAACGTATAGATTTTTTAACAGCGTCGATTTTTCTCTCAACTCGACGTATCCATGTTGAATCAATAAAAGCGAGAGAAAGTATCGTTACAAAAATTACTATTTCTCCAACTGTCATTTTGCTATTTCACTCACAAAAAGCACCCAGCTTGCCACTACGCCCACCAAGCAAGTGGCAAACTGGATGCGGCTGAAAACGTATTCCACCTTTACGTTTTCCATGCGGCGACGTGAAGTGTTGCATCGCCTTTCGAGTAAACTTAAATATCTGATGTCTGAGGCCATCGTGCGGCGGTCAAATTGTGATCTGTTTGTCATATTTTCCTCGCGGTGAATTGCTCACCTATTAAAATACATATCGAATCGGTGTTAGATTTCAGAATTTGACTCCTGATTTTTGAAGTTCTCGGACGGCGGACTTGACTGCGTTTTGAAATATGTAGCGATGCGATTGAATCTGCCTCAATCCGCGTCTCTCTGATGCTTTCGGGAAAACTTCCCATGTGACACGCTCGGAAAATTCATTCAGCGAATCGCCATTATCAACGTCAAACCTTTCAGCGTATTTTTGGGCTAATTGTCGTATTTCTGAGTCAGTCATATATTTTTTTCTTTGAGGCTCTAAGGCTAGTTAAATGCCAATGCCCATTACAGAGATAGATTCTTAATTCGATGCGGTCTTGCTGATAGCGTTTGTTTTTAGCAGTGGCCGCACCTTTCTTGTCGTAACAGGGCTTTTCGGCCACTGGGCAGATTTCGACAACATCTCTCGTGTATTTAGTTAGTTTTCGAGCCATTCGATCAGCCCGCCAACGATGCAAACGACCGCCAAAATAGCAAGTAACCAGTTCAGTGTTTTTTCAGATTGATCGCGTGTCATATTTATTCTCGTGGTTTCGGGCGTTCGCGTCAGATGCCGAAAACACTCTGACGGATAGTCCCTATCTAGCATTATTTTCAACGCCTCGATTTCGCGTTCGTCTTTCGTCATATCTGAACCATCCCGCGTGAATCGGTTGTGACCGGAGTCCCGTCTGTCCATTTTGTGACATCAGGACAGTTATTTGATTCACAGAAAGCCCGTCCGATATGGTCACAGCTTTCTTCTTCGTAATCGCTGTAAAGCGTCAAGTTTTCCGGTAGCACGAAAAAGCTGTCACCGGATTCTGTAACACACTCGAATTGGCCCAGATTGTTTTTGCCTTGAATCTCTGCGATGCCGCGAAATGCGATGCCAGTTACTAAGTTGCCGATGTTGAAGTTTGAGTTTTTCATAATGTTTCCTTGCGGCTTGTTGCCGTAATTTAAGAATATATCGAATAGAATCCGATTGTCAAGAAAAAAGATTATTTTTTACATTAAATAAACATTTTATTGACTAGCGGATAAAATTAGTATAGGATTCTACTTGTATGGAAACAAAAACGAACGAAAATACAATTAAAATCACTCTTGACGTTGGCGAACGAACTGCTGAATTGCTCGAACTGGAAGCCAAAGACAATCGGCGATCCCGCAAATCTCAAATGGAATTAGCCCTCGAAAAGCACGGCGAGCGATACGAA
>Ga0208916_10000660_pt1 | contig 15733 bp, 10 predicted proteins | sample DEB19_08_DNA_5_FD_184523 | JGI IMG/M metagenome (GOLD analysis project Ga0208916, IMG submission 184523) | Aqueous microbial communities from the Delaware River and Bay under freshwater to marine salinity gradient to study organic matter... | ecosystem: Environmental > Aquatic > Marine >... | reverse complement strand
TTGCTCGCTCATGCCGGGGCCGTTGTCCAACACCCGCAGCACCGTTTGCGCGCCCTCCACCGACACGCTGACAGTGACGCGGGCATCGGGGCCGACGGCATAGCGCAATGCGTTGTTGAGCAAATTGCCCAGAATTCCCTCGACCAAAGCCACATCACCGATCACGGTCGTGGACTGCTCCAGGCCTTCCGCGCCCAAGTCCACCCTCACGGCGTCGGCCTTGGCCATGAAGCGCAAGACCACGTCGCGCACCAATTCGTCCAGCTGCAAAGGCCGCAGTTTCAAGGCCGCGCGTCCTTCGTCGGCACGGGCCAAGGCCAGCAACTGCTCGACCAGGTGGCTGGCACGCTGCTCGCCTTCGGCAATGCCCAGCAGTTGCTCGCGCCAAACCGCCGGCGTTGGCTGCGCCAGCGCATAGCTGGCCTGGGCTCGGATACCGGCCAGCGGCGTGCGCAACTCGTGGGCCACGTTACCGGCAAATTCACGCTGGGCATCGATGCTCCGGCTCAGCCGCAGCAGCAAGGAGTTGAGCGCCACGCGCAGGTTTTCAACATCGCGGGAATTGACCCCGGTGGTCGCATCGTCCGGCACCGGCCGGAGGTCACTGGCATCCCGTCTGCCCAGCGCCTGCTGCAAGGTCGCCAACGGCCCCAAGTCGCGGCCGATGCTGCGGCGCAACCACCAGGCCAGAAAACCCAGCAGCAAAGCTTGCGGAATGGCAGAGTAAGTCAACAGGCGTTGCAGCAGCCGGTTGCGCGTGGCGGAGGTCTGTGCCATGACGACTTCAACCTCCACCGGGTCAGTCCGGCGCAAGCTGACGCTGCGCATCTCGCGCCCAAGGTAAACCATGTCGGAAAATTGCGAGGTCAGGTTGGCCGGCAACGCAGGGGGTCGCAATCCGGCATGACCACCCACAAACTGTCCTTCTTCGCCATAAACGGCAAAAAACATCGATTCACTTTGGTCAAACAACAGGGTTCCCATGTCATCGATCGACAAATTCAGCCCGGGCTTTCCGACCGGTCCGAGCGTCACATGCGCCGCCAGGGCGTAGGCATCGTCGAGCAAGGCACGGTCAAAGGCCTGACCGGTGAAGTAACTCGCCAGTGCCAAAGTCACGGCTGTACCCGCCGCCCAGGTGATCACCAATGGCACCAGAACGTGCCGCGCCAGACGCGTGCGCAAGGACGAGCGGGGCTGGATCACGTGGCCTCTTCCAAGACGTAACCCAAACCGCGCAATGTGCGAATGCCGACCCCGGAACCCAGCAGTTTTTTGCGCAGCCGGGAAATGAAGGCTTCCAGTGCGTTGTCGCCCAAGGCCGTCTCGGCTTCTGACAGTTTGTCGGCCAGTTGACGCTTGCTGACAACACGGCCGGGGGGCGTCAACAGCTCCCACAAGACTTCAAATTCACGCGCCGGCAGGTCCCAGGTTTCACCCGCCAGCAAGAAGCGTCGGGCCTTGCGGTCGAGTTGCAACTGGCCCAGCTGAACCCGGTCTTCGACCCCTTGTGCGCGACGCACCAGCGCGCGCAGTCGAGCCTCGACCTCGTTCAGGTCAAACGGTTTGCCCAGATAGTCGTCGGCGCCGGCATCCAGACCGGCAATGCGTTCTTCGGTGCGATCGCGGGCCGTCAGCACCAGCACCGGCGTGCGGTCGCCGCGGGCACGCGCCTCACGCAACACGGACAGGCCATTGCCTAAACCGCTGCGCTCGTGGCCGGTCAAGGGCAAATTCAGGTCCAACAACACCGCGTCGAAGGGCTGGACACGCCACCAATGTGCCGCTTCCTCAACCGTGGTCGCTTCATCCACCCGATGACCGGCTTCACGCAAGCTGCGCAGCATCAGCGTGCGCAAGACGGCATCGTCTTCAACCAGGAGGATTCGCATTGGTAGTCAGTCTCGGCCCGTGGGGCGTTCGTTGTGTTGACAGCATTGGTCAGCCGCTGGTCAGGAAGCCGTCAGCTGCTCTGTGAGATAAAAGGAAGATGAGCATACAACACTGGTTTTTTTGTACAAGCATGGCGCTGACCTTGTCCGCCTGGGGCCAGGCCCCCGAGGCACCGGCCGCAGCCGTGCCGGCATCGACAGGACTGACACCTGTGAACGCAGTCACACTCGCGCAAGCCCTGCAAGCCGCCCGCAACAACCTCGATGTGTCGCTGACACAACGCGCCTTCGACGCTGCCCGCGCCGATGTGCTGAGCGCAGACCGCGCGCCAACACCGGTCTTGACAGCAAAGACCGCCTCTATCGATCTGCAAAACGGCGTCGGTCCGGGCAACGCTTTGAACGACAAGCGCATCGACAAATCGATCGGCATGGACTGGACTTGGGAACGCGGCAACAAACGCGAGCTGCGTACCCGTGGTGCGCAGCGTGCCGCGCAGGCTGCCCAAGCCGACCTAGACGAAGCCCTGGTTCAACAACAGCTGGCCGCAGCCGGCGCTTATTACGATCTGCTGGCGGCGCAGGAACGCATCACACAGGTGCAGGCTATTGCGCTCAGCGCTGCCGAATTAGCCCGCACCGCGCAGCGTCGGCTGCGCGCCGGCGACTTGTCACAACAAGACGCCGCCCGCAGCGACATCGAAGCCGAACGCACCAACGCAGATCTGCGGGCCGCGCAAGCTGACCGGGTCCGCGCCGAACTGACGCTGAAACAAGTGACGCGCTTGTCCGGCGTGCTGGCGGCCGACGCTGCCTGGCCTGCGCCCGCCTTGGCACTGCCCGACCTGCCGGAACCCCAACTCGAAACCAGGCCGGATGTGCGCGCCGCCGTGCGACGCACCGAGGCGGCACAAGCCGTACTGGAAAGCGCTGAAGCTTTGCGCCAGAACGACCTCACCCTGGGCACCTCGTTTGACCACTACCCGGGCACCTCAACCCGACTGCTGGAGTTTCGCGTGCAGATGCCACTGGCCGGCATGTTTGGCAACTACGGCTACCAAGGTGAGCTGGGCCGTGCCACTGCCCAGCTGGCGCAAGCGCAAGACTTGCTCGACAAAACACGTTTGTCGGCCGCGCTTGACATCCGTCGTCTGCAGCAAGATTTGCTGGCCTCATCGGAGAGAGCGCTAACTTATCAAACTGCCATTGTGCCGCGGGCCCGCCAAGTCGCCAGCATGGCCGAGCTGGCTTACAGCAAGGGCGCCATGTCACTGACCGAACTGCTGGACGCCCGCCGGACTTTGCGCGCAGCGTTGCTGGAAGACGTGGCGACACGTGCTGACCACGCACGCAGCCTGGCCGCCTGGCAACTTCGCAGCGTGGCACCCGCCCTTTGATTTTTTGAGCCTTTCGATTGACCTTGATGCAACACCACTCCGTGAACAAACTCAGCGCCCCATTACTGCTCATCAGCCTGCTCGTTCTGGCCGGTTGTCAAGAGCCCGCTGCACCTCCAGCCAAAGCCCCCGCCCCGATCCTGCAAGGTGAGCAACTGCGCTTTGCACCCAACCACCCGCAACTAGCCCTGATCGGTCTGGTCAGCGCCACGCCAGCACAAACCATCACGGTCGACCTGCCGGCACGCATGGTCTGGAACGAAGAACATACGCAGCGCATTTACCCCGCCTTCGCCGGCCGCGTCAGCTCGATTCAGGCCGATGTCGGGCAGGCCGTGAACGCCGGTTCGGTGCTGGCACAACTGGCCTCGCCCGACTTCGGCATGGCCCAGGCCGACACCGCCAAAGCACGCGCCGATGCGCGCTTGAGCGGCAACACCTTGCAACGCCAGCGCGAGCTGTTTGAGGCCGGCATCGTCGCGCGCAAAGACCTCGACCAAGCCGAGGCGGATGCCACACGTTCGTTGGCTGAAGTTCAGCGCGCCGACGCCCGCACACGCATGTATGGCGGACACGAAGCTGGCAGCGTCAACCAGTCGCTGGCCATCAGCGCCAGCATCCAAGGCGTGGTGGTGGAGCGCAACCTCAACCCGGGTCAAGAAGTTCGGCCCGACCAGTCCGGCGTCGGTGTGCCGCCGCTGTTTGTGGTGACCGACCCGACCACGCTGTGGGTGCAGATTGATGCGCGCGAGTCCGAGGTCGGCACGCTGCGCCCAGGCGCCTCGTTCGAGTTGATCATCCCGACATTGCCCGGTCAAAAATTTGAAGGCCGCGTCACCGCTGCAGCCGACTACATCGACCCGATCACCCGCACCATCAAGGTCCGAGGTCTGGTGGCGAATCCGTCGCGTTTGCTCAAAGCCGAAATGCTGGCGACCGCACGAATTCAGCGCAACATCGGCCCCGGCGTGCTGATTCCTTCACGGGCAGTCTCGCTGCTGGGAGCCAAAAACACCGTGCTGGTGCAAGTTGAGGCTGGTGTGTTTGAGGTGCGCGAAGTGCAGCTGAGCTATCAGGGTCCTCACGAGTCCGTGGTGTCTCACGGCGTGGCGGCTGGCGAGCAGGTCGTCAGCGACAACATGCTGTTGCTGGCGCGCGAGTTCCGCAACGCTAAAAACGACGCCCAACCCGTCGCCAGTGCCGACAAAAAAGTGGCCCCGGCAGCTGCCACTGCGGCGTCAACTGTTCAGGCTAAACCATGAAGCGGCTGATTCACTACGCACTGCACCAGCCGCTCTTCATCGTGCTGGGCACCTTGCTGTTCGCGATGGCCGGCGTCATCGCCTTCAAGAACCTGTCGGTCGAAGCCTTTCCCGACGTCACCGACACCCAGGTCACGGTGATTGCCCTGTACCCGGGGCGCGCCGCCGAAGAAGTTGAAAAACAAGTCACGCTGCCAATTGAAATCGCGCTGTCCGGCTTGCCGAACTCGATCCGGGTTTTCTCGCACACCCAGTTCGGTCTGTCTTACACCGTCGTCACGTATGACGATGCCGCCAACGTCAACATCGTTCGCCAGCAAGTCAATGAACGGCTGAACAGCGTCGACGTGCCGGCAGGCGCACAAGTCAATGTGGCACCGAATGCCACGCCGGTCGGCGAAGTCATGCGCTACCGCGTCAAGGGCGACGGCCAAAGCACGACCGACCTGCGCACGCTGCAAGACTGGGTCATTGAACGTGGTTTGCGACAAGTGCCGGGTGTCGCCGACGTTGTCGGCATGGGCGGTTTCATCAAGCAATACGAAGTCCAGCCAGACCTCGAAAAACTCCGCGCCTACAAGCTCACTTTTCAGAATTTACTCGACGCATTGGGCCGCGGCAACTCGAATGCCGGCGGCAGTTATGTGGCACAAGGCCAGCAGCAATTCGCGATTCGCGGCATTGGTCTGCTGCAGTCGCCGGACGACATCGGCCGCATCGTTGTGGCCGCGCGTGGCGCGACTCCGATCCTGATTCGCGACATCGCCGACGTCAAGATTGGCGCGATCCCGCGTCTAGGCATCGTCGGCCAAGACCATGACGATGACGTCGTGACCGGCATCGTCATCATGCGCAAAGGTGAAAACCCGAGCATCGTGCTGAAGGGTGTCAAAGACAAGATCGCTGAACTGAACGCACGCGGCCTGCCGAAGGGCGTGCAAATACTGCCCTACTACGACCGCACCTGGTTGATGGGTAAAACCCTGACCACGGTGTTTAAAAATCTGGTCGAAGGCGCGCTGCTGGTGGCGCTGGTGTTGTACCTGTTTTTGTCCAATATTCGGGCCAGTCTGGCCGTCGTGGTGATCATCCCGCTGGCCTTGCTGTCGACCTTTCTCGGCCTGAAGATCATGGGTGTGCCGGCCAATTTGTTGAGCCTGGGCGCGATGGATTTCGGCATCATCGTCGACGGCGCGGTGATCGTGATTGAAAATATCATGCACCGCCTGTCTGAGCGAAAAGAAGGCATGACCAACGCACAACGGCGCAACGTCATCATCGAGGCGGCCAGCGAAGTCGGCCGGCCGACGTTGTTCTCGATGCTCATCATCATTGCGGCGCACATTCCGATTTTTGCGCTGCAACGCCACGAAGGCCGGATCTTCCAGCCGATGGCGCTGAGCGTCACCACGGCGCTGATCGGCGCGCTGATTTTCTCGCTGACACTGGTGCCCTTGCTGGCCTACTGGATGCTGCGCAAAAAAATCCCGCACGGCGACAACCGCGTGGTCGCCAGCAGCAAACGCGTGTATGAACCCGTTCTGATGTGGGCGCTGGAGCGACGGCGCACCGTGGTGCTGATCGCGCTGACGGTGTTTGCGCTGGCCATGGGCGCGGCATCGCGACTCGGCTCGGAGTTTTTACCCGAGCTCAACGAAGGCACCTTCTGGGCTAATTTCGACATGCCGTCCAGCGTCTCCAGCGAAGAAGCGTCCAAAATTCTGCTGATGGCGCGCAACGCCCTGAACACCGTCCCCGAAGTGCGCACGGCGGTGTCCAAAGCCGGCCAACCGGAGGACGGCACCGACCCTAAAACTCTCAGCATGGCGGAGATTTTTATCGACGTGAAGCCGCAGGAAGAATGGCGCAAAGGCTTGAGCCGCGACCAGCTGATTGAAGAAATGGACAGCAAGCTGCGGGCCATTCCCGGCATTGACCCGGCGTTCTCGCAACCGATCCGCGACAACGTGCTGGAATCCATTTCACAAATCAAGGGCCAGATCGTCGTCAAGGTGTCTGGCGAAGACTTGGACGAATTGCGCCGTGTGGCTGAAGCCATTCAACGCGAGATCAAACAAGTTCAAGGTGTGCAGCGCGGTGAGATCGACCGCCTCGGTGATCTGCCGCAGTTGGTGATCGACATCGACCGTGACCGTGCCGCGCGACTGGGCCTGAACGTGCAGGACATTCAAGATGTCGTCGAAGCGGCGCTGGGCGGCAAGGCGGCCACACAACTGTGGGAAGGCGAGCGTAAGTTTGCCGTGGCGGTCCGGCTGCCGGAAAACAAACGCGTGATTGCCAGCCTGCCGCAAACGCTGATCCCCACCCCTGACGGCGGTTATGCGCAGCTGGGCAGCGTGGCCACGATCCGTGAAACCAACGGCGCCATGAACATCGCCCGCGAAGCCGGTCGGCGCACCATGGCCATCGGTATTTTCATCAAAGGCCGCGACATGGGTTCGGTGGTGAAAGACATGCAAACGCGCGTCGCCAACAACGTCAAAATGCCGCCCGGTTACACGGTTGGCTGGTCGGGTGAGTTTGAAAACCAGGAGCGCGCCATGCAGAGGCTGTCGGTGGTGGTGCCAATCTCGCTGCTGCTGATCTTTGTGCTGCTGTTCGACGCCTTCAAGTCCTTCAAGATGGCCGCGCTGATTTTGATCAACGTGCCCTTGGCGCTGATTGGTGGTTTTGTGGCGTTGTGGATTTTCTCCATCCCATTGTCGGTGTCGGCAGCGATTGGTTTCATCGCGCTGTCAGGGCAGGCGGTACTCAACGGCGTGGTGATGTTGTCGGTGTTTCAGCAGTTGCAAGAAGCCGGTCACAGCGTGCTGGACGCCGTCAAGCTCGGCTCCATGCAACGACTGCGCACGGTGCTGATGACGGCCATGTTGGCGGCGCTTGGGTTGCTGCCGATGGCTTTGTCGCACGACATTGGCTCCGAGACACAGCGGCCGCTGGCCATCGTCATCATTGGCGGTTTGATCACGGCAACGCTGCTGACACTGGTGGTGTTGCCGGCGCTGTACGTGTCCTGGTTTTCAAACGGCAGGCCGCCCAACACGGAGGTCTGAGGGGTTGCCCGTCACTGCGAGCGAAGCGCGGCAGTCCAGAGCCCGAATTCGCAGTCATGGATGGCCGCGCTGCGCTCGCCATGACGAGATTACTGGGCTCGCTATGACGGGGTTTCGCCGCAGCGAGCCCAGCTCCGCTTTTTCAGTTCAGCATCATGCTCAGCTTGCGGCGGTAGGTGGACACCAGGGCCAGCTGCGGGTCTTCCTCGACCACCACTTTGCCGAGGATCTCGATGCCAGCGGCGGTCTTGCCAGAAGCGTCTTGAACCTGCTTGGGTTTGGGCGGCGTCAGCAGCTCCAAAATAGCGACGAAGGTTTTGCGCGGCGTTTGGTCGTTCCAGGTCTTGTCGCGCATGATGATTTCCAGCAGCTCGTCCATCGCAGGCACCCAAGCGCCTTGGGTCATCAGCAGATGGGCTTTCGCCAAGCGGGTCTCAAAATCACGTTTGTTTTGCGCAATCAACGCGTCAAACTGCGCCAAGTCCCATTGACCGCGCGGGTCGGTGCTGACGAATTCGAGCGCCAGCAGCCAGTGCTTGAGTGCCTCAAAACGCAGTTGCAGCGGGATCTGCACCAAGGCGGGTGCCAGCGCGCTTTTGGCGACGGCCAGCTGCCCCGTGCGGATCAACAGCTTGACGTAATCAAAGCGCGCCTCATCGTTAGCCGGGTTGACGGCCAGCGCTTCAGCCAGCGTGTCTTGGGCGCTTTGCAGGTCGCCGCTCTCCATCATGGCCTGCGCTTGCTCGGCCTCTGACGGCACCGCCAATTCACCGGACTCTACCAGGTGTTTGTCGAGGAATTCTTTGATCTTGCCTTCGGTCTGCGCGCCGGTGAAACCGTCGACCGGCTGACCGTTCATCAGCAAAATGCAGGTCGGAATACTTTTGATGCCGAAGGCTGCGCCGAGCTGCTGCTCCTGGTCGGAATCGATCTTCACCAGCTTGAAACGGCCTTCGTAGGCGATCTCGACTTTTTCAAGAATCGGGCCGAGGGATTTACACGGGCCGCACCAAGGCGCCCAAAAATCGACCAGCACCGGAGTGGTCATGGAAGCCTGAATGACTTCCTGTTCAAAATTCGCGAGCGTGACATCAATCATGTGTGGAGGCGCTGAATATGCGCTGAGGGCTTTGAAGACAGTTGAAAAGGAAAGCAAAACGATAGCATGCTGGCGGACGTTCGAGCCGCAACGCTTAAAATCGCCGGTTCGCAGTCCCGCTTTGAAGACGCACCCCATGACCACCACACCTCCGACCGCCAGTCCCACGTCCCCAGCCCATACCGCCCCGCTTGGCGCCGCCGTCACAGTCGGCGTGGTGATGGGTTCCAACAGCGACTGGGACACGATGCAGCACGCTGTGCAAATCTTGCAGCAGTTCGGCATCGCCTACGAAGCCCGCGTGGTATCCGCGCACCGCATGCCCGACGCCTTGTTTGACTACGCTGAATCGGCGCTGGGTCGCGGCCTGCAAGCCATCATTGCGGGTGCCGGCGGTGCGGCGCATTTGCCCGGCATGTTGGCGGCCAAAACCACGGTGCCGGTGCTCGGCGTGCCGGTCGCCAGCAAGCATTTACAAGGCGTTGATTCGCTGCACAGCATGGTCCAAATGCCCAAAGGCATTCCGGTCGCGACCTTTGCGATTGGCAACGCCGGCGCGGCCAATGCAGCCCTCTTTGCAGTCGCCATGTTGGCCTTGCACAACCCGGCGCTGGCGGTTCATTTGCAGGCTTTTCGGGTCGCGCAAACGGCTGCGGCCGAAGCCATGACCTTGCCGCCGCTATGACACCCATCCTTCCTGGTGCCACCCTCGGCGTGATGGGCGGCGGCCAACTCGGCCGCATGTTTGTGCATGCCGCACAACGCCTCGGCTACTTCACCGCCGTGCTCGACCCGGATGCGGACAGCCCGGCCGGCCGCGTCAGCCATCACCACATTCAAACCGCCTACGATGACGCCGAAGGCTTGGCGCAATTAGCAGCCGTCAGCGCGGCCATCACCACCGAATTTGAAAACGTGCCGGCTGCCGCGCTGCAGCAACTCGCCGCTACGCGGCCAGTGGCACCCAGCGCCGACACCGTCTCGATCGCCCAAAACCGGATCGACGAAAAATCCCATTTCAGCGCCTGTGCCGCAGCTTCTGGCGTGCCATGTGCGCCCTACGCTGTGCTGGAAACCCAAGCCGATCTAGCCGCCGTTTCAGCCGACTTGTTGCCCGGCATTCTGAAAACCGCACGCATGGGCTACGACGGCAAAGGCCAAGCCCGTGTGAAAAACGCCGCCGAACTCGCCAGCGCTTGGAACAAGTTGGGCAATGTGGCTTGCGTGCTCGAAAAAATGCTGCCCCTGAAAGCCGAACTGTCGGTGATCGTGGCACGCGGCTGGGACGGCGAGATCGTCAGTTTTGCACCGCAGCGCAATGTGCATGTCGACGGCATCTTGGCGGTGACGCACGTTTATGAGGGCTGCCTGCCGGCCGCCTTGTCGGCGCGTGCACGCGCCGCCACTGAAGCCATTGCCGCGCAGATCGGCTACGTCGGCGTGCTCTGCGTTGAATTTTTTGTGTTGGCCAGCGCCTCGGGCAAGGCCGCTGAAGACACGCTGGTCGTCAATGAAATGGCACCGCGTCCGCACAACAGCGGCCACTACACGATGAACGCTTGCGACACCTCTCAATTTGATTTGCAGGTGCATGCGCTGGCCGGCCTGCCGCTGCCTAAGCCGCGCCAGCATTCGCCATCGATCATGCTGAACTTGCTTGGCGACAGCTGGTTTGACGCGCAAGGCCTTGAGCGCACGCCCGACTGGGCGAGCGTGCTGGCTTTGCCCGGCACGCATTTGCATTTGTACGGCAAGACGCAAGCGCGCCCCGGCCGCAAGATGGGCCACCTGAACATCACTGGCACCAGCGTGGCGGCGGTGCAAGCCACGGCGCGCCAAGTGGCCGCGCTGCTGAGCTTGCCCGGCCTTGAAAGCCACTGAATGATTCACTCGGGCACAGACCCAGCCGCTGTCGCAGAGGCTGCTCGCCTGATTCGCAGCGGCGAGTTGATCGGCTTGCCGACTGAAACCGTCTATGGCTTGGGCGCTGATGCCTCCAACGACGCAGCGGTGGCGTTGATCTTTGCCGCCAAGGGTAGGCCACCGAATCATCCGCTCATCGTGCACATCGCTGAAGCTCAGCAAGTTCTTGACTACGCCAGCAGCGTACCGCCATTTGCCGCGCGATTGATCACCGCTTTTTGGCCCGGCCCGCTGACACTTATCTTGCCGCGCAAGCCCGGTGTTGCCACGGCAGCCGCCGGTGGCCAAGACTCGATTGGCCTGCGCTGCCCCTCACATCCGGTGGCGCAAGCGCTGCTGACAGCCTGCCGCACCGGCGTCGCCGGGCCGAGTGCGAATCGTTTTGGCCGCGTCAGCCCGACCACGGCGGCGCATGTGGCCGATGAACTGGGCGATGCCCTGTTCGTGCTCGACGGCGGCGCGTGTGATGTGGGGATTGAATCGACCATCGTTGACTGCACCCGAGGCCAGCCGGTGTTGCTGCGCCCCGGCGTGCTGACGCGCGCGCAACTCGAAGCGGCTTGCGGTCAGCCGGTGCTCGACAACCAAGCGCTGACGTCCAATGCACCCCGCGCTTCGGGCACGCTGGCGTCGCACTACGCGCCCAACGCCAAGGTGCGTTTGATGAACAAGACTGAATTACAAGTGGCCTTGGCGGCACTGCCAAAAAATACGGTTGAGCCATCGCAACGCATCGCTGTTTATGCGTACTCGATTGCAGATATCAACGAGGCATCAGTGCTGTACCGCGCCATGCCGCTGCAAGCGTCACAAGTGGCGCACGAACTCTTTGCCGTGCTGCGCGAATTCGATGCGCAGGGCGTCACTCACATATGGGTGGAAGCACTGCCTGCCGCGACCGAGTGGGACGGCGTGCGGGACCGGCTTATGCGTGCTGCAGTTCAGCCGTGATTTCGTAAGAGCGCAGGCGCGCATCGTGGTCAAAAATCTGGCCGGCAATCATCAACTCATCGGCACCTGTTCGCTCAATGAAGGCGTTCATTTCACGCCGCACCGTGTCGATCGAACCGATGGCGTAACTCTGACGCACGGAGGCCAGCAAAGCGTGTTCTTGCGGCCCGATGCTTTGCAAAAAGTCAGACTTGGGCGGTGGCAACTTAGCGGGTCGACCGCTGCGCAGGTTAACAAAGGCTTGCTGCTGCGAGGTGACGCACAAGGCCGCTTCTTCGTCGGTGTCGGCGGCAAACACATTGAAGCCGAGCATCACATAGGGTTTGTCCAGACGCGCTGAGGGCTGAAAGCGCGCACGGTAAATCTCAATCGCTTGCATCATTTGTGCGGGCGCGAAATGCGAGGCAAACGCAAAAGGCAAACCCAAGGCGGCGGCCAACTGCGCGCCAAACAAGCTCGAACCCAAGATCCACATCGGCACGTGCAGGCCAGTGCCGGGGACGGCACGCACAGGCTGACGCGGCGAGTCAGAAAAGTAATCCATCAGCTCCATCACGTCTTGCGGAAACGCGTCTGAATCAGATGACAGGTTGCGACGCAAGGCCCGCGCCGTGATCTGATCAGAGCCCGGTGCGCGGCCCAAACCGAGGTCAATGCGGCCCGGAAACAGCGACTCGAGCGTGCCGAACTGTTCGGCAATCACCAGCGGCGAATGGTTCGGCAGCATGATGCCGCCCGCGCCCACGCGAATGCTCTTGGTGCCGCCGGCCACATGCGCCATCAGCACCGACGTGGCGGCACTGGAGATGCCCGGCATGCCGTGGTGTTCAGCCAACCAGTAACGCTGGTAACCCCAGCGCTCGGCGTGCTGCGCCAGGCTCAAGGTGTTGCGATAAGACTCGGCAGCGTCACTGCCTTGAACGATGGGGGCGAGGTCGAGAACTGAGAAAGGAATCATGGAGTCAGTTTAAGCCGGTCGATCGGGCCGCATCAAAGGGTGCGGAATTGACCTCATTTTCGATCTTGCGGCCCATTCGACTTTGGCGCGCTCACGCATGCTCCCATCAACGCCGACCCGCTGGGCCAGCACCCAGCTTGGCGTACGTACCTCCGCTCGTGTCCCCCGCCCTGCGGGCTCCTCCTTGACCTCGTTGCGGCACGCACCCCAAGCCTGCCACCGCGAAGGGGGATGCACAAAAACGCAACCGGATCAAAAACTTGCTGGCTGACTTGAGCCGCCGCCACCTAATCGCGCCACTTTAAATGACGCAATACTTCTTGCGCGCCATTTAAAGTGGCGCGATACTGGCGCAATTCCATCCAAAATCCGAACACATGCCACGAATTCCCTCCCAAATCGAGCTCGATCAGCTGCTTGCGCTGATGGCTGCACATCCGGATGGCATGGGAATAGAGTCCATTGGCCAGGCGCTGGGCGACAGCTTGAAGCGGCGCACCTTGCAGCGTCGGCTGGCCACTTTGGTGGCGCAGGGGCGGATTCAGAGGCAGGGTGAGGCGCGGGCGGCGCGCTATGTGCGCATCCCACAGGTCGTTACCGGATTACTGTCTGCCCATGCGGCCGTTGCGGACACGGTGCAGGCTGCTGCCGAGCTTTACGTGCCAACGTCGCCAGAAGGCGAAGCGATCAAGGCTTTCGTACGCCAACCCCGCGCCATGCGCCCGCCAGTGGGCTACAAGCTGGCATTTCTGGAGCAGTACCAGCCCAATCACACGGCCTATTTGCCGCCAAGTTTGCGGGATCAATTGCATGCCATGGGCAGAGCGCGGGCCGAGCAGACGCCCGCTGGCACCTTCGCGCGTGACATTCTCCATCGTTTGCTGATTGACCTGTCTTGGGCATCCTCCATGCTGGAGGGCAACACCTACAGCAGGCTCGACACCGAGCGGCTCATCGAGTTGGGTCAAGCCGCCGAAGGCAAGAATGCGCTGGAAACCCAGATGATCCTGAACCACAAGCAGGCCATTGAATACTTGGTGCTCGACCCGGCGCAGCCCCGAGTGACCCCCGATTGCATCATTGCGTTACATGCCTTTTTGTCGGATGGCTTGATGGCCGACCCGACAGCGGTGGGCCGCCTGCGGCGCCGGGCGGTAGAGATCGGGGGCAGTGTGTATTTGCCGGTGGCCTTGCCGCAGCGGCTGGAGGAACTGTTTGGTATCGTCATCCAGATGGCGGCGGAAATTGACGACCCCTTCGAGCAGGCGTTTTTTCTGATGGTGCATGTGCCCTACCTGCAGCCGTTTGAGGATGTGAACAAACGTGTGTCACGGCTGGCGGCCAACATACCGCTCATTCACCATAACTTATGCCCGCTGTCCTTCATCGACGTCTCGCAACAGGCCTATGTGGACGCCATGATCGGCGTCTACGAGCTCAATCGCATCGAGCTTCTGCGCGACGTTTTCGTTTGGGCCTACGAGCGCTCATGCCAGCAGTACGTGGCGGTCAAGCAGAACCTGGTGCCGCCCGACATTTTTCGTCTGCGTTATCGCCAGGCCTTGAGCGACGTGGTGGCGGCCATCGTTCAAAACGACGAGGCCGCCACCATGGCCACCGTGAACGCCAGACGGCCGTCCACGGTAGCCGCGCTTGATATGGCCCATTTCACCCAACTGGTGTTGCAAGAGTTCACCGCCTTGCACCCTGGGAACGCGGTGCGTTTTGGCATCAGACCCTTGGCACTCGCCGCGTGGAAGGAAAAGCATGGTGGGGTGGGTTAATGGACATCGCCACCTTGGCGCGAATTGGCAAGCCATCAACCTCATTTGCGGTCTTGCACGGCCCATTCGATCAGCGTGTTCAGCGCCGGCCGCGCGGCGCTGGCGTTCGGGTGGTTAACGATGCCGATGACGATGTAGCGGCTGCCGCTGGTGCCTTGGGCATAACCGGCAACAGCGCTGACATCGCGCAAAGAACCGGTTTTGATTTGCGCCTGGCCGGTGGCGGCTTTGGCGCGCTCACGCATGCTCCCATCAACGCCGACCAGCGGCAGGGAGTCGGCCAGCGCATCGGCCAGCGGGCTCTTGGCGGCGTGCTGCAACATGGCTGCCAAACTGCGCGCACTGATGCGCCCGCTGCGGCTCAGGCCCGAGCCGTTGTCAAGCACCGGCGGCGCAGCGGCGGGCAGGGTTTTCAGCCACCACGCCTGCGCAGCGGCGCGGCCAGCGTCAAACGTGCCTGCTTGTGTTTGCCCGAGTTTCCCGTGCAAGCCGAGGCTCAAAAAAAGATGCTGCGCCATCACGTTGTTGGAGAATTTATTGACGTCGCGCACGATGTCGAGCAAGGGCAGCGAAGGCGACTCCAGACGCAGCGGCGAGGTGTTGCCCGACAGCGTGCCGCGGCTGCGCAACATCGCCAACTCAGGCGCGGTCGCATCGCGCACTTGGCCGGTCAGCAGACCGCCCAGAACTTTCCATGAACCTTCGATGGCGCGGGCGGCAAAGCTAGCCGGATCGGCATACGCGCTGGGCCAAACGCGTTCACCACAAGCGCTGGCGTAGCTGCCTAAAAATTGCACGCGGCTCGGGCTGTCCACGCTGGCGCGCAAGTCGGCGCGCCAGTCACCGCAGGACGCAGACGACAGCGGCACGCTGTCGTCAACCAGCAGGCCGGCCATCGGCGGTTCAGTGCGCACCAGCGCCCGACCTTGTGCGAGGTCCGGCGTGAAGGTCATCACCAGCGTTTTGAAATTGATGAGCAAGGCGTCGGGCTGCGTGTTGTAGGGGCGCAGCGGTTCGCCGTCAAACTCAGCCGCGTTGGCAGTCGGCTCACTGAAGACGCTGCGGTCCAACACGATATCGCCGTGAATCGCACGCACGCCGCTGGCTTGCACCTGCGTCAGCAGCATTTGCAATCGCTCAACGACAAGCTTCGGGTCACCGCCGCCGCGCACCAGCATGTTGCCGTCGAGCCAACCGTTCTGAAGGCTGCCGTCCATCGTGACATTGGTTTTCCACAAAAAATCTGGGCCCAACACATCCAGTGCCGCGTAGGTGGTGACCAGCTTCATGACCGAGGCCGGGTTCATGGCTTCGCCAGCGCGATGGCTTATGCGAGGCGGGTGTTGGCCGTTGGCGTCGACCACCAACAAAGTCACCGCACTGGCAGGCACCT
>Ga0208916_10000659_pt1 | contig 15739 bp, 21 predicted proteins | sample DEB19_08_DNA_5_FD_184523 | JGI IMG/M metagenome (GOLD analysis project Ga0208916, IMG submission 184523) | Aqueous microbial communities from the Delaware River and Bay under freshwater to marine salinity gradient to study organic matter... | ecosystem: Environmental > Aquatic > Marine >... | reverse complement strand
TTATGAGCGTCTATCTACTGATGGCGGTCAACTCGATGGTTCTGGTATTGATCCAGCTCCTGAAGTTGTCGTTCGTACAGATATTGATGCTACAATGGAGATTTACGCTAAGACAGTTGTAGTCAATGAGCAAGTTACTTTGTATGAGAATGATAAGGTTCTCACTAAGTTTACTGCATTGCTCGGACAGTATGCCATCGCCGCTTAATTGCTGTCCTTAAACCCTCGGTGATTGACTTGGAGTGCCTGACTGCGTAAGCAGAGGTTAACAAGGGGCAAGCAAGCGAAAGCTGTGCAGCCTGAGAGACTAAGTCCAAGGGGGCATCTAGTAATAGATGTCAAGCGATAGTCCGATCCGCAAATATAGATGAAATTGCGGAGGTTGGCAGAAATGACCAGCCCGCTTAAAGTCCTCTTTTATTAAGGGATTTAACTTTAGAATATATTGACTCTCTTATGGGTGTGTAATGGTTGTAATAGGAAATGAAATCTTTATCTCTAGGGAACTTTCTAGAAACGTAAGTTTCTCTCAAAGCAATTATTTGCTTAGATTGATCTCTTTTATTGATGAGAAATTCATTGAACTTTGGAAGGATATTTTCAAGGGATTTATCGGTAAGTTGCCATTGAATGCAATTAGCCCATTCATCATTTTTAGAAGTTTTGAAATAAATACATCCTCCAAATCTTTCAACCAAAAATTTGATACATGGAAATTTAGTGGAAGCACAACGAAGGTGACAACTAAAACTAACGGAATTAGTTTTGAGAACTTTTCTAGTAACAGTAAGGCAGCATTCAGAATCAATAAATCCAGCAAGATAAATAAAATCTTCTTTGGAAGGATTTATAGAATTGCAGACTTTTTTAATTCGATTGCAATGTTCAATAGTGCAAAAATCAGAGTTTCTAAGTTTTTTAGATTCTTCGATTATGGAAATTCTTTCTTCCCTATTTCCAAAAAGAAACTTTTCAATATTTTGAAATTGAGATTTTTTCTCGATAAGAAAATTCCCAAGTTCAGAAATAATATTAAACTTTTCTTTTCCTATATGAAGAGTGTAGATGAACTCTTGTTTCCAATTGCTTTCTTTTTTAACCTTTGCGTAATAGGAACCACCAATTTTTTCTTTAAAAAACTTAAATGGTTCTTCATTCGTGGAAGTTATCATAATTTTGCAATTAAAACATTCGTATCCATCTTGAATGTATTTTCTAAATCTAAAATGCCCATCGCCATCAACATATCCGGCAAAATAAGGTAGGAAATCTTTCATGTTTTTCGGTCCTTTATTTAGAGATAATAAAAGAAACTACGACTTTAAGTCAACAAGTAACAGACATGGGTTAAGGGAAAAAGAAGATCTCTTAATGAGAGACCTTTACGCTTCCAGCGTAAGTTATATAAACGCTGTAGGCGGTGGTAACGGAGATCAACCAAGTAACATCAACCGTGCTAGCATTAATAATATCGAGAGAATTCTTCTCGGTAATGATGCTAGAACAATGCTTGCTGTTAATGAAGCTATGGATAAGTTCGGTAAAGTGTGTGCCGAAATAAAACCTTGGGTAATTGACTTGGAGTGCCTGGCTGCGTAAGCGGAGGTTAACAAGGGGCAAGTTATGTTTAAAGATAGAGAAATTCCAGAAGTTCTACCAGAGATAAAATATATTGATATCTCTAATGAAGATTATATGAAGATTCAAAATCTTTTCTCAATACAGCCTGAACGACTAAATCCTGAGGACGCTATAAAAAGTGTATGCGATAGTCTGAACTCGGAATATAAATGAAATCCGAGAAGTAAGCAGAAATGACTTACTCGCCTAGAAATAGGTGGTAACAGAATGACAAGCCCAACTAGAGACTCATTTATTGCTCTTGCAAGCACTGATATTACTTCAGATTTGCAGAACGTAAATGGAGTTATTCTTAAGAACTCTTATCCTCATCAAGAAGGTTTAAGACCAGAAGAATATTGCTCTGTGAGCCGTTTTAGATTCTTTGTGTCTTCTAAAGCCGCAAAGATTCCAGGGGCTTCTTTAAATGGTAATACTGTTTATACCATCCCAATGTATGGGCTAGAAGCGGCTGCTAAAGTTGAACAAAACGTATATACGGCTATTCTCGGATACCGTCCTCCTTATGTTGTTTCATCAGTGGCACAAAACAGCCAGTTGTATGCTAAGTTTGCTATCGCTCGTGCGATTACAAACCAAAACTGGATCTCCGGTCTAAATGTAACCGCTACCTTAAACTAAGGAGAAAGATCATGGCTTTTACAATCGTTACTCAAGGATCTTTCACTTCGACTGGTGTCGGTGTTAAGATTCCTCTTCCAAGCTCTGCAGATTATTTCAGAGTTCAAAACTTAACTCAATTAGCTACCACTCAATCAACTGGTAGGGGAGTTATGTTTGAATGGTATAATGGATTAACTCCAGCTGGACAAGCTATCGAATGGCTTAAAACAAATTCAACAAATGCGATGAATTTGACACAAGTTACTTCTGGTGGATTCACTTATGTGAATTCAAGTCCTGTGGTTGAACCACAAGCTGCCGCTGCTATAACAGGTATTACTCAAGCAAATCCTGCTGTCGTAACACAAACAAATTCATATTCTGATGGAGATATTCTACGTATTTATAATACTACAGGGGATCTCACTATCGGTGGTATGACATTTGAAATATCCTCATCCTCTGGATCGGGATATACTTTATTAGGTTTAGCTAACGTTGCAGGTAATGGATTGACTGCGGCAACAGCTGGTAATACAAGACGTATTTCAGCTAATGAAGCGGTAGATCCTCAGTACATGTATATTACTAATATCAGCCAAGCAAGTCAGGCTGTAGTTTCAACATCTGTAAATCCTAATAGATATTACGTAGTTGGTATGAAGGTTCATTTAAGCGTTCCTTCTTCATTTGGAATGACTCAAGCCAACCAATTGACAGGAACTATTCTGGCGATTAACGCTGTATCAGCAAGTGGAAATATTGGAGCATATAATATGACTCTAGATATTGACTCATCTGCTTTCTCAGCGTTTGCATTTCCTGCAAGTACTTTGTCTCCAACAGCTACACTTTTTGCTACTTTGGCGCCTGCTGGAGCTCAAACTAGTTATAATCCTATGACAGGTGTACAAACAGGTTACAATTTTACATTGCAGCCATTTCACACCGGTCAATTCACTCCATATATTTATTTGGCCGCGGGAGCCCAGTCGCCTGCTGGTTCTAATGGAGACGTGATTGTATGGCAAGCATACAAGATGGAAAATACATAATAGTATTAGGGTAAGATCCTAGGATCTTGCCCTTTTTGGCATATTAGCTCAGTTAGTAGAGCGCATTACAAGTTAAAATCTGTAATGAGGTCGTAGGCGCAAATCCTGCATGTGCCTTTATTTAAAAGGTAGAGATGACAAACGCTAATACATATTTACCAGGTACTTTAGTTATACCAGGATCATTATTGATATCTAATATGAGTCAGAATGTTCGTATGGTTATAACTGTTGTTAATTCAGCAGTGAATTCGTATGTACCAGGACAATTAGTTTTTTTGACTGTCCCTAAACCTTATGGAATGATTCAAGCAAATGGTTTAACGGCTGAGATAATAAGCATTAATGGATTAGATTTTACAACCGATATTGATTCGACATATTTCGATGCTTTTACAACTCCTTCTACCTTAAGTAAGGTAGAAAAACCAGCTTCTTTAAGCCCTGCAGGTTCTAGAAACTTGCAGATAAATAATAATACGCAAAGAGTGCCTTTTCAAAATTTGAATAATTTTGGTAATTGAAAAACAAAAGAGAGGAAAATATGACACACGTTGTAATGGTTACAGAATTCGGAGAAGAACACGGATTGATCAACACTCTTCAAAACTCAGTTCCTGATGATGATTTTAAGGATTTTACACCTGAAAACAAAGAGAAGATGAAGAAACAAAAAAAAGAAGATAGTCGAATGGTAAAAGCTAGATATATAAATCATAGAGGAAATCACGAAAGATTATCTACTCCATATATGAAATACGCTGGTGAACCAATTCGTATGTATCATCTTATTCCAGGATATACTTATGAGTTGCCAAAAGGATTTGTAGATCAAGTAAATGATCATAAGGGTTTAGCTCAAAGATCAGATAGAGTTGTAAATGATAAAGTTATGACCAAAGATCAATCACCATTGAAATTGCACGAACTTGTACCAATCTCGTTTTAGTAGGTAATTATGACAATAGCTCCTCCTGATTCAACATTAAATGCAATAAGATTGAAGATTCGTCGTTTAGTGGCTTCTCCTGCAGAAAGTCAATTGACTACAGATACTATTGATCAGGCAATCAATACGTTCTACCAATCGGACTTTCCGTATGGAATAAAACTTGATCAGATGAGGAGCGTTTACACATTTTATACATCTCCTTACCAAGGAAGATATTCTCTTAACGTTAACTTTAATCAAGGAATAAGATCCCCGATATATGTTGATGGTATTCAGGGGTATTTTTTTAAAGATCGTAATGAGTTTTATAAAATGTGGCCTAGATGGCCGAGTCTTTCTAATCCTATTTCAGGAGATGGAGTTACTCAAAAATATAATTTCTTTTGCCAGACTATACCTTTTCTTCCAAAGAATGTGACTTTAGGGGGTCTTGGAACAAATGGTGAAGCCATTAGGGTAGCAGATGATGGAAACGGAATATTATATTGCCAATTTGCAGTTTCCCAAGTCTCTACTCCTCCCATTACAGAAAATGTTTCGGGTATGTTCAACGTGAATAATTCCTACCCAGCAGGCTCTTTAGGTCCAGGTGATGAGCAGCAGATACAAGTTGGAACAGTCAATTATGTAACAGGTGAATTTACAATAGATTTCTCCTTAGCAAACGTCACACCGGCTTCGGGTCAAGTTTTTAATCTATTTGTATCCCAATATCAAACTGGAAGACCTTATTCACTTCTTTTTTGGAATAACTATTTTGAAATTAGACCTATACCAAAATTAGTGCACAAAATTGAAGTAGAAACATATATGACCCCTGTTCAATTTCTTTCAAGTTCAGATAGCCCGATACTTCTTCAATGGTGGCAATATCTTGCATATGGAGCGGCATTAGAAATAGCTAGGGAACGACAAGATCAAGAAAGCATAGAAACACTAATGGAAGGTTTTAAAAGGCAAGAAGCACTTGTTTTAGAGAGACAAGGAACAGAAGAAATTGGTCAAAGAAATACAACAATATTTAGCGGGGCTACGCCACAACAAGGTTGGAACCAAGGTTGGGGATTCCCTTATGGAGGATAAATGAAGAAGTTATCTAAAGAACATCATGAAGGTCATATACATCATAAGAAGATGGTGGATCATCATATGTCTGAAATGAAGAAACATATGTCTGAATTACACAAGATAGCTAAACAAAAAATATCCGATAAGAAAGATGAATCCTTAAGTATGAAACATGGTAAAGAATCTACAAAGAAGCAATCTTTCGAAGATCGAAGACATGAATCTAAAGGGGCTAAAAAACATGGCTAAAGAAAAATGGATACAAAAAGCACTTGGATCCGAATCAAAAGGGAAATTACACAAGAAACTTGGTGTTCCTATGGATAAAAAAATCCCAGAATCAAAGCTAAAATCTAAAGAACATGCCAAGGGAAAATTGGGTAAAGAAGTTAGGTTGGCAGAAACTTTAAAACACTTAAGAAAGAAGTAGAATGGGAAAGTACCAGCCAATAAAAATTGCAGGGATGAGCACAGGACTTATTCAAAGTAGAGAAGAATTTATTCTTCCTAACGATGCATATCCAGTGTTGCAGAATGCTTTTGTTTGGAGGGAAAGAATAAAAAGAAAGAAAGGATGTAACCAATTAGGGAGACTTACCAGATTATTTAGTACTGCCACCGATGGATTAGCTATTGATGGATCAGGAAATGGGAATGTTTGGACAGCATTAGGTATATCTACACCAACAAATTTATCTATTCTTCCTGGGGGTGTACAAATTGGATACAATTCCAATCAATATAGTGATCCTATGAAAAATGGGGTCCTAGTTGGAACTCCAACGGGAACAGGTTCGATTAACTATATTACCGGAGATGTTCATTTTAATCCTGGGGTTCCTGCTGGAACAATAAATAGTATATATATCGCTTCTAATCTTCCGGTGTGTGGTATATTGACAAGAGAAATTGACTCTCAAAATAATGAAGAGACCATATTTTTTGATAGCAAATATTCCTATAAATATTCTTCAGGCAATTTCATAGAATATATTTCCGGAGCTGGAAGTAAAACATGGAACGGAGCTGATTATCAGCTGTTTTGGGGAACAAATTACTGGGTAAACGCAAGTAATGTTAAATTATTTTGGGTAACCAATTTTAATATCACAGAAAGCACAAGAGATCCTATACGATATACTGACGGATCTACCTGGACTGATTTTGCTCCTACTATAGATGCTTCATCAAATGTTTTAGCTCAATGCTTAGCTCTTCTTCCTTTTAGAGGAAGACTTCTAGCTTTCAATACATTTGAAGGCCCTAGTTTAACAGATCCTTCTACAATTCAATATCGACAAAGAATTAGATGGTCCGCAATAGGAAGCCCATTAACATCGAATTCTTGGAGAGATGATATTCGAGGAAATGGTGGTTTTTTAGATATTCCCACTAATCAGGATATTATATCAGTTGGTGTTGTCAGAGATAATTTAGTCATTTATTGCGAGAGAAGCACATGGCAACTTCGTTATACAGGAAGGTCTATTGCTCCTTTTCAAATAGAAAGGGTAAATGCTGAACTTGGAACTGAAAGCACCTTCAGTGCAGTACAATTTGACACTTCATTAGTCGGATTTGGTGATAAAGCCATTGTTGAGTGTGATTCTTTCAAAAGCGCTCCTATTGATATTAAGATTCCAGATCTTGTTTTCTCTATTGAAAATCAAAATCATGGAAACGATAGAGTAGTTGGAATAAGAGATTTCCAACAAAGAATAGCTTATTGGATGTATCCGATTACTTCCGATGATTACGTTAAAGATGGGTATATCCCAAAATATCCAAATCGTAGGCTAGTCTATAATTACGAAAATGATTCATGGGCTATATTTAATGATAGTTTTACCTATTTTGGAAATTTTCAAGATCAAGGAGCTAGATCTTGGGTTCAAAGTAACTTTTCTTGGGCTTCTTCGAATTTTAAATGGGCAACTTCACCTGCATTATTTCCTTTAATTGTAGCAGGAAACCAACAAGGATTTATTTTAGTTTTAGATCAAAAAGTCAAAAATGATCCTACTTTATATATTTCTGCAATCAGTTCAGGAACTAGCAATATTACCGTTATCACTAGCACGGATCATAATTTAGCAAGTAGTGCTAACCAAATCCCAGCGGATGGACAAGTTGTACAACTAGTAAATATGTCCGGAGATTACGCATATTTAAATAATGCAGTGGTTGGTATATCACGTATAAATGCCAATACCTTTTCTATTTATTCATATTCAATGGATACACAAAGCTTTAGTGAACCTGTGTTGTTTCAGTCAGGAACCTACAACGGAAGTGGAATGATGTTGGTAAGAGATGGATTTGTAATCCAAAGCAAGAAATTTAACTTTCTTGAAGAAGGGAATACTATCCAATTAGGTTATATAGACGTATTGGCTAATAACACCTCTGATGGAGCCATTACGATGAATGTATATGCAGATTATAATGATTCCCAACCTATAAATACATATCCAGAAAACGCCAATGATGTGACAGATTCACCCGATGAATTTTTTAATTCAGTTATCCCAACTTCCGTTTCAATAAATAGAGGATCAACCAAGAATTGGCAAAGAATTTACTGCCCAACTAGAGCATCTTTTTTAACAACAGAATTTACATTGTCTAATGCTCAATTAAATGGGATAGAACAAGAAAATGATGTGCAAATAGATTGTCAAATAATGTGGGTTAGACGTGCTGGCCGTCAATTACCAATAGGAATTTAAAATGTATAATCCAAATATACCACAACCAAATGACTTATTATCAACTAGTCAGGGAAATATTCTGAATAATTTTGGGGCATTAAACTCGGTATATGGTGTAGACCATTATGCTTACGATGATACTTCGCAGAATGCAACTTTTCATAAAAAAGTTACCACACCTCCACTTAATGCCCACCCTGATGCCACGAATAATTCAATACTATATTCTTATCAAGATATTGCATCTATAGGACCTATTCAGTATTCAAAAGGAAAGACAAGGGGAGATCAAGGAAATCAAGTATCGACCCCATTGACAGCTATACAATCCAATAATGTTTCACCTATAGTTTTAAATAAAGGTTCTCCTAATCCTTTGAATGGTCAAACATCTAATGTTTTAGATTTTAACGGAATCACCAGAGCTTTTGCTGTATTGACAACAGGGAATTTTTCAAGCTCATCGAGTGGATTATATGTAAATTCTGCCACTATTGTTTATTCCAATACAGCATCAGCGTTTAAAATTCAGATGTTAGACCAATCAGGAAATCCAAATATCATTATAGTAAGCTCAGGAACTATTTTACAGATTAAAAATGCCACAGGGAATAATCTTAATAATGTTTATTGGACTCTCCAATTCCTTAGGATTGAAATATGAATACTTCTCAGCAATTTGAAAGCTATGTTCCAGTATATGACACATGTCCAGAAAATTGGGAAGAAGCTCGTCAATTTCTTGTTGAGCAACTAAAGAAAATATCAAATGCTGTAAATATTAGAGAGATAGGTTGGTTCTTAGATGAGGAATTGCTTAGTGGAAAGCAATTTATTCCTTCAGTTTCTTCGGGGATTACTCAAGGCACAGCACCTCAATATAGGACTATTTTGAGAAAAGTAATTGATACTGGGACACTTCCTAATTCAGGAACATCTACTATTCCTCATGGCATTGTTTTTGATGCAAATTTTACTCTAATGCAATTATACGGAGCTGCGACTGAGCCTCCACCTGGAACTACAGCAATTCCTTTGCCTTATGTAGATGCTAACCCAGCTAATAATATTCAACTTTATATAGATGGGACGAACGTCATAATCGTTACGACTAGTAATCAGTCTAAGTATACACGTTCTTTTTGCGTAATCGAATATATACAAGAATTATAGGAATTATTATGGGATTATTCGACTTTTTTACAGGAACTCCCGCTGAATATGAGCAGGTATCAAACTTAACTCCTAGTCAGATGAAAGGACAAAGACAGCTTGAAAGAGCTGGAAGACAAAGAGGAGCGGGCGGAGCTTTTGGGACATCAGCTGATTTCTATAGAGACATTTTAGAAAATAACCCAAATGCTCTAAATGAATTATACGCCCCAGAATTGCGTCAATTTAGAGAACAAACTATTCCAGATCTTGCAGAACAATTTGCTGGAATGGGATCGGGAGTCCTTTCTTCAAGTGGTTTTAGAAATGCTGCTGTTAATGCAGGAAGTGATCTAAGTGAAAGGTTGGCTGCTATGAGACAACAATTAAGATTTAATGCAGCTCAAGGATTAAGCAATATTGGAGCTCAAGGATTACAACCTCATACCTCATATCAGCAAACATCACCTGGTACTGAAGGGTTTTTAAGTAATCTTTCACCTGCTATAGGAGGAACTATAGGAACTGCAGTAGGAGGACCAATAGGAGGTACCATAGGAGGAGGATTAGGAAGCTTATTTAAATCATCTCCATATGGTAATAATAATCCATCCGCTTCACAAACTGGATCATTTATGTCACAGCCACAATATAAAGGCTCTTTCGGAAACTTACCTGATTTTCAAGCGAGGTTCTAATGGTTAAGTCGGGATCATTTAAAGTAAGTCCAGGAAGTACACTTGGGAGAATTGGTTCAGGTGTTGGAAAAGGATTAGCGGAGCAACTTCCTAAAGAAATTGAAAGAGGAAGACTTGCTCAAGGACTTGAGCAGTTCAATAATGAGAGTGCTAATTTAAGCCCATTGCAACAATATACGAAACTATTATCTATACCAGGAATATCTCCTCAGGCTGTTCAGGCGATTCCTCAAGTTCTTCAACAACAAAATTTTGCAAATGCTTTATCAAGATCTGCTCAGGAAGCTCCACAAAGACAAGAAAATTTATATAGAAGTATAAATCCTGAATCTGAACAACAACCTTCTAGAGGTGTTACAACTAGAGAAGGAATAGAAGCTTCTTTACAACCATACATTCCACCTTCACGGGATCAGATAGTTGCTGAAGCTCAAAGCGATTTCCCTGAATTATTTAGAAGGAATCCTGAAGCTGCAATAAATGAAGTTAACCAAAGAGAAGCCCTTAAAGAAAAGAAAAGCGTTGCTCTTCAAGGAATGAGAGAAAATGAAAAAAGATTGCAAAGCGATATTTCAAATGCTTTAGATCAGCAACGCCAACAATCAAACGCTTTAATACCTGATGATATTTACAAAGATTTAAGGGATGAGGCGGTTAATTCTATACTTCCTAAAGATAGGGGAGGACAAGGATTAACAGACCAAGAAGCAAATAAACAATATAGAGATAAATTAAAAGAAATATCTAGACAATATGGGGATTTAGAAACGGTTGGTAATTTTAGATTGCCTGACTTAAGCCCAAAACAAGCTTGGAAAAATTTAAATTCTATAAGAGAAAATTTTAAGGAAAGAGGAGATCTTAGGAATTTTGCAGATACTCTCATAGGAGTAAATAAACTTTCTCCTCAAAGAGCTTATGCAACGGCATATCCAATTTCTGAAATCCCATCATTACATAAATTGATGTCTAAAATTCCAAATGTAAAAGATAAATTTTCTCATACAGGGATAGTGAAATCTGATTTCAACGCCGATGAAATATTAAAAGAAATGACTCCTCATATAGCTAAAGAAATGGGTCAAGAAGGAAGTCCATTAGCCATATACCAAGCTCTAGAAGAGAAAGGTTATGATCCAGAATATTTTATAGATTACGTTAACAAAAACAGAAAAAAATTAAATTTAAACGATAGACAAGCTGAAGAATTGGGAAAACCAAGAAGTGCAATTCCTTATTTGAGCGATTTGTGGTTATTTAAATTTTTAGATAAAGATTCAATGGTGGATTAATGCAACCTTACCAAAAAGCTAATGAAGAAATAAAAAGACATCAACAAATTCCAACTAAAGTCCTAGGTTCTGCTATTTCTGCTGCTACCGCTATTTCAGGAGGTGGAGCATTAGCAAAAAGAGCCCTTCCATTTTTAAGTAAATATATTCCTGCTGATTTAATGAGAAAAGGTCTTTCAAAGTTAGATCCGAGATTTGGGAAATTTATTGAAGGATCTTTAGATCATGGTTACAACATTGATGAAGTAAGAAATTTCATGAGTGGAAAACTTGAAGAACCTCAAAATAATCAAAGCGAAAAACCAAAATCAGAAGATCCATTACAAGATTTTGAGACCAACCATAATGATATCGCTCAGGCTTTGGCAAGAATAATGCAAAATGGTCAATCTCCTGATGCTGCTGCCGCAATTCTAAAATCTTCTAGTGCTTTTTCTAAGAAGATTAAGGATTTAGAAAAACAGAAAGGTAAGAATTTTATAGATTACATACTTGAGATATTCGGGAATAGAGGTCAAGGAACACAACAACAACCTATGCAACCAGAGATGCAACAAACACAACAACAGGCGCTTCAACAAGTATCCAATGTTGATTCTCAATTGATGGCTGCACTCGATAAAATTTTAAAGATGTGATGAATGTAAAGCTGCTTTACATGGTGGATTTGAATGAACGAAAATGAACAACAAATAAATGACCTAAAAGAATCATTACGAGAAGTGATGATGCTTGTTGCTGAAAGAGGTCAACCTTTAAGTCCTGATTTGAAAACTTTGTTAGTTCAAGTAATGGAACATGTCGCAAATAGAATTCAGCAATTGAGAGGACAAGAGCAATTTCCATCTACAATGCCACAATTAGATGCTGCTCCTTATCCTTCCAGCAATATAAATAGCTTTAAATATGATTATGATACTGGAAATTTACTTGTAAAATTTATGGGTAAAGATAGTGCAAATTCAGGCCCTGTTTATTCATATAGCGGAGTTCCAAAGTTTGTTTACGATATATTTAGAAAAGGGGCTGTGGGACCAAAAACTAGCGGAAGCAATAAATACCATCAGTGGATAAAAGGTGTTACACCAAGTCTTGGTGCTGCTATGTATCATTTAATCAGAGATAATTACCAATATCAAAAGGTAGCATAATGACCAACTTCAATTCATCAAATCCTCTGGGTTACATGGGGATAAATATTCCTCAACAACCTGCTTTTTTAGGAGGAAATACAAGGGCGCCTAATTTTAGTGACGTCCATGAACCAGGTACACAATGGCAAGAAGGGGATGGAGTTGGTGCTAAAATATGGATCACTACAGGACAGGGAAATTGGATTTTAGAAACTTCTTCTACAGGTGATATTGTTGATATCGCTGTCCCTAATGGAACGTCTCCAGTAACAGCAGATGCAAATGGATTAATAACTTTTACATCCACAGATTCATCGGTAACGATAACTGGATCGACTAATAGCATTGATTTCACTACTAATTTTACCGATCTAATCTTCACAGAGAATACAGGAACGGCAACGGCTTCATCCAACAATCTTTTTGTTGTTGGGGGGCCAAATAGCTCTACATCAAATAATAGACCTATACAGACTAGTGGAAGTGGAAACACAATAGCTATTACAGCTAAGACAGCAATGTCAGCAGCATCTGGGAATGATGCTACAAATGGCGTGTCGACGTTTTCAAATGTAGACTTTTCCGTAGACGTGAGTGGATTCGTTCAATTGGCCATAAGTCCTTTTACTTCAATAAATATACAAAAATTTCTAACAAGCGGAACTTATACCGCTACTACTGGAATGAAATACTGTATAGTGCAGGTGGTTGGAGCTGGTGGCGGCGGCGGTGGCGCTGCATCAACTACTTCAGGTCAATCAGCTGGAGGAGGCGGAGGAGCTGGAGGATACGCTTTAGGTTTATTCACGTATGCTCAAGCTAATGGTCAAACAGTAACTATAGGTACTGGTGGTGGTGGTGGATCTGGTTCTTCTACGGGAACAACAGGTGGAACAAGTTCTTTTGGAGCTCTTCTTGTTTGTAATGGTGGTACTGGTGGTGTTGGTAGTTCTATTGACTCTAGCGGTGGATTGAGTTTGGGTGGAGTCGGAGGAACTTTTTCGGGAAGTTATATAAATGGATTTAACGGAAATCAAGGTCTTACTGGTACCTGGGCAAACAGTGGAGCTGGTCCAGGACAAGTATTTGCATGTACAGGTCAAGGAGCTAATTCACTCTTTGGTTCAGGTGGTGCTAATAGCGGAACTAATGGAACATCAAGTGGCGATGGTAATAATGGTAATGGTTATGGATCTGGAGGTTCTGGAGCTTATATAAGTGGAATACCTACATCTTCTAATACTGGTGGTTCCGGTGCAAATGGTTATGTTTTGATAACAGAGTATATAAGTGTAACTTAAGGGGAGTGTTATGACAAATTTTAATGGAAGTGTTAGTCCTTTAGGATATGAAGGAATTAATATAGAGCAACAACCAATTTTTATAGGTAATCAATATAGAGCTCCAAATGGAGGGGATTTATACCCAGCTGGAACTGTTTGGGATTATGTATCTGGAACAGTACACACTTTTTATATATCAAGTGGTGGAAGCACTGTTGGTAATGTTACTTCAGGAGTTTGGACAGCTTTTTCTAGTTCATTAGGCGAGGTTGTAGCTGTTAATGGAACTACTAACCAGGTTACAGTTGTAACAACATCCGGAACAGCAACTGTTTCATTACCATCAGCAATAACCACTCCAGGATCTTTGACCACAACAACCACTTTGACCGGTGGGACAGGAATTACCGCAACAACAGGTAATATCACCGCTACTAATGGTAATTTAAATTTGAATGGGGCTGGAAATAAATTAAATATTCATGCTTCAACTGCAGCTTCTGATTCTGTAGGAACTTCTGCAGCATTAGACGGAGCTAGTCCCTCGCAACAAGTAGTTTCTACTACTGCTGTTACTGCAGCATCTAAAATATTTTTAACTTATAATACAGCAGGTGGAACACTTGGTTCTCTTTCAATTGGAACAATTGTTCCAGGGACAAGCTTCCAGATTCTTTCTTCTGCAAATGGTGATACATCTACTGTAAATTATTGGATCATTAACTAGTATTTTATGTGGGAAAGGGGTATAAGGGAATTTCTTATAAACCCTTTCTCTATAACAATAGGAAGGCTTTCTCTATGAATTTAGACACTTTTCAATGTATCGAAATGTCCATATTCGATGCATCGACTCTATCCGGTTCATTCCAAGTAATGAATGGCGCTTCACAACAATCAGGAACATCGTCTGTTGGTTTTCAGAATGATATAAAGATATTGAAAATATATAACGACGGCACTACTGGAGTGATCATCTCTTATGATGGTGTTATCAATAATGATTATCTTCCTTCCAAGGGTACAATGATTATAGATCTTCAAACAAATCATGCGGACAATTCGTCCTATAGTTCTGGTACTTTAAACGGAAGAAAAGGCCAACTTGTTTGGGGTAAAGGAACAGCAAGTAGCGCGGGTCATAATATTTATATTTCTGGATATAGGTAATAAATGTCTCAGTTTTATGTAAACGTAAGTGATAGTAATATCCCTCCAGATGTATTGACAGCGGTAGATGTACAAACAGGTATAAGTCCGGTTGTTCCATCAGCGAATACAATAACATTTAATGGTGCAACTGTAGCCGCTGGAACAAATCCAGTAAGAACGGATGGTACGGGAGCTTCAACAATGGCTCTTGAGGTTCAACTATCTCAAGCAATTGCATCTACAGATGCTACAAAGGTTGGTCTTGCAGCATTTGATAGCGCTCATTTTACTGTAGATGCAAACGGTTTTGTTACTACTACTGGATTTGATGCTTTTAAATGGTCAGATACGAGCGGTACAGTTAATGCCATTGCTTTTAATGGTTATTTTATCACTGCAGTTTGTACTTCAACATTACCTGCATCCCCAGCTGAAGGAGATACAATTGTATTTATTGTAGCAACAGGAGGAGCGTTGACAATTAAAGCTAATACAGGACAGGTGATATCAATTGGAAGTACAAATTCTTCTTCTGCTGGAACCGCTGTAAATAATGCGATTGGTGATAGTGTGACATTAATTTATCGAGCTACTTCAACTACTTGGATAGCATCTTCAGTAATTGGAACATTTACATTAGCATAGAGGATATATGGCAGGTGAAGCAAATAGTATAAATTCAACAACAACAGGAATAGTAGGAAATACCGGTACAGGTTTTACTTCTTCTTCAGTTACTCAATATGATGTACTTGTAGGAGGCGCTACATCTTCTACTATAGCAAGTGTTGGACCAGGAAGTGCAGGTCAAGTTTTACAATCTGGAGGTAATGCGGCTAATCCTTCATATAGTACTGCTACTTATCCATCAACAGCAACAGGAACTGGAAAAATACTTAGGGCTAATGGAACTGATTTTGTAGCTTCTACATCAACATTTGCTGATACATATAGCGCTAGCAATATTCTATATAGTAATGGTTCAAATACTATAACAGG
>Ga0208916_10000658_pt1 | contig 15751 bp, 32 predicted proteins | sample DEB19_08_DNA_5_FD_184523 | JGI IMG/M metagenome (GOLD analysis project Ga0208916, IMG submission 184523) | Aqueous microbial communities from the Delaware River and Bay under freshwater to marine salinity gradient to study organic matter... | ecosystem: Environmental > Aquatic > Marine >... | reverse complement strand
AACCGTTAAGTCAATGAAATTATCAGGCATTTTAGCCATTGTTTCAAGGCAATTTTCGTTGTATATTTTATTTATTTCCATCCCTCTTTTTTTTAATTCTTTTGTTTAGTGCTTCGATTTAAGTTTAGTGGTAATTAACCGCAGCCAGCTTATAACACGTGTTTTGTGCAATAGGGGCTGTGGTGGTTTATTCAAGTTTCTGCTTCTAATCAAGGGCTGTGGTAGACTGAAAGTTTCGTTTTCAAAATCCCCTACTGCACAAAGCACCTTGCCGTTACCTGCAACCCTAAGAGACAGCCTCTAAGAGTTCGACAGGCTTAAACATTGCAACAGGTTTAGGAATATCGGCAAACATACTTTTGACAATTACTTTTATTCCCTTTCCCATATCGCCAAACAATCCATAAACTTTCCAATTACAAACTTCTTTGCCTTTTTTATCAACTGTTTTACCTGAATTGCATTCTTGATAATCGGTTGAAATTCCACCACAGCAAGGGCATTGATATTGTTTACTTGGAAACTTTACCTTTACATCTTCAATCGTATCAAAAACATAAACCTCTGATAAATCGGGAAAGTTTGCATTTTGAAAGTAATTTGTGTAATTACAGTTTCTTGATTTTGCAAATAATTCCAAAGTTTCAAGTTCTGTTTTACCCATAATTTTGGCGTATTGAGGCACTCTTTCGCAAAGGAAATTTACCTTTTCAATTACTCTTTGCAACCCAGTTTCGCCAGGCCATCCATTGTATATCTCAACAATGATTTTATTCATAATGTCCGACTGCAAAAGGGCAGCAGGTAACACTGTATTGCCAAAAGGCAGGGCTGACGCAAGTTCATCAGCATTTGTAATTGTATTGTTCATTTGTACTTATTTTGAAATTTTGTAATTCTAATCCCTGCCCTTCGGCAATACTTTTTCGTTAGCGGCAACTGCTACTTGACCGCTTCTGTTACATAAATTAAACCTGTTTTGTTTTTTGCTTTTCCTGTTAAATATCCAGCTAAATTATCCCTTGAAATATTATTTTTTTTAGCTGCTTCTGTTGCTGAAACATATATTTCACCTGTTTTTGTGTTTAATACTTTTTTGCAATTTCTACCCTTGCTTTTTGCCCCAATTTTATCTTTTATTTCTTGGGTTAAAAATATTTTTCCTTTTCGTGAGTTTGACATCTTCTTGCGTGTTGATTCGGTGACAATTTTTTTAGGCGAACCTTCACCACCATCTGTAAGATTTACAAGTGTGCCTGTTCCTAAATCAATCCTTCCATATTTTCTTATTAACTCACACTCTAATTTACAAGCTGCTTCCCACTCAATATCTTTTAATATTATTTCTACACTCCACCCTGTTAGTTTGGCTATATTTTTCCAGTAATTTGTTCTATTGTGAGTATAACTTGCCCGTTTAAAATTGTCTTCTTTTGACGATATCCCAACGTAAAAAACATTATTATTATCTAATCTTCTATGTATGTAAACGTATGCCATATCACAAATATAATAATTTATTTGACATTAGTGGAAGTTTTTTTAATCTTTTTTTTTCCACGCTTCCAGTAGTTTTCATTACTGATTTTCTGATGATGCAAATTGCATTTTCAAAATTTGAAGCATCAAAGTCGTCTTACTCATATTTTTTCTGGCTTTGGTTCAGCAGCCTTACTGTTGGGTCAAAGTTGTAGGTGATATTAATTATCTTTCAGCTTTTATAAAAGATTTGCATATAGGGCATTCAACATAATCTCCATCACGGCTATCTGATTTAATATCCGCGTTATTGTATGAGAATACCGTATTGCATTTATAGCAAGTTTTTTCTATGTCCTGTTGCTGAGGTGGAATACCTATTTTTATAACTTTCATTTTATATGTGGCTTTATTGTCGGCAGCCTTACCGTTTAGTTGTTATCGTTTAATGTTTGAATTTTTCGAGCCTTCACTCGTTCGCCCTCTTCCTGATAGATGTAGGCGCGTGTAATCCGGGTAAGGTGTTCAACGTACTTTTCCAGTCGCTCTTTTTCTTCCAGCGCTTTTTTGTACTGTTCGTATGTGATTTTACTTTCTGGCATTTTATTGTTTTTAAGTTTCTAAAATTGTGATATCATAAATTTCTTTCATCATTTTTCGCTTGATCTTGTATACATCCGTTAGTGTTCCTTTCGCATCTTCTATCACAAATTCTTTTTTATCATAATCCAGATACAGGAAATCACATTCATAAGTGCATCCGACCAGCTGAAATACATAGTGGTGAATAGGTTTACTGATCTCTTTGGCTTTATACCTCATCATCAGGACACCATATCGATCAGCCTCGCGAGTACTGTCAAAGATTATACCGTCAACTTCATTTCTCACTGCACCGTACTTGTTTTTCTTTTTGGCGGGTTCGGCTCCGGGAAATTTGCCGGTGCGCTGATATTCTCTGAACTCCGCTGCGGTCATGGATTGTTTATTTTCGGGCATAGATCATTTGATTAAAGCAGTTTGAGGTATATTTCTTTCTTCTTTCCGTTCTTTCATATCCCATTTATAATCCATTTCATAGTTGTGAGAATTTCCTATAAGATCGTACTTGTCCTTACTGAATGATATTTTTACAAAGGTTCTCATACCTCCGACCCTTACATTTTGAACTTTATGAATGACAAACTGATCTAATCTGTACAGGCAATTTTCCGTATTTCATATTTCTAATTTTTCAATGCTTTCATAATAATCCCTCACGGCCAGCTTTTTTGCCATCATTACGATCTCGGATGCACGGCCATCGTTAAGTATTTTCTTCATTTCTTCGACTCCTTTTGCGATATGACCCTGAGAGTAAACAACTGTCAAATGTGCTTTTGCTTCGACCATGAGCTGAGCTTTCTTTTCATCGGACACAACTTTTATCCCGCATCGCTCCAGATAATCGTATTCGACATGGCTGATAATGTTCAGATCTTTGTTTCGCTTGAAAGAGAGAAAACCGTCGTAGATAGCATCTTTTAACTTTTTGGCCAGCTCTTCCTCGGTTGGCGGTGCCGGCTTGTTCATTTCGTCACGATGCTTAATAGCGAGTTTATGTGCTTTCTTCAATTCGGCATCGTAGCCGTTCATAATCTCCATGAGGAACTTCCGGTTGATTTGCTCATACGGTTCGTAAATCTTGCCAAATTTGCCCGCCAGATTCATTTTAATGGCCATTTTCACGCTTTCCTCGTTGTGTATTGCCAGTTCATCCATGCAGCAGGATTTTACATCGTCAAAAGTGTAGTCATCCACATCACCGGTCCTGAGCCCTGCAAGCATTTTAAAATTCAGGTAATCCGCCACAAATTTATTACCCCAGTAATCCATCGGTTTTGACTGAAAGGAAAGTGCGCTGTAATGAGTTGTGATCAAAACATGGCTACCCGGTTGTTTCGTTTCCGTTACCTGCAAGATTGCGTTCGCGTTGGCGCCTAACGAACTCCTCAACCTCGGCTGCGCGCATTCCACCGATAGTTTTAGGTTTTTGACCTCCTCCAACTGAGTCTGTCGTTTTTGTAAATTGTCCATTGTGAGTACATGTTTGATTTTTTGCCATGAAAGGCAGTGTGTTTAAAAGTGTTGATTTCCAATTTTTGATGCTTGCACCATTTCCGGTTTTCCATCCGTTCTCGACCCATGATTTGTATTTCAGTTCGAGCGCCTGGTCGCTGACATCGTTCATGTTCTCTTTTCCGTAGGCTGTGAACGCTTGCATGGTCGGAATGTCTGGCGGCTGGTCACTTTCTTTTTTTCGCGCAACTTTTTTTCTTTGAGACTGTTCTGTCTTTAACTTTTCAGATTCGATTTCGGTTTTTGAAAAATCATTCGCGTCTTTTGCTTCTTTTTTAAAAGAAGAAGTATCATTTACAGTAACAGTATCATTTACAGTAACAGTTACATTATCAGTTATTTCTGTTATAACAGGAATAGCAGTGTTATGTTCTGTTATATTTTCAGCCTTTTTACCCCATCGCGATTCCATTCCTTTTTTACCGGCTTCTGATTTTCTTTTCAATTCAGATTCCCATTTCGTAAGATCACGCTTCATTTGTCTTTTGATCGGCTCAAAAACCAAATCGACGATTGGATTACCCACTTCGGGGTTTTCGTCATTTACATAGGACAGGATCGTTTTAAACAACTGACCCGCCTGTGCATCCTTCATTTTCTTGACTGTGTGAATCAAGTCGGTGTATAAAACGAATGATTTTTTATTTTCTGCCATATCTATATTTCTTTTATGATTAATTCAGTTTCGATACTTCCGTGTAGATTATGTAATGGACAAACCAAAACACCATCCTTCTCTTGCATATGGGTACCGAAATGCGGACATTTTTTACCTTTGCAAGATTTACCTATCATCGAGTCGTACCACTTCCAATATGCTTCACCTTTTAATTGTCCAGAATTATATCTCTCATCTCTGGCAGGTGGATTTATGCCGGTCAATAACCTTCTGCATTTAAGATTTTTCACTTCGGTTCTGACAAATTGATAATCACAATATCTTTCAATGCGTATAATCGCATTTGTGATTCCATCTTTAATTTTTAAAAATTTACTGACAGCGGCACTATCTACGGTGAATCTCCCATCAATGTGATAATGTGCAGCATCTACTCCAAATTGCGGGTCTTTATGCAATATGCCTATTACTGGCACATAATGCTCCTTCTTTTTATTTATCAGTACAGCACATAGTACATCATAAAACTTTCCAACCTTCACCTGCGTTTTGTCGCTCACTACTTTTAAATTTTTATCCTCTGCCATTTTACACTGTTTTAAATCCAGTCAGCCAGCAACTGTATTGTTTAATATTAAAATTGCCTGAGACCTCTTTTTTCTGATCAATAGATTCTAGCCTGCGCTTTACTGAGAAGACTGTATTTATGTTCATTTTGAGTTTGCGCGATACATCAGAAGGTGTATCATTCTTCAATGCTTCTTTGATAATTTCAACTGTTTCTGGTGATAATTTTTGCTTTTTCATTTTATTTTAAAGTTTTGGTGCTGAATTAGTTTGCGGATTGGTATTCGGGTTGCGGTGTTTGGTTTTTCATTTTGATTTTGAATACTGCAACTGTCTTACATGGCAATTCCATGTTTTTAATTGATTCATTCAGGAACTTTATAGGCTTTGGTAAAACATTCACCACCTTGCCGACCGGCTTATTTGTGTCTCTGAATTGTAGTATGTAGTGAGTTGATTCCATTATGCTTATTTTTGAAATGTTACATTAGTGAGTTGTTTTCCATTATTGGATATGTAGTAAAGTAGGTAGTGGGTTATTTATGAATTACTTGATGTTAAAGTCAAACTCAAATCCACCATCTGAAATTTGCAATGGAACAATCAGTGCGTATTGGTAACTCCCAACACTTGGGTATGCTAAAAAGTTATTTTTTTTTTTAATGAAGTATATTTGATCATTATCGAACACATTTACTACGATGTTCATTATTTTAGGGGTGAAGCCAAAAAGTGATGTTTCTTCTGGTGCTTGCTCTATTGTTTCCTGCAAAAGGCTCATCACATCAGGATACTTAACCTTATCTTCGTATTGAAACTTAGCTTTAATAGAACCATCCACATAAACAATTTCATCATTCTCAATTGTCAGTTCTACTGCATCACTAATTTTTTTCCATGTGTTTTTATGCACATATTTACCGTTAAGCTTTTCCAACACATTAGGTTGCAGTCCGCTATGAAATTTTAGGTTTACGGCAACAGCTAAATGCCCATCTGTCGCATAGCCTATATCGTCTTTAATATGAATGTATTGAAGCGGGATTGATAAACTGTCATCAGCCGCGCACGCTAAGTGCAATTTTGGAAGGTATTTACTTGCCATTTTATATTGTTGTTTAAAGATTACAGGTTTGATGAACTTAATCGCGGGCTCCCTCAAGTTTGAAACAGTTGGATAGTTCAACTCTAATCCAACCCATGAGGTAATAACGCCCTTCTCTATAAGTGTTGCGACGGGGGCCGGAATCGAACCGGCAAGCACATTCATTGTACTTCTTACTAATGCTTTTTTTCGATTTAGGCCGGAAGGTTCTTTACCCCCAAAACCCCAAACAATCAGCTATTAAAGTTTGTTTATATCTAAGCGTCTACCATTTCGCCACCCCGCCAATTCGGGCAGCACTTAGGATGCTGCCCGTCTTTCAATTTTTCTATCCGATAGTAAGATCTAATCTGAGAAATTTAACGCTGCACAGCCAGCGGGAGAAGAAGTTTATACAGTTTCGGGTACCATTCCAAAATCAATGATCTTGTTTACCCAGAACTCATTCATATTGCTTGATGTATCTATGTATTTAATGATCACTTTTTTTAATGGTACACAGTACATAATCAGATACGCTTTTGACACATTTGCCATTTTTGAGTAATGCCAAACCTGATTCTCATAGCCCATATATTTAATCAGCGCGTCCACATCTTTTGACATTGTTATTTTCAGATCAATGACAGCTGCACCTTCCAATAGAAAATCTAATCGTCCAGTTGTATCAATGCTTAAACCGTTGAATGTAGCCTTAGCCGTGTATGAAATTTGTTTTTTGCAAGCCAGCATCACATCACCAAACATTTTCTTTAATTCAAATGCAATGGCCTTACAGTGAGGATATAGTTCGCTACTCATATCTGCTTTGGCAGGCTCAGTGAGTATGGCATCCACCATAGAACCAACTCTCATATTTTCCGTTACATCAATGAACTTTCGCACTCCCTGAATATTTGATTTCAGGAATGAATGAGAATACCCCGGCAACTTTAAATAATCCTCAAAGCTTAGATTATCATAGCGAACTATATCTGTGTACTGTATCATGCCTTAAAGTTTATCAACCTCTTTAAAAGTGATGCCTGCAGGGGCAAAGTTGTTATCATCGCATTTCACTTTTGCAAGCACATTGGCAGCTTGTGCCGGTGTGAAAGCAAACCACTTAGTCACTTTCAGTTTAGGCAGGCAGAGATTGATATTTGCAGAAAATGCAGACATGATTTTAAGCACTGATTCAACATTTTCATCCATATCAACCTCATACGATTTTTTCAATGCTTTGGTGAATACCGGTTCAGCATTTACAACTGTTGCTGATGCTTCGAGCTTAACGGCCATTGCCTGATTATTAGCAGCGGATGCAATTGTGTCTTTTTTCTCCTTTTCTTGCTTTTGAGATAAGGCCAGTGCATCGGCTTTGTTACCCAGCGCCACCTCGTAATCGCTGAATTTTTCTTCAAGCTGTGCGGCAAACTCGCTCACGTAATGAGATTTATTGATTACAAAGCACTCCTGAAAAATAGCTTCGATGTCTTCTTTAGCGCAATAGGCAGGGTTGAACACCGGCAGGCCATAAGCAAAACTATTGATCGTAACTCTGGAAATAGAATCCTGCTTATAAGCTTCAAGCCCTTCCATTGTGATATCGTCCTTCAATGCTTTTTCATAGCATCTTGAAACAAAATCATTGACTTTATTTGCAAGTGCTGATTCAATTTCAATTTTCTTATTCAGGAAGTACTCACGCGCTCTTGTTTTTTCATCAGCGATATTCTTCAATTTAGCCTGATTTGCTTCATGCTCTTTTTTCACTTTGATGATTGCATCTGACAATTGTTTGATAGGATCTGTGAATGATTTTTCCGGCTGCATTAAACGAGCGGAAACTTCGTCAAATCTTGTGGTAACTGCTTTTCTTTTACCCTCAATGGTTTTCTGTGCAGCCTTGATATTTTTCAGCATTGTCTCGGCCTCTGGCACCTCTTCAATTTTAACCGGAAGTGCAATATTATTCAGAGCCTGCTGCGCTTCAATTTGCAATTGCAATTCGGTTTTATAAACCGCTTCGCCCATTTGAGCCCACAAAGCTTTTTTACTTTCGATGATTTGAGCCTGTTCGGCTGTGATTTCTGTTAATTCTGTTGTCATGATATTTATTGTTGATTTTTAATTAAAGTGAATTAGGGATTGATATTTCTTCGTGGGTAGTTACAGTGTAGGTAGTAGATTCGTCGCTGGTGGTATTGGAAGTTTCCTCATACGGCACATAGCCATTTTCGGCTCCTTTGCTTGCCTGGGTGTCTTCGTTGGTAGCGTTCATATCCACATTCTTGTCGATGGTATTCTGAATGGTCGGCTTAACGAATACAGAAAGCCTTTCATTTGGATTTGTACCCATTTTTTTCATCGCGTGTCGGATAGCCTTAGCGCGAGCAAATTCAGGATCAATACCACCATTGAAGCTTCTGTAATTCATATTTGAATAATCTTTTGTAGAAGCATCCTGTTTGCTACGTCCGTTTTCCTGATGGGATTTGATTTGCCAGCGTTTAAAATCTGATTCATCAAATGATACTTCCACCCAGCGCGGGCCCATTGGTGACGGCTTCATGTATTTGAAAGTCACCTCGATCACCTTACCGGCTTCATTCTTTTTAACTGTTGGCCTTTCATGGTCGATAATTTTACCGCATTGGTAAGCGATAGACAGCAAACCTTCGCAAGTGGCCTGAACCTCTAAAACCTTACCCCATTTGCTAACAGAACCATTGGCATCTTTAGCCAGCGCAACAGCTCGTGTCTTTACATATACAAGGCCGGCATTCGGGTCAAAGCTCAGGTTATTTTTGAGTACATACTTTGTAGCCATAACAATAGATGTTGGCTCACACGCCAGTATTTCCGGCTTTGTAATGCCCATGCCTTCCAGGAATGAGATTTCATTTAATACGATGCTTGAAACATCTTTATCTGCACCGTAATTAAACAGTGTGATCGCTTGCAGCGTTTGCTGATTTTCTTTTAATACAGCGAGAGAATTTTGATTTGACATGATAATTGGTATTTATAATTGATTTATTGATGAATAGATTTATTGATGAATAGTTTGTGATTCGTGATATTGATTTACTTTCTCGTTTTGTCTGTCGTTTTCCTGCATCATGGAATCTGCATATGTAAATTCAGAAACGGGAGTTTTTGTTATTTCTTTCGTCTGTGTTCTTTCGATGAACCACTGGAAGCGGCCACGAGGTACGAATTGTAGTTTTTGGAATTGATCGCACCATTCATTTGATGACATTAAAAAACCAAGTTTGCATGTACGTGCTATTAAAACTGGCATAGTGATTTGCGGATGTATCCCTCCTTCGTAAACAGGGGTCTGCTCTATATAAATAGAAATTAGGTCATGCCAATTGCTACCGCGTAAAGTGTACGTTATATCTCTTGTGCCGTAATCATTTTGCTGCTTTCTGATTTCATACTCAGACTTTCCGTCTGTTACGATATATGAACCAAATGGTAATTTTATTAATTGTTTTGCTTTCATGGTATTGGTTTTAAAGTGAGCCAATAACTTGGCGGTGAGAAATAGCTTTGAATGATGTTTGGGCACGTTCAACTGAGTGATAAGCATTGTCAAGCAGTCTTTGCTGTTGGTACCTGTGTGAAGCCATCTTTTCCCACCAGTTTACCGTTTTGGCATCCTCGCGGCATAAAGTGGTTAAAAATTCAGACTGCAAAATGTCATGTTCGCGGATGATACGCCTCGTGACGTGGTCGTGAATCTGGATGCTGTCAGGAATTAAAGTAGCTGTGTGCGTACTTTCATTATAGTTGACTTCATAAGTGATGTCAAACATAGGCTTGGTTCCCAATCCTGTGGATTTGGAAAGCTCGATTTTGTTTTTTAGTTTTGTCATGTAATTGATTTTTATAATTGATTAAAAAATGTAAATTTTTAAGAGAGTGCGGGCAGCGCTCTTTTTTTATTTAGTCCATTTGATGTATTTCGTCAGCGGTTGCCGTTTCCTGTTGTAGCCTTACAACATGAATATCTTTTGAATTTGATACGATCTGCAGGGTGTCAAGGTTCTTATCTGCAAGGGCTACTGTGAGTTCCTTGTGAAGCTGTACCGCTTCTGTGTGTGAAATTGTGAGCGTGTTTGTCATGGCCTAATTGTTATTATGATTTTTAATTAATGATTTGATTGTGTCGAGTTCATGCTCGATCTCTACGACATATTCCATTGCCATAACTCCGGTAATCTTACCCGCATCATGCAGTTCAATCAGTCTAAAATGAAATTTATCATACTCATTCTGGATAATAGCCAGGTCAGCATAGTTTGGATTCGCTTTGGTTTTTGTGCGAACAATCATGAGACATAATTCACTATACACATCTAAGTAGTGCATCTTGTTGTTTATGGCTTCTGAATGAATTTTAATTTCGTGCATGGTAATTTCTGTTTGAAGTGAGTAATATTGAAGCGATCTTATTAAGAAGTGAGATCATAATTACTGGGGGGTGTATTTTGATAAACAAATGAGTGCGATTATTCCGGCAATGATTACCACTACGATTCCGATCACTGTGCGGATAAAGAGTTGGTGTATTTTCTTTTCTAGTTCGTTCATGATTTGCTGAATTTTTTAGCGATGTATTTGCGGTACTTTTTAACCCTTGCCTGCTGATCGGTATTTTTACCGACCGCAGGTTTAGGCTGAAGGTTTCCGGGCCTTACTTTATCTTTATTAATGTGAACTGTGAGCATTATGCAGGTATTGATTTTATAAATTCAGATACTTTATTATGAACTAATTGCCTTTGTACTTTACGAAGTTTTCTAATTGCAATAAGTATATTATATCTGCTTGGTCTTATACTTAGATCGTATAGCCCAGGATAACCATAAGGAATCATACATGCGTATGGGATGTTGCTAATCCATATACATACGTCACCTAACATTGCTGTATGTTTCCCTACATTTGTAAACTCGTGCTTTTTCAGCAATTCAGCAAATTTCATATCCCACTCCTTATTATAATCGCCATTCTGGATACCTATAGCGAAAAACGCGTATATTTTTCGTATTGTCTTTTTCATTATGCTTGAGCGGTTTGAGGTTCGAGGATTTGAGATTCTTTCAATCCTAATTCTGCTTTGATTACAGACAATGCATTCGACGTTGTCAGCATGATATCATTGTCATCCAAGTACCTCTGGATTGTAGGCGCTGATTTATCAAGGGCAATTTGCAAACGTGCTTTGCAGGTTTTGCTTTGTCTAATTTTTGCTATTACTGATTGTTTTATCATTTTAATGTATTATGTTTGTTATCATAAATGCAATGCAAATATAATAACGATGTTTCAATAAAACAAAACATTATTGCAATTATTTTTAAAATTGTTTCAAAGTGCTTACAACCACCAACTATACCGCCATATTAAACGAAGCTATTTTAATGCTGAAATCTACAAAGAGAATCCGCTATGATGCTGAAATAGCAAGGGATTTAGACTACAGCAAAGGTGTCGTTTCAAATTACAAAGATGGCAATATCCCGGTGGTGGTTGAGGGGTTTCATAGTGTGAAGATAATAAAAAATCCAAATTCCCGGTGTCGGGAAGATGGTTTAATTCAGCTTGTCTTTATCAGTTGCTTTCCTGCGCCCTAATCCGGTCATAGCCTGCTCAAATAGAGTTGTGCTGTCTTTGGATTGCATAAAGAAATTAACCCCCACCGCATCAGCGAGCTTTATAAAATTGTCCAGCGTTGGCGAAATTTTGCCCGATAAAATACGCTGCACCGTCTGCTGGTGCCAGCCGCATTTATCGGCTAAATCCTGCTGCGATAGCCCTTTCGCTATTGCTTCTGTTTTGAGAAACAGGCACAGCGTTTGCCGTGCCTGTTGGTGTTTTTGGTTACTCATTTTCTTCTGTGATTTCAAAATGATCATTGCCCGCAGTTACAGACTCGTTGCCCGATTCAGCAATTACACGACCGTCAACCTCATTGTAAATAGTTTCATTTTCATTGTCGTAAATGTATCCATTTGACCTTTCTTCGATAGCTGAAAAGAATTTGTTTACCGCTTCCTCTTTTGTAAGTGAGTTAAAAATGTCCTGTCCGTTTTTTGTGATTTTGTAAAGTTTCATGATTATTGTTTTTTGTGATTATTGATTAAAGTTTTTAAAGTGCTGATATTCCTGATCTTCCGCTTCTATAAGCTAATTTAGATTTTTCGCTCATTGACATTATGCCATCTCTATTGCAATATTCTAAATTCAATTCTTCTTCTTTTGTCAAAACTACTTTAGTTGCTTTAGCTTTTTTAACTGATACTTTCACAAATGGAGTGTCTTGAATTAATGTGTTGGCGAACTGATTAAGTAACTTTTTTGTTTCTCCTGTCGCAGTGATAATGATAGTTGTAGTTTGATCGTCAGAAGAAACGATTTCTATTTGACCGAATGTTTTATGAAATTTTGTAGTTGACATGATTTTAATTTTTAATTGTTTTGATTTCTGACACAAATATACGGTGACATTTGATATAAACAACATATTTGTTGTAATTATTTAAAATAGTTTAATACGATGCGGTGAATGGAAGAAAAAGTAAGGTAAACAAATAAAAAAAGCCACCATTTCTGATAGCTTAATTTGTCAGTATATCAGGCAATGCGCAAAAATCCTTTGCAAGATGAAATTAAACGACCGCCCGGCTTCCTGCACACCTCATAACCTTCACGCGACCCCTCGTCATTAGAATTACCCTCGATCGTATTTATCTTATCGCCTACCACACCGGATACAAATCCGGTGTGTCCTTTGCCCTTGCCAAAATCCATTATAAAAATGTCACCTTTGCGCGGCTTACCAGTGATCCGCAACTTTTTACTTTTACCCCATTGGTCAAGTACCCCGCCCGTTTTAGCGATAGGATTTTCTACATTCATTTCCTTGGCGGCTTCATTTACACACCAATAAACAAACGCGGCACACCATGGCCCCGGAGATGGTATGTTGACTGATTTCAAATACTTCTCGACATGCTTACCCCAATTGCTGCCCAAAGGGATTTCGCTATTACCCAGCTGCGAAATAGCAATCTGCACAGCCCTATCAGCTAACGTCATAACAACCGGCACAGCATCAGGTATAATTTCAATATGTTTGGTCGCAACAAACCCGGTGTAAACACCCCATTTTACTTTTGTCCAGCCGTTAGCGTCAGGCAGCACAATATCCAATTCAGCAGTCTTTTTTAAGATCGTGACGATGTTATCACTAATTTCGGGTGTACTCCTCAGGTTAAGCCCTGACGCTGTTATTTTTGCTTTGCTCATATCAGTGTTATTTTTTCACCGTTTTTTAATGTAATTGAGTATTCTTCTGCACCTAAATAAATCTTGCAAATCGCATCTTTGTACAATTTCACATCATCAGGATCGGATAGAATAATTCGTGCGCGGTTTGACATAACTGCTAAATCATCTTCAAATATCTGCCAGAATACCCGTTGCATAATTTGTGATATATGCTTAAATGTCTGCAATACGCTACGGACTGACGCTGTTATTTTTGCTTTCATTTAGTAGGATTTAATTTGTATATCTTTCATTTCTTAAATTTTACATATTTCAAAAAGGGCAGCAGATATAGCAATACTTTACCCGCTTTACGAAAAAACCCGCCCGCATCACTCTTTGGTTTGCTTTTGGTGTAACGCTCAAGAATGGCCTGCAATACATCTCTGATTGCTTTATACTTTTCATCAGTATCCATTTCAAACCCATCAAATGACTGCAAAGCTTTTGTGTATTCATCTTTGAATGATACACCCACCACATATAATGGTTCGTGAAATTCCTTTTCGAGTTCAGAGTATGTAAGCATGATACAAATCTAATAAATTAATTTATTGTATTCAAACAATATAATATATTTGCAGTGCGGGATACTATCAGTTGGTTAGATGGGTGGCCTCATAAGCCACTACGCATCGGTTCGAGTCCGGTTCCCGCAACATAATAATTCAGGCGCAAGCCATATAAAAAGGGAGCAGTTGAGATGTACACTGCATATGAAACACACGAAAGCCATGCAATACTGCGTGGCTTTCTTATTCCGATTTCTTACCCATTGCAGTCTCAGATGGTGCGTAAACTTCACCATTTGCCAGTAAAGCCCCCAATACTTCAAGGCCTACGGTAACGCAAGCGACTATAAATAATTGATCCTTGGCGCTCACATCTAAGCGATCCAATGCACCTGTAAATATGCCGCCCGCCTGCAATAAATATACAGCCCTTTTTAATCTGCGGTACCAGCTCGGAGCCGGTGTATTAATGTTGTCCTTTGACATTGTTACTTTTGCCATTTTGATTCTTTTGTTTTTTTAAGCGTTTAATTTTGAAATGATTACAGATAGATTTGAATATGTATGCGATTGAAGCACCGATTACCGCTTTAATGCCAACAATGATCGCTCCTTCCAGATGCTGCCATGTAAAGAGATCATACATGACCTTTATCAGATTTGCTTTCCACAGAGCACCGGTCAGACCTCCGGCAAGGATGGTAAGGCTATCAGCATGCAAATCCCACCAGTTATAAATTGCATTGAGTATTTTCACCACGTTTAGTTTTTTAAATTGTTGATTAATGTGAGCTTATGCTGCAATGCTTCGATATTGGCATTCACAGACGCTGTATTATCAGCAAGTCCTTGCTGCATATCTGCTATCTGAGTTTCCAATGTTTTTACATAATCCTCCTGATTGTAGGAAGCTTCTGAGGTTGTTGTTTCAACCAGTGCGCCGTTTTCCATACGGTAAGTAATTGTTGTCATTAGTTTGTTGTTGCTTTTATAATTGTGAAACGAATAGGAGTTGCTTCAGTGATACTGGATCCTGATGTATTACGGACGGTGACTGTACATGACCCTGCACCGGCCACTACAGAAAATTCCCATGCACCACCATTAGTAGCGGAAATATGCTGTAGTAATACAAAGTCAGTGGATGCTATAAATGAATTTGTAAACGTGAATGTTACGATTGCATCAGCGGCCTGCGCTGCGGAAAACATGGTAATGGTACCGCAAAGTTTGTTCAGCGTTACTGATGTGGACCGCGATGTCAATTGAGTAACTGTACCACCTGCACCGGTTGCATAACCAAGCCCGCCTCCGGTGGAAACTACCTTACCTGTTGTGCTGATATCGCCGGTAGTGGCCGCCCATGTTGTCCTGAGAACGTCATTTGTATATACTCTGAAAGAAGCAGATCCGCGCGTGCCGGTAGATAGCCCACCGGACAAACTGGATCCTGTCATAACAACCCCGCCATCCTGAATATTTGGCCCCGACGTTGTAAAAGAAGTACCGAGGTTTCTTACAATCATTGCATCGTTCACTGTGCCGGCTCCATTTCTCAACTCAAAAGAGCAGTAATCACCTGTTCCGGTGCCAGTATGATATCCTGTAATATTGAATAAACCAGCGGGTGTGCTGATACCAAAACGCACATCACCTCCTAATGGATTGATATTTGTTGCTGCAACGGCCCCATTGTTCCGGCCTTGCAATCCTACGCCGGTTGAATACACTCCTAACGCCATGTTTTGCCCGGTGGCTTCGTTTCCGATCGTTTCTCCGTGATCCGTACTTAGTAGTGTAAAGGCATTATTTGACTTTGCGAAAATGGTACCGTTTAATGTCGTGCCGGTGTTTAATGATACACCTGTGGCTGCTCCAATATTAGGAGTGGTTAAGCTGGGGCTTATTTTCCTGGCATAAGGTGTTAGCATTGCTGCTGTGTCAACTTCTTGCAAATAAGGCGAAAGCATTGCGGAAGTGTCTATTTTGCGTAGATAAGGTGTCAACATGCCGGCAGTATCTGAA
>Ga0208916_10000656_pt1 | contig 15784 bp, 27 predicted proteins | sample DEB19_08_DNA_5_FD_184523 | JGI IMG/M metagenome (GOLD analysis project Ga0208916, IMG submission 184523) | Aqueous microbial communities from the Delaware River and Bay under freshwater to marine salinity gradient to study organic matter... | ecosystem: Environmental > Aquatic > Marine >... | reverse complement strand
TCGCACCTTTGGCCGTCTCGTGCAGCGTGTCTGGGTTCAGGCCCTGCGCGTTACGGACAATGCCCGTGCGCGCCTCGCCCATCACTGACACATGCTCAAGCGCCGACAGGGTGTCGAAGTTCAGGCCACCCGCCGAGATCGGACGAATAGCGCCGGCCTGCTTCACACGAACCGGCATGTTCGGTTCATTGCGCAGCAGATCGGCAATCGTGAACTCTTCGGCCATGGACGTGGCGACTTCCATGCGCTGGTTCAGCGCGAAGTACCCGGAATCCAAAAGCATCCGAAGAAGCGTGGTCTTGATCCGCTGGATTTCAAGCAGCTTGTCGGCCAGCGAGGTCCCATAGAAACGATGGGTGTTGATGTACGGCGTGATCGGGCCGAACGGGATATGTTCGACCTCCTCCTTGGACAGAAGCACCGTCTCTTCGGAGTCCGTCTCAACCTTCCAGATGCACAGCTCGTTGCTGTCGTCGTCCAGAAGGCGGATATAGTGCGCGCGGGTTTCGACCTGGCGCAGATCGCCCGTGCCGTCGCGCTGGTTCAGGTAGTTCTCGCCTGACAAGTCGCGGGCCTGCTCAACCGTGTCGTCGGCGTCCATGTAGGACTTGAGGTTGCGGGCCGTCTCAGGGTCTACACCGCGCGCAATCAGGTCTTGGACGCGGGGACGGTCACGCATGGCGCAGTACGTCGCCTCACGCAGGCTCACCGTATCGCGGGAAACCGTGAAATCCTCGGGAGGAACAGCCTTAATGCAGACCTTCCCGCGCCTACGCTTGCGGCTGAAGGTGGTCGTCCCGTCCTCGTTCTCTTCGCCCTCACCCAGGTCAACGCCTTGGGCCTCAGCAACAGCGCGGACCAGATCGGCAGATTCAGACGGGGCCGAACCTATCGGCTCCTCTTCCTCTTCCGTCTCCCACCACCAGTGGAAAAGGCCGGTGCGGGTAAGCAGGGCGTCCTTGATCGCGGTGTAGAACGCAAGGAAACCCTCGTTCTCGTTGAAAACCACATGCTTAACGTACTCAGACTCAATCCGCGCCGGGTCCTCGTCCTGCTCGTTCATCGGCGGGAACGCGGCCACGTCGTCGCCGTCAATGAAGATGTCGAGGATGGCCGGAAGCGCAGTCTCGATAGCCTCGGCGACATCAGTGGACACCGCAGACGAGCGGTTAGCCGGGTTTGGGATGTCCGCCGACACGTCGCCGTTGCTGTAGTCGATGGCCTTCAGGCGCGCATCACGCAGCTCGCCGTTGTCGCCCTCGCCAAAGCCGATGGAGTTCTTACGCTCCTCGGCTACCAGCTTCAGCAGGCTCTCGTCGTCGTACTTCATTGAGCCCCCTAGACGAAGCCGTAATTGGTTAGAGCGAGCGGCTTGTTGCTCGGCTTGGTGGAGGCGAAGCGCAGCATCATCATGGCGTAGCGAGAGGCGCTTATGCGGTCGTCGCGCTCTTTGACGATCAGGCCGTCCAGGCGGTGATAAAGCCGGAACTCCTGAAGCCAGCCGCCGCAGGTGCTAAACACCTTCCAGCGCCCGGTTTGCATCCGGTCCAGCATATCCATGACCCCCGCCTCAACGCCGTTGCCGCCGTCCAGGAAGGTCGCCTTTTCGAGCAACAGGTTCAGGCCCTGCGCCCTGTATTGTTCAGCCAGGCTCTCGCCCGACCCCTTGTCATGTTGCAGGCCGTCATGCGGCCACGCCACGGGCAGCCACGGCCCCCAACCCTTGATGGCCGCCGCGTGAATGACCGGGGTCGCCTCGCGCTGCGCATACTCGTGGGTTAGATAGATGCAGTCCGCGTCTCGGTCCCACGCCACACGACAGGCCGCGAACGGGTGGTCCCAGCCAAAGTCGATGCCCACGATCTGAGGCCAGTGGCCGGGGATCTGAATGGGCTCAATGACAATCTGAGCCTCTTCAATCGGGAACACCCGGCCAGAGCCCATCGACGGGATGCCTTTAACGCGGGCCTCTCGCTCGTGTGGTGGGTAGCTCGCGATGATCTCGGCGCGCTGCTCGGGCGTGTAGTGCTCGGCATCGTCAATCGTCATCGACGTGACGTGACGGCTCATATGAAAGTGGCCCGAATCTCACGGGCCTGACGCTTCCTTAGACCTCGCCCGCGAATGGGCAGCAGCTTTCTCAGGCCGGCGTTGCCGACTGGATAGTTCCGCGGTCCTTGACCACTAGGATGCAGCGTCTGAGCAAACACCTCGGGGGCGCATCGCGCCGTTGCAAACACCATAGCCTAAATCGACTCGCCAAGGAACATGCTCACCACGTCAGACATGCCAAGCAGGGGCGTGAACGTGATGAAGGTCATTCCGCCCGTCGCGTTCGTTCGCGTCAGGCCCTCGATGTAAATATCCATCGGCGACTCCTCATCGTACCACACGAAGTCGAGCGTTTCGCCCTGCCACTTCTGCCGGCCCTGGTCGTAGCTCTTGAACCCCATCGTTGAGGTGCCGCCCGAGACGTGCCGGATGATGGCATTGTCCAGCGCGTCAGCCACACCCTGGCGCCTACCCCAACCCATGAGGCAGTCGCCGGGGATCATCCCCGTGCCCCACTGGCTTTCGTCCTTGGGCTCTCCGATCAGATAACGCTGCACACCGTCGCGCGTCACCTCGCCAGTCTTGGAGCCGGCCCAGGCTCGTACAGGCCGGTCCCAGCGTCTCCCTGTCCACCAGTCAGGGTATTGACCCGTTAGGTGAATTGCGGCCTCAGCAGCCCCGCAATACGTCTTGCCCAACTGGTTGCCCGCCATCAGCAGGCGCTCTCGGTGTTCAGCCCCAGCGGCGTGGAACTCACGCTGCTTGGCGTATGGCCTGTACCTAGTGAGCCGTCTTCGATCCGCCCGGCGCTTCTGCTCCTCTAGAAGCGTCAGCAACTCCGATTTCAAGAACGTTGGCGAGTTGTCGGATTCGAGCGTCAAGCTGCTCATCGGTCAAATCGCTCGTGGTTTCGATCTTGAACTCTTTGGGGAGGAGGGACGCTACGACCTTCATGTACTGGTCAGGCTTCTCAGTGCGGACGGTCTCAATCACGCCAACGCCATGCTTTTCGAAGTCGTCGTGCAGCGCGGCGATGAACGCCTCACCCAGCTTGTGGCGCGATCCTTTCGGACGACCTGCGGGGTTGGCGACCTGGCCCGGCTGAAAAGGCCTACCCCGCACTTTGACCGCCTTTGTATTTGCGGTGTCGTCATCAGCCATGGGTCGTGCCTTAGTACAGGCTGCCAATCGGCCCTTGACCCGTGGTGAAGGTCGCGGGCGGAGTGACAGTGGTTGCGGTGCCGTAGGTCTCGCCGGTCTTCTTGGAAGCGCCGAACGAACCGATGATGTGGGTGCGGAAGCGAGCCGCGACGTTGTTGAACTGAACGCCCACGAAATACTGCGCAGGACCCTTCAGGTTCTGAGGCGTAGCCCACGCAAACGACTGAAGCGCGGCGGTGCCCGATTGGGCGGTGCTGGCGCTCTTGTCGATCACGGCCCCGTTCGAGTCGTACAGGATCGCCGTCACGTTGCCCGCGACAGCCGAGCCGTTGAGAAGCTGGAAGCCGGTGGACTTGTGGTTGATCGGGACGAACACCTCGACAAGGTAGGTCTCAGTGACAACCGGGGTAGTGTCGGTCCCCTCGGTCGTGGTCTTCGCAGGGCTGGAGCCGGTGGCGAAGCCCGTAGGACCGGCATACGGAAGGGCGGGGTCAATGCCCCGTTGGGTAACTCGTGCCATGTGGGTGGTTCCTTGCCGAAACGCTCGGAGTGAGCGGGCTGTAGTTCAAGAGTCTCGCCCCGCGCATCGGCTCTTACGTTAAGCGTTGCTTCGGGTGTTAGCTGATCGCTGGGGCGATGGGGTTCAGCGGACAGCCTCCGTACTGAGGCCGAATTATTTACGGACACCATGCGCTTTTAGGCTTGCGCTTACGGATAATTCCCATATGTTGATCTCACGAACGGGGCAGCGCCCCACCTGAAGAGGACTAACTCAGATGCAAATCTTCGCCATCAACACCGCCGAGAAGATCGAAACCATCGTTCTCAGCTACCTGAAGAGCCAAACCACCTCGGGTGCGTTCGGCGAAATCACCTCGATAGACAATGATTGGCTTTCGATCCGCGCTGATGGTGTTTTCGTCCGCGTTCTTCGCGGCCCCCGTCGCTGGCAAGTTGAGGTTCCCGCCAAGAACTTCGTTGGCTGTGACGCCGACCTTCTAACCGCGGCTCAAATGGCGCTGGAGGCGTAATGACCAGAGACGAAGAGATTGCGGAGCTGGATACCCGGCTCCGCAAAGCCCAAAACGACATAAGTGCCTGGTGCCAGAGAATGGCATGGCCGGGAAAGGCCCCCACTCCGCCCTATCAAGCATGGGAAGACCGCAAGAACTGCGTCACTCGCCTACGTGAGCTTGGTGAAAAGCGATCTATGAGGTTCGTACATGACCCCAAAGCAAGCAACCGAGGCCCTGGCGAAAGCTAGGGACCTTCAGCGCCGGGCCTTGAGCAATTATGCTAAAGTCTTGCGCTCCGAAAGCCACGGCAAGTCCGCCCGCGAGGCGCTTGAACGCTACTATCGCCAGTCGGAACAGGCAGACTTGTTGCTCGACCAGATCCACCAGCACCTAGGCCGCCAATGACCCCAGATGAACTCAGAGACGCTCGAGAAACCCTCGGGCGTCTATGGGGCTTTGACCGGCCCCTTCACGCCTCAGAGCTTGGCAGGGCCTTGCGTCTTGGTGGGCGCGACCCCGGCGAGAGCATCCGCGACTATGAGCGGGGGAAGACCCGCGTTAGCGGCCCCATGTCAGTAGCCGTGGAGATGATGCTTCGCGGATCGTTGCCGCCCGATGGGATACCTGATTAGTATCGACCCGCGCAGCACCTAGGGTTTACGGCTGATGCGTGATTGTGGGTGTGCCGGGTCGATGGGGTTCAGCGGCGACAAGCGGGCGATTGAGTAACCGCAGCGTCGAAGCGCAGCTATGCCGCCGCTGAATGTCTGTGCGAGCAATGTGCAATTTCTGCATATTGCTCATCGTGGGGTTCAGCGGGCCGGGCGCTAATCCGGCTTGCGGGGGTCCATTCCTGTTCGTCGTTACCTGGGTTCGCCAGGCGGCATCTCAAGGGACCATGCCCTGCCGTTTCGACAATCCAGCGTGTCTGCTTTCCACGCCGCCGCTGAATGACTGAGCCCCGGAGCATGAAACAGAGGCCGACCGGGGCTATATCGTTTAGGGAGGCGCTAGGTCGCTTCGCGCATCTCCGCCCGTAATGCGACCGGGCGGCCCAACCACATTTGTGGCGGGCGAGTATTGTTCCCGGCTTTGCGGCCACCCGCCGGGGAGATGTTAGGAGCTAGCCGCGCGCAACGGACGCGCTACCTAGCCACCGTCTTGAGGCTCAACCGCGAACGGCGAGCAAACTAAAACTTCCGGGCATGGTCATGGCCGCTCAAGCATGACCGCTCAGCCGCACCGGACCCACCCATTCGGGTGTCTGAAAGCCCGAGAGAACCACGCCATATGTCGGCCACGCCCCAGCAAGACGCACCGCGCCCAGCCAACGAATCACATATCACCCCCAACATCTGGTGTCAATCACCTAACGTGAGGGCTATTAGGCCGCCTCCACCATTCCACGCTGAACCGTGACCGCCTGGCCCATGACCTCAAACAGCACCCTGAGCCGCTTGTCGCCCTTGAGCTTCACCACCTTGCCGACCCATCCCGACATAGGCCCGTCGGTCACCCTGACGCGCTCGCCCTTGGCCGGCGACCAGTCGGGCTTAAGCGTCTCATCGAACAGCCCTTCCGCCTCAGCCTGGATCAGCCCCTCGACATAGTTTGACGGGATCGTGGCCGGGTGGCGCTCAACGCCCATGGTCCAGACGAAGTTATGAACGCCGTCCGCCTCCCTGATGCCGTGGGTGCCTCGCCCCTCGGGTAGGAGCACGAAGGCATAGCCGGGAAACAGAGGCATAGGCTTAGGCGTCCGCTCCTTCCCGGTCCTGCACCATACTGTACGCGTGGGCGAGTAGGCATATAGCCCGATCTCCTTGAGGGACTTAACCGCCCTCCCCTCCATGCGGGTTGCAGCGCGGATGACAAGCCATGTGGTCATGCGGATGTGTCCGTTTTGGGGGTTAGCGGGGCTTGCAGATTTGACGGCCGGTCGCGTCTAGCCGTGGCGTTAGCCCCGATCCGGTCTTGAGGTACTGGCAGCCCGTCCCGTAGTCGGTCATCAGGGAGAAGCCCGAGCGTTTGTCCTGCGCCGCGTCCGTCGCGTCGGTGTCGCGTAGGCGGTTGCTGATCGGTGTCAGCAGGAGCGTGAGGATCATCGTGATCGCCCACGCCAAGCCGAGGCATTGCCAGACGCCAATTGAGAACCAGAATCCAATGCTGGAAATTGACGTGGAGAATGTTCTCTCAGCCATCACTCGCCCTCCGGTCGGCGCATGTAGTCGCGGGTGAGAGAGATGGCCGCTGATCCGGCAAGCCACAGCGTCTCCATTGCCGTTTTCAGAACGGGGGCCGGGTCGTGCAAACCGCCCACCATGCAATCCAGCTCGTATGCGAAATCTTCAAACGCCTTCTCCAGCGCAGTAATCCTCGCCTCGAGGTTCGGTGTGTCGGTCATGGGTTCTTCCGTGGTGCTCACTTCGCGGTCCTCTTCTTCGGCTGGGGATCGGTGAGTTTCTGAGCGACGTAGATCAGGCAGGTTTCAAGGTCGCCGCAGATGAGGGGGGCGCAATCACCCCCAACGACCACAGTGACCACGTTTGAGTGGTTGTGCGGCGCGAGCGCGGTGACGTAGAAGCCGCCCTCTGATGCGTGGTGGATTGTGTAGCTGTTCACTCGTCGTCCTCCGTGATCTTGAGACAGGCGGGGCAAGTGACCCAGGCGCTGGTTGTGGTTGATGCCATTGGGGGGAGCGCGCCGCAGAGTACGGTGCGAGCCTCATGTCCCTTGGTGAAGTCGAGGGCGTGGAAGAGGGTCATGCGGGGTCGCTCCCGAGGCGGCGCAAACCCTGGTCGGTTATGGCGAACTGGAGGAATCCATCTCCAAAGTTCGCCTTGCTGACGTAGCCGGCCCCCAGGAGGTCAACGAAAACGATTGCAGCCGCTAACTCTTCGTTCGTTTCGATAGGCCCCATGGTGTGAGGTCCATTGTCCCGCAGGAAACTGAGCGCCATGTCGTGAGCTTCTGTTTTGGCGGTGCTCATGCGGCCACCTGGCGAGGGGGTTGGCGTTGCGGATAAGTGATCGGCAGACAGACGCTCATTTTGCGCCGCCCCAGGCGATCAATCCCGATCTCTTGTTCTGAAAAGACCGGGAACCCTCCGGCCATAAGGCAGGCCCGGACGTGGCGACGGTCGCGCGCATCGTTCACCGAGGTCTTTGCAAACGTGATCTGATCCTTTCGGAGCCGTGAGCGCAGGCTTTCGACCGTCCGTCCCATCGCCTGCGCAACCTGCGCGTAAGAGTACCCACTAGACAGCAGGTGGACGGCGCGCTCGACATCAGCCTCAAGCCAAAGCCATTTCCCGGGCTTCCTAGCCGCCGTAGACGGCCAAGGGGCGATTTGGCTAGGTTGGTCTATCTCCTCAACCACCAAAACCCGCTGTACGGTCGCCCCTCGGGCTTCTGACGGCATTACGCCGCCCATCTTCTCCACGGCGTGGGTTTTTATCCCGTGAGTGATCGTGGTGTGGTCAAGAAGGCGAAACATGCGGGCGATGGTCAGAAGCGAGTAGCGATAATTCCCGCAGGGCTTCAGCGCACTGCGCAGGGCGTACATGGCCTCATGGCGCGCCGGGGTGATGCGCTGGCTTCGCTTGGATCTCATGAGCGCGTCAAACGTAAGCCCGTGCTTTTTGGCGACATCCTCGACGACGCACTTGGCGTGATCGGACATGGGATAGGTTTGATCGTTCATGCGGCTTGCTCGTCTCCAAAGGGGATGGGATCGCCGGACTTGATCCAGCTACGGTCCAGCGACCCGCTGATGCGAGCGCCGGGGAATGTCAGCTTCGCCACCTGGAGCGCCTCGGGCAGCATGACGCTGATGAGGTTGCCGATCTCGGCGACGGTGTAGACGACCTTGAACCGGCCATCGGCCTCGACCTTGGCGGCGCTGTCGTTGTCCTCGACCAGGGCGGCGATGACCCCATCAGCGAGGGGGACTTCCCAAATCCAGGGAGCCAGTGGCCGGTGGCCTGCCTCGACAGCGGCGGACGCCAGGGCTGCATAGGCGCGCTTCATGCCGCCTGCGGCGGACTCCACAGCCTCCAGCGCATCGCGCGTCAGCCGCTCGGAATGCCAGGCCTCCTGGTACAGCGCGGAGAACTTCACCTGCTGCCGGCGGAACCGTGCGCGCAGCACATCGTCCACCAGCATCGGAAGCCGCTCACACCCCCACTCCCGTTCAACGGCGGCGCGGGCGTAGTCCACGCCCTCGAAGATGGATTGCAGCGTGGCGCTGTCTTCAGGCGAGGGCATGATTGCTTACCCCCATTCCCGACGCGGACGGGGTAGCGGAACTACCCCTCCGTAGGAGGGGGGAGATACCTCCGCAACACCTCCGCAATGTTTTCAATGACTTAGCTACCATAGTTCCGCAACCTCCGCACAAGTTCCGCAATTGATTTCATTGAACTTTTTCGGCAACCTCCGCAGACTTCCGCAAGAGTTCCGCAAGCCGTTTTTGGGGGTCAGTCGATCCATTTCAGAACCTTCAGCCCCTTCATTTTGCTGGTCGTGTTGGCCGTCTCGACCACGACCATTTCGCTGATCATCCAGCTTTCGAGCATCATCTCGACGACCGCCTTGGGGAGGCTGAACTCCCGCATGACGTTGCGGACGGCGTAGCGTCCTTCCTTGGCCGTCTGAGCGTAGGGCGACAGCGGGCGGCCCCTCATCCAGGCTTCATTGAGATACCGCTGGACAGCCCTGGACGTGTCGCGAGGGGGCCACTTAAGGCCAGCCTCTTCCCGCCCCTCTGCGGCGTCTCCGAAGGCCACGGTCAGAGACGAGACCTCCTTGATGCGGCCCTCAACCATCCACTCTTGAGGCTCGACGCTGAAGGCGCGCTTCCAGCCGTCCTCAGCCTCCTTTTGCTTCTCGCAGATGATGACCCCGCCCTTGCGCTCGTCCGACTTCTCGACCCGGATCACAAAGTCGCCCTGCCCCAGGAACACGGTGGAGCCCCGCATGGAGCTTCCATCCTTGTTGCTGTGGTGGACGCCCACGACGGTCGCGCCGTACCGCTCGCGCAGCCTGTCGCAGGCCACGACAAACAGGGTCATGTCCTTCTGAAGGTTCTCGTCAGCGCCCGGCAGGACCCGGCTCACGGTATCCACGAACACGACGCTGACAGGACCGTTGGCCTCGACGTGAGCCGCCACGGTCTTGTCCAGCCGATCCACGTCGTCGGCTTGTAGAAACGACATAGATGAGCGGATCAGGTGAAAGCCCGCGTCTCCGCTCAGCTCGTGTTTTCGCTGCCAGGCCTCAATGCGGTTCTTGGCCCCAGAGATGCCCTCTGAGGCAAGGTAGAGAACCGAGCCCGTGTGCTTCTTTATAGGCCGGTCAATCCACGCCTCGCGGCCATAGGCCAGGGAGAGCGCCAGATCGTAGCAGATGAACGACTTGTAGGACCCCGGCGCTCCGTAGACGAAGCCGAGACCGGCCTGCGGGATCGTGTCCTCCACAATCCACTGAGCGTCCGGCATTGACTTGAGGTCGGCAATTGACAGGACCTCAAAGAGGCTCGGGTCGCGCTGTGACGGGTAAGACGGCGCGACCGTTTCTGTCGTAGCTGTGAACTCATCTAAAGGGCTTTCGCCCCTAGACCTCCGCTCGGCATAGGTCTGAACCGCCTCATCGAGCGAGCGCATGAACGGGATTTGCCCCGCCTCGAACGCGCGGATCGCCTCGCGGCATTTCTCCTTCAGGAACTCAGGCCCGCGACCTGGGCGGACCTGATCGACCTTGGCGAGATAGACCGGCGCAACGGACTTATAGAGGTCGTCCGGCGTAGGCTCGCAGCCCGTGGTCCCGATGTACTCGTGCAGGTGAGCGCGGACGAGTTTGAAGGCGTACCCCTCCCGCCCGTCCATGACCTTCTCTTCCAGCCCCAGCGCGCCGCCCATGGCGACCTCGACATCTGGAATGGCGTCTTGAAACTGCGCCCGCCCCATAGGGGGGAACGCACGCTGAAGCTGCTCAAGGGTGAATTGCCGCGCCGCGCTGGACACATGGACGACTTCCGTCCGCTCCATGATCCGGTCATCTTTTTTGGGCCAATTGATGCTGCCAGCCAGGCGCATCAGTTGCTTGCCCGTGCAGACCTTGGGGTCTGTCTTCAGGACCGTGGAGATTCCGCGCAGCGTGGCGCGAAGCGTCTCAATGTTGTCGACCGGAGTTTCCAGCGGCCACCAAAATTGGCTACGCTTGGTCGGGACCGAGCCCGTGACCACCACGAAGGGCGGGGAGATGCCGGCGGCGCGATAGGCGCTACGGGCGCTGTCGATCTGGTCGGCGTCGTCGGCGTCAGCCCAGACGGCGTAGGCGCGCAGGAAGTCGCTGTCATCAGCCGCCTTGCCGGGGAACACATCTTCCTGCCGGAGCGCGGCTCCGACGTAGACGTTGCGGCCTGGCTCAGAGTTGAGTTGTTCGGCGTAGTCGGTCGCCGCGTCCATGTCGTCCAGGCCGAAGAACGCCGTTTTGACCTTGGGCTGAATGTCTCCGGTATGGATTCCGGTAATCTCGATCTTGCCTGCGAGAGCCCGCCCAAACAGCATGGAAAGCTGTTCTGTCATTGCGGTCTTGTTAGCGGACAGAATCGGCGTCACTTTTTCCACGGCGCTTGTCTCGTCAGAGGTAGAGGGTGGGGAGAGGCGCGAGCCCCTCCCCTGAACGGCCTAAAATTCCTCAGCGCCGACCAGCGCCTTAGCCGCAGGAGCGGGTGCAACCGCCGCCTGCGGGGCGGGAGCGGGCGCGGGTGCAACCGTGCTCGTTCCCGTCAGTTCAGCCGGGCGGTCGGCCCACGCGACGATCTCAAATACCGGCATGTAGTTGGTGGAGGACTGCCCCTGGCCCTGGCTGACGACGGGCTTGGTCCCGGTCATAGCCACGATGGGGAGCTTGCCGGGGTTGGCGGCCTTCTGCGCCTCGTAAGCCGTGTGCAGGCTATCCAGGGCGTTGATGACCACCTTGGCGCAGGAAGACAGCTCGCGGACATCGCCGCCCGCGTCCTTGCCCAGCTTCAGCAGGATTTTGAAGCCCTGCTTGTGCTGGTCGGACGGTTTGGCGGGAAGCGGCTGTCCCAGGGGGACCAGGGCGAAGGAGGGAGCGATGCCAGCGGCGAACAGCGCCCATCCGACCTGGATATTCTCCATGTCAAAGATGGCCTTGAAGCCGTTGGAAATCTCAACAGAGTTGGTTTCCCAGCCCGCCGCGCCCTGCTCGCGGTCAATGCGGAACATACGCCCAGCGCGGGCGTCGTACTTGACGATGGGGGTGAAATCGCCGCCACCGGCTTCAGTTGTCAAACCAAGTGCCATTTTAGTCTTTACCTTCTCACATGTCGCCCGATTGGGTCGGGTCCGCCCATCTCGCTCAGTACCCGTAGACTTCCAGCGCCTTGGCGCGAGTAGACGGGTCGTTGAAATAGAAGCTGTCGGCTGTGTGCGGGATGATCTGCGCCAGTTCCTGCGCGTCAGACGACAGGGCCAGGAACCGCTCTAGCCTTTGGGCGGCCTGCGTGATCTCGCGAATGGACTTGTCGTAGTCCTCGCGGGTCAAGGTGATGGTGTTGGACTTCTTGTCGCTCAGGTAGACAAAGCGCACCCGCTTATCCATGCGGGCGGTCTTGTAGATGGTGGCCTGACGCAAGTGGGCGTCCGACATGGACGACGGCACGCGCAGCGTCGTCTTGGTGTCGATCACCTCATCTGCGTACTCGAAGTCCAGGAAGCCTAGGAACGGCACGCTGACGCCTTCCAGCGTCACTAGAACCTTGTGCTGGTCGCCCATGTTCGGGCGGATCGGCAGGCCCTTCACGCGCAGCGCCTTAAGCCCCTCCCTGACCATGCCGGGGATGACGGCGCGTTCCGCCTCGCGCTTGGGGTCGCCGCTCAGGGCGGTGAGCTTGTCGTAGAGGCCCGTGGCGACCTTGACGCACTCGTCCTCGGTGGCGTCCGGGTTGAACAGCCCCGCGCTGACACCGGACTCAACCGAGGACCCACGATGCGCCGATGCGCCCATGTTGCCGCGATGCTTCAAGAGCTTTTCGAGCACCCACAGGGACGGCGCGGCGAGCCAGGTGTTGAGGCTGGACGCCGAGAGGTGGTGGATGCCGTGACGTTCAAAGGCGTTCATTGAGCGGGTTCCAGGGTGATGATGACTTGCGCGTCCTTGACCGGCTCCAGGCTTTGCCAGTGGGCCACGATGCGCTGACAGAGGCTGTCGTCCGGGGTCAGGCCCGCCTTGACGCAGAGGTCCAGAACGGGCTTCAGCAGCCCGTCCAGATCGCGCTTGCGGCGGTCCGGGCGCTCCACGATCATGGAGAACTGGTAGGGGCCTGACAGGGACCCGGCGCGTTGCAGCGCCAGGGCCGCGTGCGCGCTTTCAATCCAGGCGTCGTAACGCTTTGTCCGCACCCGGCGCTTGCCGACGTTGAGATAGAGATTGTTGGTCGCAGGCGGGAACGGGAGCCAGACGACAAAGCCGCGCTCGCTCATCACGGCACCCGCTTCAGCAGGCGTTCAAGCGCGTGGTCGATCATGGCCGCGCCGATGCTCGCCCAGGTCTCGCCGTGGTCAGAGAGACAACGACCCGCCGCCACCATCGACCATTCGAGCGGCGCGTGCTTCCAGAGCGCGTAGGTGATCGGCACGCGCTGCGGCGCGGGTGGCGAGTTGCTGTTGCTCATTGGCAAGTCCTTGAAGGTGTTGCGCGTATGTCTCGCCGGTCACGGCCAGACCGAGCGCCTCAAGCAGAGCCCACCCTTCGGCGCGGATGGCCTTGGTGATGGTCCGCGAGGAAGCAGATCCCCTGATCAGGTTCTCGGCGGCGCTAAGGTCCAGGCCCCAGGCGCGAGCTACGGCCTTGACCGTATCGCGCTGAAACCGGCGTCTGGCGTAGGCGGCGATCAGCTCGCCCACGTGGAATGTGGAAACGTCCCGGTCTAGCTGCATGAAATCCTCAACGGTCTGGGTCATGGTTGAAACACCAGACGCGACAGGGAGAGGACGTGCAGACCGGGAAGGTTCTTCAGGCGATTATGTTGAGCGTTCAGGCTCATGATCTGCGGCTTATGGCTAAGGCCGCGCGCAGCCCCGGACTGTACCGGGCGGCTGACACCTACAGGACGGCTGCAACCGCCCTGTTGATGGAAATTGCAGACGTGCCGTCGCCCGACCAGGGAGAACAAGACGACGGCACGCCATCCCCGCCCGACGCTGCTCGGGGGCGCTAACGAAGCGGGAGGGAATTTGGAAAACATCAGGCGCGGGCCTCGATCTTCCGCGCCAACACGGAGGCGACCACAGGCTCGCCCGTAAGTTCTTCGAGTTGGGCCGCAAGGCGCAGGGACAGCTTGCGCCTCCCGCTTCGCAGGTCGGCCACATACCCGTCAGACACACCCAGCCGCCGCGCCATGTCGGCGGACGAAAGGGAAAGCCTGTCTTGAAGCAGTTTGAAGTCCATGCCCCATTCCTCGCATATTGCGAGCAATCGAGCAAGCGCCTTTCTCACATAGGCGACAAAGACATTCCGGGGCCTCGGTCGCAAACTGCGCGAATGTCTCGCACAACTTCGACTCCATCTGCTAACCACTTGCGCGCGTGGCGCGAGTTCCGCCGCATGACGCAAAGCCAATTGGCAGAAGCGGTGGGAACCGCCGATAACGTTATCAGCTTGCTAGAAAGCGGAGCGCGAGGTCTGTCGGATAGGTGGCTCAGGAAGCTTGCGCCCGTTCTAGGCACGACACCTGGCTTTCTATTGGACTACGACCCAAGCGACCTAGACACTCAATTTCTAGAGGCTGCACTTTCTGTCGCACCTGAAAGCCGCGCCCAGGTCTTGCAAATCCTCAACACGTTCCGCCGCACAGGAACCGACGGCTAACGGTTAAGCCTGTTTCCGCCTCCGCGCAGACCAGGCCGCGCACCACAAATTGAGTCGATCTAAAGAGCCCCGCTAGCCGGGGCTTTTCTATGTCCAAATTGAGAGTTCGCAAAATGTGAGAAAAGCCCTTGCGGCTATCCTCGCAATATGCGAGGCTGTGTCCATCGAAACACCGATGGAGCTTCCCGATGTCCTCCTACGCAGGTTCCTTTTTCGAGCTGTCGCCCAGCGACCAAGCCGACGTGATGAGCTTCTTCAAGCCTGACGATTTCGACACGCTGATGGTCTGCGACTACTGCGACGAGATCATTGATCAATCGGACGTGGACGTTGAGGCGTTCGAGGTCACCGGCTGCGCCTGCTGCCGCACCTGCCTTGCGGAGATGGGCGAATGATCCGCCTCGCCCTGGCCTTCTCAACTCTCGTGGCCGCGTTCGTGGCCGTCACCATCCTGCCGGGGAGTTCGCTGCTGTGACCACCATCACCGACACCAAGCGGAGGACGTAGCGTGACCCGTTCTAGTCCAACCATCACGTGGCGCAACACGCAGCCCCCAAGCAATCAAGGGAGGCGGTTCTCCGTGGAGTCCATCGAAAAGGCACTGGATGGGGACCACCCATTCGCGCTGAACCGCAGGGATCGGCGGGCGATTGAGGCCCACAAGCGCCGCACTGTCAGGGAGGAAACTCAATGACCACCATCACCGACACCAAGCCCCCCGCCGTCCGCGCTGAGTACGAGGCCCTGCTAGGCCAGGAGATGGCGCAGGACCGTCAGAACCGCCGCGAGATGATGCGGGCCTCCGGCGTCCGCTGGTCTGGCATGTCGCCCGATCCGTTCAGGTTCCGCTCCGACATTGAACGCTGGAAGGTCGCGGAGGCCAACGTTGCAGAGGCTCGCCGGGTTGAACAGACCTGGCCCGTCAAGGCGCGTGATGAGACGACGGAGGCCAAGCGCCTCACCCAACAGCTTTACGGTGAGTTGGAGGCCGTGAGCGCCGCGCTCTCCCGTGGAGACGGGAGTGCAGGACGTGCCGCAGAGCGAGCCCGCCAGACCATGGTGCGGCTTAACTCATCCGTCATCTGGATGGACTGCTGCACCTCATGCGCGGCGGGTGATGAATGACCCGCCATCTCATCCCCTCAGAGCGCGCGGGCTGGCCTGCGGAGTGGACGGGCGAGGCCAGGTGCTGGGCGTCTATCCAGCAATACCCCGCCAAGCGGACCAACTGGACCGCGCTGATCATCCTTGGCCTGCTTGCATGGTGCGTGCTTGGCCTCCTTGCCCTTGGAGTTCGCGAGGTGCTGCTGTGACCGCCTACACCCGCGCTCAGATCGCCGCGCTTAAGCCGTGCTCGCCGGACAAGCTGGACGTTTTCAAGGGCCGTAAGACCCTCACCGTGGCCGAGGCCCTAGAGGCTGGGGCCAGCATCGACGACCTGCTTTGGGTTGCGGGAAGGCTCGGACTTAAGACTGAGTGCGTCCGGTTTGCCCTCGCCTGTGCGCGCCGGGTCGCTCACCTGAACCCCGACCCCCGTGTCCAGGCGGCGATTGATGCCGCGCAGGCGTGGGTGGACAACCCGACGGATGATAATCGGGCCGCCGCCCTGGCCGCCGGGGACGCCGCCTGGGCCGCCAGGTCCGCCGCCGGGGCCGCCGC
>Ga0208916_10000655_pt1 | contig 15785 bp, 18 predicted proteins | sample DEB19_08_DNA_5_FD_184523 | JGI IMG/M metagenome (GOLD analysis project Ga0208916, IMG submission 184523) | Aqueous microbial communities from the Delaware River and Bay under freshwater to marine salinity gradient to study organic matter... | ecosystem: Environmental > Aquatic > Marine >... | reverse complement strand
CCGTTTGCCATCGGCCTCACCCCCCCAATAACCGAGATCTCACATGTTCCCCGTTCAAGATATTTTGAAGCTTGTGTTTGGCCGCCTGGGCCCGGACGCCATACCGCACGACCCGATTGTTCTGGGTACCCTCGCGATGGTGATTGTGGGTGGATTGTCACTGTTTGTAGCGATGACCTACTACCGCGTCTGGGGGACGCTGTGGCGCGACTGGATCACCAGCATTGACCACAAAAAAATTGGCATCATGTACATCATCCTGGCGGTGGTGATGCTGTTGCGCGGTTTTGTGGATGCGCTCCTTATGCGCGCCCAACAGGCCATGTCATTCGGTGACAACACCGGGTTTTTACCGCCGCACCATTACGACCAAATTTTCACGGCTCACGGCGTGCTGATGATCTTTTTCGTCGCCATGCCCGTGATCACCGGCTTCATGAACTATGTGGTGCCCTTGCAAATTGGCGCGCGCGACGTGTCGTTTCCGTTCTTGAACAACTTCAGTTTTTGGATGACGGCCAGTGGTGCTATTTTGATGATGGTGTCGCTGTTTGTGGGTGAATTTTCAGCCACGGGCTGGCTGGCTTATCCGCCGCTGTCCGGCATTTTGCAGAGTTCGGGCGTGGGCGTTGACTACTACATTTGGGCGCTGCAGATTGCCGGTGTGGGGACCTCGCTGTCGGGCATCAACCTGATCGCCACCATCATCAAGATGCGCGCACCCGGCATGACCATGATGAAGATGCCGATCTTCACCTGGACAGCCCTGTGCACCAACGTGTTGATCGTTGCGGCTTTTCCGGTGCTGACGGCGGTGTTGGCTTTGCTGACACTGGACCGCACTGTGGGCACCAACTTCTTCACCAATGACCTCGGCGGCAACGCCATGATGTATGTCAACCTGATCTGGATTTGGGGCCACCCCGAGGTCTACATCCTGGTTTTGCCATGCTTTGGTATTTTCTCCGAGGTGATTTCAACCTACAGCCACAAACGTCTGTTTGGTTATGCCTCCATGGTTTACGCCACCGTTGTCATCACCGTGCTGTCGTACGTGGTTTGGCTGCACCACTTTTTCACCATGGGGTCGGGTGCCAGTGTGAATGCTTTCTTTGGCATCACCACCATGATCATCTCCATCCCGACCGGCGCGAAGATATTCAATTGGCTGTTCACCATGTACCGCGGCCGCATCATTTTTGATGTGCCGATGCTGTGGTCCATTGGTTTCATGGTCACCTTTGTGATCGGCGGCATGACCGGTGTGTTGCTGGCGGTGCCGGCGGCTGACTTCGTCTTGCACAACAGCTTGTTCCTGATTGCGCACTTCCATAACGTCATCATTGGCAGCGTTGTGTTTGGCATGTTTGCCGGTATCAATTACTGGTTTCCAAAAGCCTTCGGCTACAAGCTGGATGCGTTTTGGGGCAAGTGTTCATTCTGGTTCTGGCTGGTTGGCTTTTACATGGCCTTCATGCCACTCTATGTGCTCGGTCTGATGGGCGTGACCCGTCGCATGAGTCATTTTGATGATCCATCGCTACAAATCTGGTTTCAGATTGCCGCCTTTGGCGCCGTGCTGATTGCGATTGGGATTGCTTGTTTCTTGATCCAACTGGCGGTGAGTTACCGCAACCGCGAGCAGTTGCGCGACGTCACGGGCGACCCGTGGAATGGCCGGACGCTGGAATGGTCAACCTCTTCGCCACCGCCTGAATACAACTTCGCCTTCACACCCATCGTGCATGAACTCGATGCCTGGCACGACATGAAACAGCGCGGCCACCAGCGGCCGGTGCAGGGCTTTAAAGCGATTCACATGCCCAAGAACACGGCAACCGGCTTTGTCATCGCCATGCTTTGCGCTGTCGTCGGGTTTTCTTTGACCTGGCACATGTGGCTGGTGGCGGGGCTGTTCTCCGCCCTGGTGCTGGTGACGGTTGTTGTGCACACCTTCAACTACCAGCGCGACTTTTATATTCCGGCAGGCCATGTCACCGAAATTGAAAACCTGCGCACGCTCTCCCTCGCGGCCCAGGCCTGAACTTAACCCTTGAAGCGTCCCTAAAAATGCAGACTTCTACCCCTTTGGCGGCCGGCTACCCGGTGCGCTTTTATGACGATGGCGACCACCATCCCCAGCAAGGCACCTTGCTGGGATTCTGGATCTACCTGATGAGCGACTGCCTCATCTTTGCTGTCCTGTTTGCTGTTTATGCGGTGCTGGGCCGCGGTTATGCGGCCGGTCCGTCAGGCGCTGATTTGTTCAACCTGCCGCTGGTGGCTGCCAACACGGCCTTGCTGTTGTTCTCCTCCGTCACCTATGGCTTGGCCATGATCGGCATGCAGCATGGTCACAAAAAAGCAGTGCTTGGCTGGTTGGGCGTCACGGCTTTGTTCGGTTTGGGCTTTTTGGGCCTGGAGCTGTTTGAGTTTTCGCATTTGATCCATGAAGGGGCTGGCCCACAGCGCAGTGCTTTTCTCTCCTCCTTCTTCACCTTGGTCGGCACCCATGGTTTGCATGTCACCTTTGGCACGATCTGGTTGGTTACCTTGATGTTTCAGGTGAGCCGTTTTGGATTGACCCCTGAAAACAAGCGCCGTTTGATGTGCTTGTCGATGTTCTGGCACTTTCTGGACGTGATCTGGATTGGTGTTTTCACCTTTGTTTATTTGATGGGAGTGTTGCCATGAGCGAGCACCTGCATGCGTCCGACGACCACAGCCATGACGCCAGCGGCTACCACGCCAGCGTCAAAGGCTATTTGACCGGATTTTTACTGTCGGTGGTACTCACCGCCATTCCCTTTTGGCTGGTGATGGCCAAGGTCTTGCCCTCCTCGGGCATCACGGCCCTGGTGGTGCTCGGATTTGCCGCGGTGCAAATTGTGGTGCACATGGTTTACTTCCTGCACATGAACACGCGGGTCGAGGGGGGCTGGTCGATGCTGGCACTGTTGTTCACCGGCGTGCTGGTGCTGATCATGCTGTCAGGCTCGATTTGGGTGATGTACCACCTGAACACCAACATGATGCCGGTGCACGACATGACGGAAATGCGTAACATGCCCTGACCCATGACCAACGACACCGACTGCTCCCCGCAACCTGCCAGGCCAGCTTTGGTGCTGGTCTTGCTGTTGCTGGCCTCGGCCTTGTTTGCCGGCTTGCTGGCGCTGGGTGTCTGGCAGGTGCAGCGCCTGCAGTGGAAGCTGGCATTGGTGGAACGGGTCGAGCAGCGTGTGCACAGCGCACCGGTGGCGGCACCCGGCCCGGCCGAATGGTCAGCGATCAACCGTGAATCGAATGAGTACAGCCGTGTTCAGATCACGGGTCGCCTCGACCACAGTCGGGCCACGCTGGTGCGTGCCAGCACCGAGCTGGGCCGCGGTTTTTGGGTGGTGACGCCGCTGCAAACGAGCGCCGGCTTTTGGGTTCTGGTGAACCGGGGCTTCATCGCAGAGGCTGACAAAATGCAGGCCGCGCGTCCTGACCCTGTTGAGATGCAGGTCGTCACGGGCTTGTTGCGTTTCAGTGAACCCACCGGTAGTTTTCTCCAGAAAAACGATGCGCCTGCGGGTCATTGGTACTCGCGTGACGTGCCAGCAATGGCGATCAGCGTGAAACTGGAGGCCGCATCGGTGGCGCCGTACTTCATTGACGCGGTGGCCTCGTCCGATACGCAGGCCTGGCCGCGTGGCGGGCTGACGGTGCTGAGTTTCAACAACCATCACGCTGTTTACGCCATCACCTGGTTTGTGTTGGCGATCATGGTGGCGGCGGCGGCGGCCTACCTTTTTTATTCTGAGCGACAACTGCGTCGCATCGCGGCAAGCGGCAAGCTGGCAGATATCAATGCGTGAACCCTTGCAACTGTTGCCCTTGCATGCTGACGACCTGAATGGCGGCGACGATGCCACTGAAATTCAGGCAGAACGCAATAATTTGCTCCAACTGATTCAGTTGCGCTGGCTCGCTGTTGGCGGCCAGTTGGCAACCATTCTGGGTGCTCAGTTTGTGTTGGGTGCACAACTCCCCATGGCCGAAATGTTGTCGCTGGTCGCTGCGCTGAGTCTGTTCAATTTGGCCAGTTGGCTGCGTTGCCGAACGGCTGCGGGCGAAATCGCCAACGGCGAGTTGTTCACGGGCTTGCTGGTCGACGTGGCGCTGCTCAGTGCCTTGCTCTATTACAGCGGCGGCATTGCCAACCCCTTTATATTTTTGTATTTGCTGCAGGTGGCGGTGGGCGCCGTGCTGCTCAAGCCGCGCTACATCTGGGCCATGGTGGTGTTGACCAGCGGCTGTTTTGTGCTGCTGACTCTGTGGCATCGGCCCTTGATCCTGCCAGAGCTCGTCGGCCCGACACTCTCGGTGCACTACATCGGCGGGCTGGTGGTTTGTTTTGCGCTGAATGCGGCGCTGCTGGTGATCTTCATCCACCGCATCGGCAGCAACCTGCGTCAACGCGACGCAAGGCTGGCTGATTTGCGCCAGCGTGCAGCTGAAGAAGAGCACATTGTCCGCATCGGCTTGCTGGCCTCGGGGGCGGCGCATGAGCTCGGCACGCCGCTGGCCACCTTGTCGGTGATTTTGGGCGATTGGTCGCACAGCCCAGCCTTGGCAAACGATCCCGTTTTGTGGGACGAAATCAAGATGATGCAGTTGCAACTCCAGCGCTGCAAGACCATCGTCAGCGGCATTTTGATGTCGGCGGGGGAGGCCCGCGGCGAGGCCACTGTGGCGACCACCTTGCATCTTTTTCTGGACCAGCTGGTCAGCGAATGGCGCAGCGCGCGCCCGATGCAAGTGCTTGACTACGAGCGCAGTGACTTGCTGGACAGGCCCATTATTTCTGACGCGGCCCTCAAGCAGATGCTCGGCAATGTGCTGGACAACGGCATTGACGCGGCACCCTTGATGCCTTTGCAGCTGCGTGTGGAGTGCGCCGATGACTGGCTCACATTCAGTATCCGCGACGCCGGCCCGGGCTTTAGCCCTGACATGTTGGCCCATTTCGCCAAGCCCTACTATTCCACCAAGGGTCGGCCCGGCAGCGGGCTCGGACTTTTTTTATCGGTCAATGTCGCGCGCACCTTGGGCGGCAAAATCGAAGCCCGCAACATGGCCGGTGGTGGCGCCGAGGTGGTGATCAAACTGCCGCTGGCCGCGCTCACCCTGCGCGAAAGGAAAGAGCATGGACATTGAACGCCGGTTGCTGATTGTCGAAGACGACGATGCTTTTGCCATGACCTTGGGCCGCTCTTTTGAGCGGCGCGGTTACCAGGTTCAACGCGCTGCGGGTCTGCTCGAGGTTCCAGCCCTGCTGCTGGCGCACCGTCCCCAATACGCAGTGGTCGATTTGAAGCTGGCCGCTGGCGCTTCCGGCCTGAGCTGCGTGCAACTCTTGCACGCGCACGATGCACAAATGTTGATTGTGGTGTTGACCGGCTACGCCAGCATCGCCACAGCGGTCGAGGCGATCAAGCTGGGCGCCCGGCATTACCTGGCCAAACCGGCCAACACCGACGACATCGAAGAAGCCTTCGCCCGCGCCCAAGGCAATGCCGCAGTGGGGCTGACGTCGCGCACCACGTCGATCAAAACGCTGGAGTGGGAGCACATCCACGAAGCCATGGCGGCGGCCGATTTCAATATTTCCGAAGCCGCGCGCCGCTTGGGCATGCACCGCCGGACCTTGGCGCGAAAGTTGGAAAAGCAGCGCGTCAAATAAAAGGAAGTTCAGCCGTTCAGCTGGCCCTGCGGGCAGTGGCGCAGATTGATTTTTTGTGTCACGCTTGCCGCATGCTCATCGCCACGCCTTCACCGTCCCCGCAGTTGTTGCCAGGCGGCGTGGCTTTTTTCCCAGCGCTGATCACTGCGATTGACAACGCGGCTGATTGGGTGCAACTCGAAACCTATATCTTTGACTTCCATGGCGCGGGTGCCGATGTTGCAGACGCCTTGATCCGCGCGGCCCAACGCGGTTTGACGGTGCAGGTGCTGGTCGACGGTATCGGCACTGCAACGCTGGCGTCTGAGTGGCAGAAAAAGCTCAAAACCGCGGGTGTGCAGTGGCAGGTTTATTTCCCGCTGACCGGCAACTGGCCCAGCCTGGGCTTGGTGCGGCCAGACCTTTGGCGGCGGCTGCACCGCAAACTGTGTGTGGTCGATCAAGGTCTGGTGTTTTGTGGTGGCATCAATGTCCTTGACGATTACTACGATCCAACGCATGGCGTTCTGGCCTCTCCGCGTTTTGACTTCACCGTGGCACTGCACGGGCCTGTGGCCGAAGCCGCCTCAGAGGCCATGGCCTTGCTGTGGTGGCGCGTGCAGGCGGGCTACAGCGCTCGACGCCACCACTTGGCGCAAGCTTGGGACGCAGTCAAGGCGGCGGGTGGTTACGGTGGTCGCATCAGTGCGGAGCATTTGGCGCGTCAGCGTGCCTTGGCGCTGTCGTCTCGGTTAGCAGTGGACAAAACTGCGCAGGCTTTACCGGTGGCCCGAGCCGCACTGTTGCTCCGCGACAATTTGCTGAACCGCAACATCATTGAGCGCGCTTACCGAAAGGCGATTGGCCAAGCGCGTCAAGACATCCTGATTGCCAATGCGTATTTTGTGCCGGGCGGCCGCTTGCGTCGTGCGCTGATCAAGGCGGCCAGGCGCGGCGTCAAGGTCACCTTGCTGCTACAGGGCAAGTATGAGTATTTCATGCAATACCACGCCACCCGTCCGGTCTATGGTGCGCTGCTTGATGCAGGGGTCGAAATCCACGAATACGAAGCCAGCTTTTTGCACGCCAAGGTGGCGGTGGTCGACGGCCGCTGGGCCACGGTCGGTTCCTCTAATCTTGACCCCTTGAGCCTGCTGTTGGCGCGTGAAGCCAATGTGGTGGTCAATGACCGCGTCTTTGCGCAAGCGTTACGAGTAAGGCTGCTGGCTGCTATTGATGGTCATGGTCGGCGCGTAGAAGCCGCTGAATACAACGGACGCCCATGGCGTCAGCGCCTGCTCGACCTCGCAGCGTATGCGTTGATGCGGCTGGCCTTGTTGTTGGCGGGACAGCGGTATTAAGTATTCAAGTTTTATTTTGCTACTGAATAAATAGCTTAAGAGTCAATGAAGTAGCGGTCTTGGAGGCGATTAATTTACATGGCAATAGTCTGAATAGGTTTTTTCAGGACTGTTACCATTCTGCATGCTTATGAAATCAACCACGCCCACAGCGCCCGGATCGGCGTCCGACGCCGAAGATCAGGGCACCCCGATGTCGGTCAAGATCAGAGAGCGTATTGCCCATGCTCGCAAGCGCTTCAACGCCAACGACAACATTGCCGACTTCATCGAACCCGGTGACTTGGAAAAATTGCTGGATGAAGTTGAAGGCAAGATGCAAGGCGTCCTTGACAGCTTGGTCATTGACACAGAGAACGACCACAACACCAACAACACCGCCCGGCGCGTTGCCAAGATGTACCTCAATGAGGTCTTCAAGGGGCGCTACGTGCACGCCCCGACCATCACGGATTTCCCCAACGCGGAGCACCTGAATGAGCTCATGATCGTCGGGCCCATCACCGTGCGCAGTGCTTGTTCGCATCATTTTTGCCCCATCGTGGGTCAGGTCTGGATCGGTGTCTTGCCGAATGAGCACACCAACGTGATCGGCCTGTCCAAGTACGCGCGCTTGGCCGAGTGGGTCATGGGCCGGCCCCAGATTCAGGAAGAAGCTGTGGTCCAGTTGGCCGACTTGATCCAGGAAAAAACACAACCTGACGGTCTCGCCATCGTCATGGAAGCCTCTCACTTCTGCATGGGTTGGCGCGGGGTCAAAGACCTCGACAGCAAGATGATCAACTCGGTGATGCGCGGCGTCTTTTTGAAAGACCCCAACCTGCGCCGTGAATTTCTCTCGCTCATTCCGAAGAAGTCGAACGGTTGAACCGGTCAATTTTTTCTAGAGTCTGCTTCGCCCGTTTTTTCACCTGACTTTTTGCACTAGCGCGAGACCATCGCCTGAAGGATTTTTCATCATGTTGGTACGTCTTCTTTACGCCAGTCGCGCGGTTGATTCCCAGAACTCCGAAGCCACAGAAACCATTCTGGCCAAGTCTCGCAGCCACAACCCGGCGTGCGGTATCACCGGTATTCTTTGTTACGGTGGTGGCATCTTTTTGCAGGCCTTAGAAGGCGGGCGTCCGGCGGTTAATGATCTCTACAAACACATTCTCAGTGATCCTCGCCACAAAGACGTCATGCTGCTGAGCTACGAAGAAATCAGCGAGCGCAAGTTTGGTGGCTGGACCATGGGGCTGGTCAATACGGCCAAGCTCAACGCCTCCATCTTGCTCAAATACTCTGAGCTGCCGGAACTCGATCCTTACCGGATGAGTGGCGACATCTGCATGGCTTTGCTGCAGGAACTGATGGCAACAGCGTCGATCGTCGGTCGTTCCTGACCGCTTAGACATGCTTCTTGCCGGTTGCGATTTTTCCAGCAGCCCCAGCCGTCGCAAACCGATCGTCTTTGCCACGGGTCATCTGCAGCGCGGTCGGGTTCAACTGATCGAACTGGAGCGGGTTGAGACCCTGGACGATTTTTCGACTTGGTTGACACAAGACCGGGCCTGGCTTGGCGCTTTTGATTTGCCCTTTGGCCTGCCGCGTGAACTGGTCACCACGCTGGGTTGGCCCGAGCAGTGGTTGGCCTGCATGCAGCATTACGCCACGCTCACGCGGCCCGAGATTCGCAGCGCCTTTGCGGCCTTTTGCAATGCCCGGCCCGTGGGTCAAAAATTCGCCCACCGCAGCACCGACATCCCGGCGGGTTCCAGCAGTTCGATGAAGTGGGTCAACCCGCCCGTTGCCTACATGTTGCATGCCGGCGTGCCTCGTTTGATCGCTGCCGGTGTGCAACTTCTGGGGCTTGGCACACCGACTGATGAGGTGATGGTATCGCCGCGTATGGCCTTGGAAGGCTATCCCGGTTTGTTGGCGCGAGAGTTACTTCAACAGGCCGGCCCGGCGGCTGGTTTGGGCGCCAAAAGCCGCAGCTACAAGAACGACGCCAAGGCTTTGCAAACGCCAGAGCGACTGATCGCGCGCAAAGACATGCTCACAGCGCTGGAACATGGCCAGACGCGGCTGGGCCTGCGACTCAAGCTGACGCATGCTCAGCGCGACAGACTGGTCGACGACGCCACGGGTGATTCGCTGGATGCCGTGTTGTGCCTGATGCAAGCCGCTTGGGCGCAGCAGCAGCACGAAGCCGGCAAGCCTCGCTATGGTCTGCCAGAAGCGGTCGATCCGCTCGAAGGCTGGATCATCACGGCCTGAGCGGGCATGCCGCCCAAGGACACGCAATGAGATGGCGCATGTGGGCGGGCTGGATGTGTCTGATGCTGGCGCTGCCAGCGCAGTCTCAACCAGACACGACGCAGTCTACCTGGGTCGGCGTGGTGACGTATGTGGTTGATGGCGATACCGTGCACGTGCGCCCATCGAACGGTGGTGCCGTGCACAAAATCCGGATCAGCGGCATGGATGCGCCTGAAATCTGTCAAACCGGTGGTGTGGCGGCTCGGCAAGCCTTGCAAGCGCGTGTGCTCAAACGTTCAGTCACTGTCCGCATGCAGGGTGTTGATGACTATGGCCGTGATCTGGCGACTCTCTATTTGAGCCAAGAAGACGTGGGTCAGTGGATGGTGCAACGGGGCCATGCTTGGTCATACCGCTACTTGCGAGATCCCGGCCCGTATGTGCAGGATGAAGCGCACGCCAAGTTGCTAGGCCGCGGGTTCTTTGCTGAAATGACCCAGGAGTACCCGCGCGATTTCAGACGCCGACATGGGCATTGCCTGTCAAGGCCGTGAAGACAGGAATGGCTGGAGCTTGCCTAGTGACAGCCCCCTAGAGAAAAAAGGCTTGCTCTCTAACGGGTTGACGGTCACGCGTTAACGGTCGGGCGGCTCCGCCGGTGGGGACGATAAAAAAGAAGCGATCAGGCTGGACATCTGAGTTGAGCGAAGGGCTGCAACCAAGACGCCCGTGACTGAAATAAGCCGCCATGGTTTGGCGATGACCACCACGGCGCCTACGGCCGCTGCCATGCCCATCAGTTTCAATGGATGGGCTTGTGCATATTTCTCAACCATCGGCTGCACCACTTCTACCGCCAAACAGGCAGGGTGCGAACGCCACCATGCTGATGTGGATCGCCGCACTGAGCGCCAGAGCCCATTCAACCCTGATGTATGAGTCTGATTCGAGCGCGATGTGCGAGCAGAGGATTCATGCTCACCCTCGTTGGGCCGCGATGGCGAAGCATCTGCTGTGTCGTCATGGCTGTGCTCAAGGTGATCCCGATGCATGCTCTGCACGATCGCGCGCCTGCTGGCTGCCAGACGTTGCTGCGGCGTCAGGTTCATTCTGCGGCCTCACGCAGAGCGCGCAAGTCACTGTCCATTTGCGCTTTGACTTCTGAGAAACGGTCGTTGTTGATAGGGGTTCTGGCTCTTAAAAAAGCCAGCAAGGTCGCAAGCAACACTGTGCCCGGAACCGCCACCAACACCCAATGGAATTGATTCAGAACGCCCAGCATAAGCGCGATGCCAGAAAAAATAACAAACACCAAGGCTCCCACCGCGACAAGCACCCAAGCCAACCCGCGTTGAAGCCAGTCCGCCGCCAGCCCCGAACTCTCTTGACTGATCAGTTCGACATATGCGGCGACGTGATCAGCGATGAGGTCGGGCCGTTTGATCAGGGTCGCGAAAAGTGGGTGGAGCATAAACAGCGTGTGGCGAGCAGAAGGAAGTTAGGCGATCAATCGCGTTTGTGATTGCTGCGCACGGCAGTCACCAGCAGCGCGACAGCGGCGCCCACAGCCGCTGCAATCAGCACCGAACGCACGGGTTGCTCGCTGACGTATTTGGTCGTGACGTCGCTGTAGCGGGCCAAGGATTCTTGGGCTTTGTGCTTGGCTTCAGCGGCCAAGTCCATGCTTTGGCGGGCCAGTTTTTGGGCGCTGTCAGCCAGTTTGTCGACCATCGGGTCGACGCTTCCGCGCAATTCACGGATTTTGCTTTCGGCCTGATCAAGCGCTTCTTTGGCGTAGCTGCGTGTGAGCTCTGTGGCATGAACTGTTGCCTGCAGGGCTTCGCTTGGGGTGTTGTGCGCAGCTTGTGTTGCAGAATTGTTGGCGGTCATGACGGATCCTTTGAATGAGGTGACGAAGCAAAGCGGCTTCAGCGTAAGTGTCGAGAAGGTTTTTTCTTTCGACGTCTGACTTCCAGTTTAGAGAGCTCTTGTGTTGAGCTTCATCGGCTAGCCACGGGTCGCTTTGTCAGTGCATTCGTCAATGGCCTGTAGGACATGGGCTTGTTGACGCTGGTCTTAACGCGTCTTGGGCAAGATGGCCCGGATCTGCGTGCCTTGGCCTGGGTTGGATTCAATCAACAACTGTCCGCCGGCCGCTTCGACGCGGTGGCGCATGCCGGCCAGCCCGTGGCTGGTCGCCGCAACTTTGTCGGTATCAAAGCCAATGCCATTGTCACTGACTTCAATGATGACTTGGTCATCGGTGTTGTGCAGTGTGATGTCGGCATGGGTGGCTTTGGCGTACTTACTCATGTTGGTGAGTGACTCCTGTACCAGCCGATAAACCGTGAGTTGCGCCGAGCCCCCCAACTCGACCGCCGCCAGCGCCGTTTTAATCTCAATCCCAGAACGTTCGGCAAACTCTCGCGTGAGAATTTCAAGTGATGCCACCAGACCCAAGTGGGACAGTGAAGATGGTCGCAAGTCTTCCACAATGCGCCGCTTCAGTGCAATCCCGCTGTTGAGTGTGCTGACCAGGTGCTCAAGTCGCTCGGTCGCTTCCGGCACGCTGCTGCCCAAACGGGATCGGATGCGCGCCACATCCAACTTGGCTGCAGTCAGCAGGGCGCCGAGTTCATCATGCAACTCACGCGCTAAGTGACCGCGTTCGTCTTCTCGAACTTCTTGCAGATAAGTGGCGAGCTTGGCCAGTTTGGCGGTGCGGTCTCGAACCTGTGCTTCAAGTCGGTCGCGCTCATTTTGCAGCGATTTTTTCTCTCGCGTGATCGCCGCCAGCAAGGCTTCGGTCTGCATCAAGTACATGTAAAACGCCAGCAGCCCGGCCAAGGTGATGGCGGCAATACCAATCCGCGAGAGCATCAAAGAGTGGTTGATCTGGCTGTGCGCAGCCTCCATCTTCGCTAGGCCAGAGGCCATGAGTTTTTCAGACTGAAGCCGGATTGCATCCATGTGCTGCTGGCCAAGGTCCGTGGTCAGCATGAACTTCCATGCTTCATCGTTGCCGATTTTTCGCATGCGCACACTCAAATCGTTTTCACTTTGTTTGCGGTCGATGTCAAGCGCCATCAATTCAAACTCGGCTAGATCCTCCGGCTGATCGGTCAGCTGCTGGCGCAATTTTGCAAGATCTTGTCCGAGTTGAGCGCGGGCGTCGTCGTAGGGTTTGAGGTATCTTTCGTCCCCCGTCAGTAAAAAACCACGGGTGCCCGTCTCTGCATTCAGCATGGTGCGCATGAGTTCGCCGACCGACTGACGCGCAGATTCTGCGGCTTCAATCTTGTGAGTCGCTTGCGTGGATGCGTGAAAACTGGCTTCATTGATCGAGATCAATATGGCCGCTCCAAGGATGGCTAGCGGCAAGCTGATCGCCATCTTTGGTATTGAAAACTGCTTCAACGTGAGCTCCAATTAAATATCGGTGAATTATTCGTCAATAATTGATCGTTACAGGAATTTATAAATTTCCGCCAATGATGAGTTTCCAAACATAGTGTTGCTGCGCACAATATATTTTCAGGAAAGACGACGAAATGATAAAAATTGGTATTGTTGACGACCATGCGATTGTTCGTTCCGGACTCAAGCAGTTCTTCTCGGACCACGTTGACTTGCGGGTCGTTGGTGAGGCCGCCAGTGGCCGTGAAGCGATTGATCTGGTGCGCAATGTCGAACTGGATATCTTGGTCATGGACTTGTCCATGCCCGGGCAAAGTGGAATCGATGCCTTGGCCATGATCCGCGCCAAAGCGCCCGATGTTGGCATCTTGATTTTGAGTGGCTATCCTGAAGAACATTACGCTGTGAATTTGATTCGGCAAGGTGCCAGTGGCTACTTGAACAAAGAGTGCGATCCGACAGAGATCGTCAATGCCATTCGAGTCATTTCCCTTGGCAAACGCTACATCACACCGGGCGTTGCAGAACTGCTTGCCCAGCAGCTCAATCGTCCGCATGACATCGCGGCGCATGAACAACTGTCGGAGCGTGAGTTTCAAGTTTTCTTGAAACTCGCCAAAGGTGAAACCGCCGGCGACATTGCCAAGGCGCTGTCACTGAGTGTTAAAACCGTGAGCACTTACCGCACCCGTGTGATGGAAAAAATGAGCCTGTCTTCGAACAGCGACTTAACCTACTACGCACTCAAAAACAAGTTGATCGACTGATAGCGCTAGTCCTTGGTGGGCTGGCACAGCTCGATGCAGAAGGTCACCAAGGCGTCAATTTCATTTGATTTGTCGAAGACCGCGTCGACACCTAACTGAGCGCAGCGTTGACGAATGTCCTCCGTGGCATAGTTGCTCAGCACAATCACTTTTTGGTTCGCTTTGCGACCTTGGCAGGCGTCCAAGATGCCGAGGCCAGTGCCTTGCCGAAGAAACAGATCGACGATGGCCAAGTTCCACTCATCCTTGTGCTGGGTGAGCCACTCCCGTCCGTCGAGTTCTGTCTCCGCAGTGCCAACAGCCTGAACGCAGGTCAATTCTTCGAGTGTGCCAATCAGGTTCTCCCTGATCGTGGCGTTGTCTTCGACAATAAAAGTGTTCAATCGCACGTGAGATCCAGTAGGCGTGAGGGCTGGGTTTCAGAGCTCTTTCTATTTCTTAAAAAAGAACTCTTGCAATAAGCCTTGGGGTAATTCGTGTTTCGTAATGTGTTGCTGATGAATTTTGACAGTGACTCAGTGTCGAGCCTGTAGGGCAACGCCTACAGTTTTGAATATATTGCGTAAATAATAAATAATCCGCTCTATATAAAAGTAGATACTGATTAAATTAAAAACTTAAGGATGCGTTTCAATGGTCGTGGCAGGTGTCGCCGCATGGCCGCAGACTTGACAGCCGGGTTGTCGCCGTGCGGCCATTTCTGTCCAGCTCATATGCCGCGCGTCCAGCATCAGCAAGCGACCCGCTAAGGATTCGCCAAAGCCACACAACAACTTCAGAGCCTCAGCCGCTTGCACACTGCCAATGATCCCGACCAATGGCGCGAAGACGCCCATGGTCGCGCAGTCGGTTTCTTCGGGTGCTTCAGCTTCCGGAAAAAGGCAGGCGTAGCAGGGGGCCAAGGGTTGGTGCGGATCAAAAACCGAGACTTGGCCATCGAGTTGCAAGGCGGCCCCAGACACCAGCGGTTTGCCGTGTCGCACGCAAGCCCGATTAATGGCGTGACGGGTTTGAAAATTGTCGGTGCAGTCCAGCACCACATCGGCGTGTGGTACCAGCTGGTTCAGCAGCGCGTCATCGGCTCGTTGGGTCACGGCGCTGACCTGTACGTCTGGATTGATCTGTGCAATCGCCTCGGCAATCGACAGCGCTTTGAACTGATCGATGCGGGCGAGGGTGTGGGCGATCTGCCGTTGCAGATTGGTGGCCTCGACGCGGTCATGGTCAACCACCGTGATACGCCCGACGCCAGCACTGCCCAAGTACAGCGCAGCGGGCGAGCCCAGCCCACCCGCACCGATGATCAGCGCCCGAGAATTCAGCAGCCGCGTTTGTCCCTCAATGCCAATGTCATCAAGGAGAATATGCCGCGAGTAGCGCAACAGCTGGGAATCATTCATAGATGCAGATCCGTGGCAGATCAAGGCACCGCTCAAGCTAGAAACGACAACGCCGGTCAAAAGGCACCGGCGTTGGCTGCTTCTAGGGCGGCGCTCAGTTTTCTTTTTTCTCTTCCTTGCGTTCAACCATGGTCTTGCTGACCATGACGGGACTGCCTTTGAGTTGGTTGATGGCCTGCATCAGTGGGAAGTCCTTGGCGCTGCCAAATTCAGGCGGCCGGCGTTGCTCGGGCGTCTTGCGTGACTCTTCTTCAAGGCGTTTCAAAGCTTCTTCACGGGCTTTCTCGCGGCCCGGGTCTTTCACTTCCGCACCTTGACCGCTGTTCAGGTGTTTTTCCAAATCGGCTTCACGTGTGCGCAGCACGGCAAAAGGACTGCCTTCCGAAGTTTCGTCAATCATCACGTCTGGAACAATGCCCTTGGCTTGAATCGACTTGCCGCTGGGCGTGAAATAGCGTGCGGTGGTGAGCTTCAGACCCGTGTCTGGGCCGAGCGGACGCACCGTTTGTACCGAGCCCTTGCCAAAGGTCTGGTTGCCCATGATGGTGGCGCGTTTGTAGTCTTGCAGGGCGCCCGCGACGATTTCGCTGGCCGAGGCCGAGCCTTCATTGACCAACACCACCAAAGGCACTGATTTCAGTGCGGCTGGCAGCCGCTTGAGCGGATCAGCGCCGCGACGTGCATAGAATTCTGGCGAGGCTTTGTAGGTGAACTTGCTTTCAGCCAACTGCCCATTCGTCGAAACCACCGTCACGTTTTCCGGCAAGAAAGCTGCAGACACCGCAACCGCCGCGTCGAGCAAACCACCCGGGTCATTGCGCAGATCCAATACCAAGCCCTTGAGGTTCGGTTCCTGCTTGTAGATTTGTTCAATTTTGGTGGCGAA
>Ga0208916_10000654_pt1 | contig 15796 bp, 20 predicted proteins | sample DEB19_08_DNA_5_FD_184523 | JGI IMG/M metagenome (GOLD analysis project Ga0208916, IMG submission 184523) | Aqueous microbial communities from the Delaware River and Bay under freshwater to marine salinity gradient to study organic matter... | ecosystem: Environmental > Aquatic > Marine >... | reverse complement strand
AGGTATGTATATTCAATACATACAAAATCGTATCCAAAACAATCCCAGCGTTGGGCATCGTTGATGTCCCAATCAGCCACAGCAATGTCATCGTGCATCATGGCGTGGAGCGGAAGGCCGCGATATATAGCCCCGCATTTGAGCATTACCGTACATCCCCAAGCCCTTCCAGGGATGGCGGTTAATCCAAACCAGACAGCGTCACCTATCTCGGTATTCTAGCCGTCAGACACAAACGCCATGTCAACCTTTACGTACAGATGGCGCGGAAGATTGGCCGCGTGGGTCATTGTCTCCTTAGCTTGGAATATCTTTTGTAATTGATAAACTCAAGAGCTATCGGATCTTTGAATATATCTCTTTCCACCCCAGAATCTTTATCTGCCCATAACTTGCCCATATAGATTTTACATATTTTTTCCATCGCGTCCTCACGATCTTGTATCACCGAATAAAGTATTTTCTTATCACCATCATAAACACGAACAGTTCTCTCAAGATCGTCAAGCCTTTCCTGCATAGAATCTAGCTTTTTTATGTATAAATTTCTTATTCTGGATATTTCGTTTTGACTCAACCTAAACCACTCTGTCCATCCATTGCCAGTAAAACCCTTAGGATTGGGGTGGCTGACTCTTCTGTGTGAAAAATAATCGTGAAGCATTTTCTCTTTTGATCTATCTCCTGGCATAATAAGAATAGTCTCAAGGTTTTCTCTTCCTATTTGAAATGATTTTATTCTATTAATTGGATTGCACGAATAACCTATTTTATATAGGTCTGCCTTTTTGTCTTTAATTATGTAAACCATTTTATTTCCAACTAGGTCCCGTAATCCAAGCCACCAGCACCCAGCGCGTTCCCAATATGGGCGCACGGGCGCAATGCTTCATCCAAGACGGAAAGAAGCTTGCGGCTCCTTGATCTTCCGCATGTTCCACATTGTGCCAGTTTCCATCAACCCTTAATCCTCCAAGATAATAATCGCTTGGCTTGGATAGGTTAATCACCATCGTCATCTTGCGGATGTCACCCTCAGTCTCAATGGCATCAAAGTGCCACCGGAACCATTGCCCTGGGCGGTAGCGCAAGACCTGCAACTGCTGCATGTCGGTAATATCAAACTGATAATGTTCGTTGTTAACTTCGTCTGTAATGGCGGCCACATAGTTGTAAAGCCAATCAAACAGACCCGCCTTTGGAACCCAGCACGAATCGCAAGTCCGATTCCAGCTTCTTACATTCCGACCATCCTTGCCCAGCACAGGAGCGCGTTTCATGCCAATCTTGGTGGCATCATGGATAACCAGTTCGCACTGGCCTTGAGTCAATACCTTGGGGACAGTTACCGCCGTGAGCGTTTTTTGTTTGAACTTTTCTTGGTGCATTTCTTTCCTTTGGTTTCAATGAATCGCTTTATTGCTTGGTTAAATCCGTAGTTAAACAACGCATCGCCATCGCTTGTTATCTCGCGCAAGGCGGCATGACAAACTGTGTCTCTGGTCGCATCGTCAACCTCAATTTCCAGTTCAACCATCTCCACCTTGCGCTCTGCTAGGATTTGAATTTTGCCTAGTCCATCCATGTTGATTTCTCCTCTCTCGCGCGGTCCAAGAGCCAGAATAGAAAGCCCCCCAGGAACGCTATGATTGCTGTCGTGATTCCGCATAACACGACCATGATTCCAATCTGCGCTAGGCAGTCAAGCGCAAATTTTGCATATTCAGTTAACATTTCCTATGCCTCTTTTAATGACCCTATTAAGCGTGGCTTGGTCAATCCTGGCTCCGGCGACCTTGCACCAGAATAACACAGTCCCATTCTTGACATCGCGGACAAGTGACCTGACTTCCTTAACGTCCCGATAGCAGTTGCAATCCGAAAGCTTACCAATGCGGTTTTTGGTGAGCCTGAGTCCATCCAGCACACCTCGGCGCTGTAAAAGCTTGATGTCCTGCATGGCGCGGATGGCGACTTCTCCTGCGAGTTGTTTGATTCGGTCATTTTCGTCTCCTCTGGTGAATTGTGCTGAGATCATCTTCGCTTCCGCTTCCCGCTGCGTTCTTGGCACCATAAGGCGTAGGCATTCCAAAGATCGGCTGCGTCTTGTGCCTTGGCTTTATCCTCAAACAAATCTTCAATGGATGGCAACCCATTCGGAGGCACAGCACCCCACAAGCGCGGTCCAATCGGGTTTCCGGCCATGGTGGTAACACGCCACTTGCCTTCTTCCCGCTGGACTCGCACCGAAGTCATCGACCAAGTTCTTTAAGTTTGGCATCGTCTGCCTTGATGGTTTCAATAAGCTTATTCATATCCGCACTCTGTCCTGCGTAATGAATGATGTTGGCATCCTTATAGCGATCCAATCCAAAGTGTTCCTCCACGCTGGTCATGCAGTTATAGATAGGATCTATGCTGCAAGTAGCCGTGGACCACAGGTGTAGTTGTAGGTTCATCCAAGTCTGCTCTGCAAAATGGTTGGGGAACAATCCAATAGGCGGCTGGGATAATGCGCCAACAGCCTTGGGCGTTATGACGAATACGCCGGTGTTATAGTAGAAGCTAGGTTGCCATCCTGGTACATATCCAAAGGCATCAGCCAACCCGCGCAACCCAGGCTTGCGGTCTAAATACGACCCCTCATCCAGTGCCATGAAAGTGCAGTCTGGTTCCAGCAATGCACCAATGTCATTGCAATCTTCTGTCACTAGAACGTCACAATCCAGAAACGTAACCTGCTCGTATACTTTCGTTGCTATGATGTTTCCTATGGCCAGCTTGCTGTATTGCACCGGCTCAACCAATGGCTTCTCAAAAGTAATAAGATCAATCTTGTGCCGCTGGCAGTAGGACTCCATGCGCGGCTTGGTTAGCTCAAGCACCTTGTGCCACTTGTCTCCGAATGCTTGCGTGACTAATGCTTTCTTCATTTGGCATCCTTCCATATAACTCCTTTATCGTCCAGATCGCTGCTTAAAAGCATTATTTTATTATACAGCGAATAACCGTAGCCATAACGCGACACGCCATAGCTAAGAATGTCGCCGATGTGATAGAGCAACCATGAAAGCGCAATCTTCATTTATCGCTACAATCGTAATCTTCCCAAGTGATATTCTCGCAATTTTCTATTGCTTCTTTTCTGGTTGGGTATCTTTCATAGTGTTCCAAGTCTTCTTCGTTTCCTTCCCCAACTTCGTCTATGTAAACATTCCACCACGGCCTTCCGTCTTCATCATATTCTTTCTTAATCCATCTCATAATCTAGGTAGTCCTTTCTTTAGTTGCATCCACGCAAACAAAGCTCTTACCACCGCGCGCTCTAAGTGGTCAAGCGCATTCTCTCCTGACTCGTCTGGGTTGGGATGATTTAGGTGGATCTGCTGTTGGGCGGTTACTGCGTGCTTGATGCATCTAGTAATGTGGTAATCAAAAACTGGCCGATCCTTCCAGAACCATTCGCCATACGCAGACTTGGCGGACCCGTTGCCCATCACCCTCCACACAATCTCGGAGGCAGCGTTACCCATCTCTTCGATTGTGGGAGGGTTGTCCATTACAATTTCATTCCTGGCGGATTGTATTTCTTGGACCACGCCCATACCTTGAGCATGGCTTGGAAAGCAATACCTGCCTCATACAACTCGTCCTCTGACCAGCGATGGATCACCAATGTCTCTGGGTCATTCGCAGCCAAGACTACCGAAACGCAAGCGCATTTCGGATTCTCGGATGCGTATTTATAGGCCCATAACTGGGCACAATCGGAGTCATAGAACGGATCGTATTTGGGATTTACCTTCCTATTCTTAAGGTCGATGATAGCGTCCCCAATCCCCTTTAACCGGACGTAGGCATCGCATCGGCCAGCGTAGCCTGCGCCTACCAGAGCCTTCTCGCACCAGTAGGTTTGTTCTACGTTGTCCTCCGCCCATTCTCTGAACGTCTTAATGTAGGGCTGGAGTTCTGGGTCCTTGGAGCAATCACGTCCCAGCAGGATATGCTCCATCTGTTCGTGCATCTTTGTGCCATGCTCCGCCGCTTTTGTCGTAGCTTGCTTTGAATCTTTGACAACTCGCTTTGCGTAATCTTCGAGTGTTTCACCATCCTCCTTCGGAAGAGTGAGCGATGCCATGATAGCCTGCTCGATCTTCCATGCGGTTAGTTGGGGCTTATCCATGATGCCAAGCACGCTGGTGACGGATGGGAGTAAACCCATCTTCCGCGCATCGGCAACCGTGGTATTCCGCTCGTTGCCATTCTTTCCAATGATAACGTGCGCGGACTCGCCTTGTTCGGTGTACCAATGGCCTGCGTCTTCAGTCTTAACCAATTTGGTTACAAACTTTTTGCCATCTAGATGGAGTTTGCCATCCTCAATTGTTAATGTGAGTGCCATTAGAATGGCATCGTGTTGCCGTCCACGTCCTTGTTATCAACAGGGCTAGCCTTATCCTGCGGTGCGCTGGCCGCACTGGACAACTCCTTGCTTTCAAGAATCTTGCCCTGCAACCATTCTGGCATGTTAGCAAACGCACCACCTTTGCCTTCCTCGATCTCGTAAAACACCTGGTCGTTCTCGGTGGTTGTCGGTGCCTTGACTGACTTTGGCAATTTTGCCAAGCCTTGTATGGAGCAATACTCGCGCCCAGCTTGGCTGGTCTTGTTAACCAGCGTAAGCATTGCGGCCTTGCCCAAGAGGTTTTTTAGGTTGAATGCAGCAAGTTCCTTGCTGGTGAATGCCTGTCCACGCCAAGTCTCCAAGTGCTTGCGGAGGGTTGCGCGTTCGCCAAGGCTGCGGGTCAACTCCATGCTGACGATCATAGGCTTGGTGACTTTGGTGGTCTTTCCGTTCTCGGTAACTTCGCCTTCGATGGTTTGTTCTGGAAGTTCGAAGGAAAGGCGAACCTTGGGGGTCCACTTCTCTTCTCCGTCCCAGTTTGTTTTCTGCGTGCCGAGATCCACGATGGAGAAACAAACTCCAGTAGTAGCTCCGGCTTCGGGTAGTTGGCGGTCTCCGCCTTTTGATTCGGTTGCGCTGATGGTTAGACTCATGTCATGTCTCCTTTATTGATTATTGGTTGTTGGTTTATTTGAGGTGAAGGTATTGAAATTCCTTGGGCTACGGTATTGGTGTATTGCGGAGGATAAACCAGGTCAATCTTTAAGTTTGGAGGTGCGATGTGTCTTGCAATCTCGCAAACGTCATCGGCCTGGAGGATGACCAGCCACTTCTTCTCGCCATTGCGCCGAAAGAATACGGATGGGATCTTGCTTGCAGGACAATCTGCTTTCGCCTGCGCCATCCATTGCTCTGGCTTAATTTGTTGGCAACGCTTGCCCTCAATGTGGAATGGGAAATTATCGCAAACCACATCCCCGCTACCGCCCTCCGGATTACCTGCGTACTGCTGCGTGCGCCTAGCCTTCTGCCAGCCTTGTTCCCTTAAATAATTGGCAAGCTCTCGTTCGCCTGCTGCACCCTTGCGCCTAGAATTGATTGCCATGCCCAACGCTAGGGGCAGTGTCAAATATCCGTCAAGCCTTTTTCTTTAGGTCTTCTTTCATCACGGCCATAAGGCCGGTGCCTGACAATTTCTTGCAGATTTGCGGGTTGTCGATAACCCACTTGGCGCAAGCCTCAAAAGATTCCAAGTTTTTGAGTGCATCCTCAAAGGTGCGCCAAGCTCTGATTGATTCTTTTACAGATCGTTGATTATTCGCCATGAAGATCCTGTGCTGATCTTGCACTTTTTATTCTTTGACTTGCATTGGTGCGGTTTGAAAAGCCAAAATAAATCTTCGTCCATGGCATAACAAACAATGTAATCAACAATGGACTTGCTGTACAGATTTTTATTCTCGCTTCCAACCGAGGTCATAAATCCATACCTGTTTCTGGATAAGTCTTGCTTCTCGCTGGTCTTGACTTGGATGCGGTGAAACTCGCCATCCCTTTCAGCCACCAAATCGTAACCGGCAAAATCCTCCATCGGGGTAAGCACGCTGTAACCATTCCTAAACAACACGCCAGCTACCCTGGACACGCCTACGGCTCCTATTTGCCGGTTGGATAATTTCATGCTTGACGGATTGGTTCTTTGGGTAGAGACTTTTTACATGAAAGCAATACTAATACTGATGGCGGTGCTAGTGGCACCGGTGATGGGGGATGATTTTGATGACTATGTTGCAACAGCATACTCTGGTAACGGAAATTTTGTTAGGGCTGGAAATGTTTATATTGGTGATAATGACGTTATCGTGAAGGCTGGAAATACTTATGTTTCATCTCTTGGAACTGCTGTTAAAGCTGGAAATACATTTATAAACGAAAACAATCGAACGATTGTTAGGGCTAATAATGTTTTTATAAATGATAATGATACTATAGTGGAATCTGGAAATACATATACTGGAAATGCTGGCACTTCAGTAAAAGCTGGAAATTATATGTATAAACCCTAGCCTTGCCCAAAAGCTGACAACCTATTTCTGATTCTTGCCTCAAGCCCAGGAATAAACTTATTTCTTCTTGGGTCTTGCTCGGCCTTGGCGTATTCATCTCTCAACTGTGCCTCGCTGGCGGCACGCATGAGTGCTTGCGGTTGAACTTGGTTGATGGCTTGAAGGGTTTTTGGACCAAGCGATCCGTCAACATTTACACTAACTCCAAGCGAGTTTAATCCCTGCTGGAAATAGCGTGTTGCGCCGCCCAGCCCTCGATTGAACGCCATATCTTGTGCGAAAGCTTGCATTTGGCGTGGGAGTTGTGAGACAAGCGGTGCGGTATATCCACGGATATATTCTGCTGCTGCCTCTGATCGCTGGCTTGCTGGTAATTGCGAGATCGCTTTGAATGCTTCAGGATGATACCTATCGTTAATTCCGCTTATCTCTAGGTTACCACCCATATCACCAGACGGCAATTTGTATACAACAGGATTTCCAGCCGAGTCCATCCTTGACTCCCATTTCACAGTTTGCAATGGAAGCGGAAGCTCTTGTCCTGGTTCTGATTTTACAGGCTCTGGTTGAGCGGTGTATTGTTGCGTAACCTCTGGTGGTTTAGGCGCAGGTTCTTCTTTTCTGGATGCTCCCATAGTTGGCTCAATCTCCCTTCTTATCATGTCAGATTTTAATTGGCTTTCTAAGCCGGTTGGCCTTGATGCGGCTGATCCTATGTCAAACTTTGCCATTATTTCTGTTCCTCAAGAATGCTCTGCATGATCTCCTGCCTTCTGCGGATATCTTCAGGAACTTCGCGCATAAGATCACGCATCATTCCGCGACCAGGAATGTATCTTGGAAGTTGTCCAGTAATAATAGCTTGGATATTTTGCCTGCTCATGCTCCCATTTGCCATCGCGCCAGCAGCCTCACTTGTGGTTAAACCCCAATCAATCGCAGCTTTATATGCCTTTCGCATATCCTTAAAGGACTCCTCGCGAGCCTTCAGCATTTCCTGCGCACCAAACTCAATATCACCAGCGGAAGGCGTACCCCTGCGTTTTAGCTCTGAAGAAAGAAGGCTTGTTGATTTTGCAATGTCTGAATTAAACGTGACAGCCTTCTTTGCAAGCTCATCTGCAAGATTAAGTTTTTGAACCCTAAATCCTGTAAATGAAGAAAGCATGCCTGGAAGTGACGGAACCGGCGCGCGTGGTCCAAAGAAAGGATCTGGTTCGCCCTTGATGGCATAGTAAAGCTGGCGCATATCGGCCACTGTTCCTGGCTCGATTGCCCTTAAAAGGTACTGCGAATAATCCATTGATTGTTTGCCAATGCTGGCTTTTGGGTTTGTGATTGGACTTCCATCAGCTTTTTGATTTTTAATCAATCCAAATCCAAGTTCAGTTGCTATGCTTACACCGGCAAAGTTCCCGACAAAGGCGGCAATCGCATTGCCAAGTGCTTTGTCCAAGCTATCAGCAGACAGGAATGCGTTGATTGGTTGCCTGAATACGTCAAACGGATCTGAAAATGACATGTCAATATATGTCACTTCTTTCTTGTCTTTGTTATACCCAACTGGAAGAAGCGTTGAAAATTTCTGATACCTTGGCGCAAGTTGGTTTAACTCATCAATCTTTTTGTAGGTATACGCCAAAGCACCGCCAGTGGCTGCTGCTGTCATTAGCTTTGTGCTTGCCGAAAGTGCTGCAGACATGATGTTCCCAAGTAAAGTACGTATTCCATACTTACGCATGCCAGGTGTCTTCAAGTCCTCAATGCCAGACTTAATTGAATTATATGTATTTCTTATTCTTTCCGCATCCCATGATATAAAGTTCTTTGCAAAAGGATTTTGCCTGAATGCTTTTAATGCCCTCCCAATTTTCTCATAGGTTGGGAAAACATTGCTGACCCAATCAGCGGCCTCGATTTCTGCCTGCTCTCTGCTCAATCCCCTTCCGTCCATCAATGCCCTTGTTCTGTATCCCCAAAGCTGCATTTTATGGAAGTTGTCTCCAGACCTATACAAAAAGTCCATAAAATCCTTTACCGCCTTTACTGATTCCCACCCATTGCGTGCAACTTCTGCGCTATTTTTATTAAAATATTTTTCAACAACCTCATCGAGCCTATCATTGCTGATGCTTGCGTCACGCATCAACGCCTCCATCTCATTAAATTTAGCGTTGTTTGCAACGCCAAGCTTGATCGCCCTTCGCAGGCTTGCTCTTATTGATTCCGTGTCTGGCCCAAATCCATAATCGGATTGAATCATTCTTGCAGTTTTTCCAGCTTCCGACATAAATGAAAAATTTCCATTTTGAAGTTGAATTGGAATATTAAATATAAAGTTACGAGCCTGACTTTTTATAGATCCAACCGTTTTTGCCCATTTGATCCAAGCATTCATTGCGGCAAATGTCTTGTAGGCTGCTGTGCTGTTTGTCGCCACATCAAAATTCTTGATCTGATCCGCAACGTCCTTGGGCATGTAAACACCATTAAGAGGCTCAAGAGTCTTGCTGTCCTCTGATGCAAATCTGACTGTGTTTGGTGCCGCGTAATCAAAAAACAGACCAGCCTTGAATCCTTGGTCGCGAAGGTTTTGCAGAGTCCTGTTATTAACCCGCAGGTTAATCATTTTTTGCATTGTCCTTGCGTAACGAATGGCTGGATCTGTGTATTCGCCAAGCAGGTATCGAATCTCTTCAGGTATTTCCTTCCTACCCTTCAGCATGGACAGTGGTTTATTGATACCATACGAACCAGGTTCAAACTCGCCACCCTGACGTTGCGCCAAGCTTCCTTCTTCAACTATGCGCTGAACCTCACCCATCAACCTGTCTTTGGGAACAATGCCTGTTTCATTGACTTGCCTTAACCACTCAACCGGAGGTCTGTTATTATCTGCCGCATCCTCAACCTCCATTCTTGCATCGTCAATAATCTGCCTTCTTACAAAATCAACGCTACGCGCAAACTTGACCTGATCCCTTTTCTCAAGGGTTTTCATGTCAAAACCGCTGCTTCTAAACTTCTCATAATCACGCGATACATAAGAGCCAATATTGGCCTCTATAGTTGCACGCTTTTCAGGTGTGAGCGTATTTAGCTCAAGGGCTATCCCGCGAGACATTGTATCAATATCATTCCTAAATTTTTCAACAGGAAGTTGAAGAGGTTTTGGTAGTGCATCAACGCCAATCTTCCCATCAAGATACTGGTTGATCTGATCTTTGAGTTCTGGCGAAAGTTCTGTGGCTCCTGTTGCCTGCTTCAGTGCATTCCTGTAATCACGCACGGAGGTCTTAATGGCAAACTCCATGCCAGCTTTGTTATATTTATTGGAAAGAAGCTCATCAGCCATCTCTGGCGACAATGCCCCTTGGTAGGTCATGTAGTTTCTTGCAACTCGCTTGGTTCCTTCTGCTCCAATCTTGGCGGCTTGAGCCAATTCTGCTGGGCTTATGAATCCCGCCTCTACTCCCCTTCCACCCATAGGTCTTGGAATTGATTGGACAGCTTGTGCAGCTTGTGCAGTTGGTTGCGGAGCCTCAACCATTTGAGCTTTCTCTGGAAGTGCCGGTCTTTGAGTAGTAGGAAGCTGGGTGCGAGGAGTGATAATTGCACCTTCTCTAACCAACTCACCTTCCATTGGTGCTGTTGTTGGAGTAGGAACAATAACCTTAGAAGGAATTTGAGTTTCCGCTGTGCCACTAAACTCCGGAGCAATAACTCCACCTTGCGATTCAATAGAGAAAATCTTCGGTTTTGTTGGCGTATAGTCAAGATCAATTAAGCTTTGCTGAAATTCACTTGGTATCCCTCGGCGTTGCATTTCAGCCGTATCCGCTTGAGTGCCTCGAACTATTCCGCGAACTCCAGCTTCTGGCAATCCAGCAGGACGAATTGGTGGCAATTCTGCGGTTGGCATTGGCCTTGTTTCTGGAACTGCAAGCTGCGTCTTTTCAAATACCGGCTTACCACCAAGTTCAACCGTAGTGCGAGTTGCTCCCTCAACACCTCTAGCTCCGGTTTTTTGCGCCTCGGCCAATATTCCATTCCAATCGCGAAATTCGGTTTCGGTTGCTTTCCCAGATTTAACTCTTTCATTAAGGGCAATAGCCTCATCTCGATTATATCCCTTAACGCGCGCACGACTGCCAAGGCCAGTGTAAAGCGCGCCTAGCAATGCATCCGTTGCCACTGTTCCTGGCGTGATCTCTCCGCCAGTAAGTGCGCGCGCGCCAGTGCCTATGCCTGCGCCAACAGCCGCTCCTTTGGCTACAGATTTACCAAGCTCTTCGGCTGCCTTGCGTGCCCCTAACTCGCTAAATAACGTTTTGCCAGCTTTGACAAGCCTGTATCCACCAACGCCTGCTGTTAGAATCTCTGGTGCAATCTGACCTATTTTAGACTCAGTGGGCGCAAACTTTTGTGCTTCGAATGTTTTTGGTCTGAATGTTTCAAGACCTTTTTCGGCAAGCTTTTCCATGCCAATCGCTCCGGCAAAGCCAAGTGCAGGAACGGCCACAGGAGCGGCTGGTCCGGTAAACATTCCCAAAGTACTGCCACCCAATGCGCCTATACCAGATGCCGCACCCTTAATAAGTCCAGCCGCACCGGATGCCATTCGAATATCGGCTGGAACATCAACCGCTTTTGTCCCTACAAACTCGTCAATCTGTGCGTCTTGTTCGGGAGAATAATCCGGAAGAGTCGAGGCATACGCCTTGGTTTCTGCGCCCCATTGTGACGCAAGTTTTAATTGCTCTGGATAAGATAATCCATTGTACTCATCAGATGACTTGATTTCATCCCAAGATGGAGGTTCTTGAATTTGCGACTCAGAACCCTGCGCTGGAAGGCGGGAAATAAATTCCGCCATGTTATTTAGCCGCTTTTGGTATTCTTGAGCTTAACCAGCTTTGGGCAGTTTGTTTATTTCCAGCACCCCATTGAGCTATAATTGCGTCCCTAACTCTTTGTGGAGTATTTGGGTCGTCACGCATTTGATTAATTTTCTCTGGCGTAGAAACAAATGTGCCTCCACTAGGAAGCATGATTCCAATTTTGTCTTGGCTTTTCAATGCTTTTTGTTCTGATTTTTGTATGGCAATCTGGTGGGCTTGTTGGTCATCTGCGCCTTGGAATTTTGCCATGTCATAAAAATCATTGTAATCAGCCTGAAAGACATTCCTTCTCGCATTTGATAATTGCGCCGCTCCTTGACCGCTTAATGCAGTACCAGAAACTCCTTGATATTTGTATTGCTCGGTAGGAACTAATCCCTTCCCACCCATAAGAATATTTTGCATGGCCTGACCCCTAGCTTCAAGCATTCTATTTTGAATATCAGCAGCACCCTGTTGTTTGCTTGCCTCTAAAAGACTCATGCCCTGACCAAGTGCGGCTTGTTTTGCAACATCACCAAATTCAATTCCTTGTTGTTTTTGTTTTAATGCTTCCATGCGAATAGCCATGTCTTCAGCTAATGCAATTTTAGCTTCTGGAGTTTCACGTTCTTTTTCTTGTTTTGTAAGCACAGCATTTTCATATTCAATTTGTTTTTTTGCTGCTTCAAAGTTTCTTGCAGATTGAATCTGCGCCTCATAATCCCTAGCTGCTTGTGTTAATGCTGGCATAAATTAAGCTCTAAAAAATGCGCTACTCCCTGGTGCGCCAAATAATCCGGCGAATCCAGATATTCCGCCCAAAATGCTTGCAGCTTGCTGCGCTCCACTTTGCTGCCTAGAAATCGCCCCCACCTGCGCTCCATAGGTATTGGCAAGATAATTAGCCTGCGACCCATAAAGATTCGCAAACGTATTGGTAAGACTAACTGGTATGCTTTGATCCACCGCCTGATAAAACGGCTGTGCCGTACTCGGAGCCTGCCCAAACTGACCAGGCAATGCTTGGTTGGCCTGGATATAATTCTGGAACGCCGACTGCTGTGCTCCAGTGCGTGCTTGGCCGAGATTGTATAGCGAAGGTCCGCCAGCGATAAATCCAGAAGCTGCACCAAGGCGGCTTTGCAACAACGCATCGCGGAAGGCCAAGTCAGCTTTAAGGGCATCGGAAGTATTCTGACCAGAAGCAAGAAATTGAGTAGCAGCCCCGTAACGCGCAAGCTTGCGTTGTTCACCGGCTGCACCCGTAGTAACCGCCTCCTCAACCGCTGGAGCAACTCCAAAGATGTTGCCTCGGGCGGTCTGGGCGGCGCGAGCAGCCTGCTGATATTGCCTTTGTTCCTCCGCCCCAAGCTGTGATCCAAGCGCAAGCTGATTGATTGCCTCTTGTTCCAGGTTGCTACGAAGTTGTTCAGTCTGCGCTGACTTGGTTTCTCCAATCGGAGCGGTAGTCATCTCGCGATACTTTTGACCCAAGTTAACCGCAGTCTGATACGACTCAGGATCAATCTGGCGTAACTGCTGGGTAGCACGCTCTTCGGGCAATTGGAGGTATTCGCGGAAAGATGTGATCTGGCTGGCGGCTTCTGGAGATCCAGCGGAGATAGGCTTAAAATTAGTTATCTGATCGCTGGCAGAATTTACCGCTTCAGTGACACTTTTCAGATCATTGTTGAGTTGATCCACATATACCTTGGAAGATGCGTAGCGAGCATCACCAGAAGGAAGCTGGCTTAGGAGTTGATTGGCAGCGTTAAGCCTTTGCTGAATCCCAGCAATCTGCGCGTTACCTTGCGAAACAATGCTGTTAAGTTTTGATACCTTGGTATTATTATAATCGTCAATAATTTGCTGATCGGATACCTGAAAGTTTAGTTTATTCCCAAGTTGAGATGCACCATAATTAGGGGCTTGCGACAAAGCAGCGATTGCCTGATTATTTAGCAACGGAGCCTGCGGTCCTCCGCCACCTGCGGTAAGCGCGGCTATTTGTTGTGCAAGTGCATTACGCGAGTTTTCTTGTGAGGTTAGTTCGGCGATTCTTTGATTCTGCTGATTCTGTTGATTGATAAGCTTTGTCGTTAGACTTGCATTAACCGCATCAGCCTTTGTTTCAAATGAATTTCCAATAAGTTCTTTCCTACGCCTGTCTGTTTGTTCCTGCAATGTTCCCTGACCAGTCCTTGGTCCATTTGAATTGATAGGAAACTGATCGTTAATTTCTCGCGGTACAATGTTGCCTTGTGCGTCAACATCATAAACCGTCATTTTTGTTACTGCAAAATTTGGCATAAATTAACCCTGCAATCTTGGGTTTGAGATTGAAGTGCCGATTGTTCCATAAATATCAGGAGGAGGCATTCCCTGGGCAGGATATGCCACATTGGGTTCAACCGCTCCAAACGGAGAGGTTCCATAAAGCTGTTGGAATTGACGGGTCAACTGCTGGCCTGTCGCGCGATTTAGCGCATAGGCAGAAGGATTGTATTCATACTGGCGGCGTAATCCCTCGGTGGTGCGTTGCTTCCCGTATTGCTGCTCAAGCTGCAATCCAGCAAGAGCAGCTGACTGCTGATCCAAGGCCGAAAGCTGGCGTTCCAGGGAACGCTGTTGCGGGGTGTATTGGATGCGTAGTTTATTTTCCAAGGCAGCCATTTCGGGTGCCTTGGAGATATAGGTCTCTACGTTCTTTTTGTATGCCTCTGCATTAGCCTGTGCCACCGCATTAGGATCGGGAGGAGGAGGAGGTGCTGGAATGGAAGGTCCGCCACCCATATTAAGCCATAGCCTTTCGCATAAACTTCATATAATCGTATTGTTTCCTAACTCCGTTGCGGTTAAAGATTAGGCTCCTGCGGGGGCCAAATTCATCCCAAAGGATAGACAGCAGGCGTTTCATAGCCAAGAGGCTACGGGGATTAGGTTTACCATCAATAGAGGTCACAGTCAAGTCCACAAAAGCATCTGGTGCATTGTAGTCATGTTGATAATGCTCAATATTTTGCGTTGAATCCAACGCTCTGGCAACAGCTACTCCAACAATCTCTTCTCCATCCTTAACCACGCCTACAAGGTTATTTCTCTGATACCAAGAAAACCATTCCTTAAAATTAGGCCACCTAGCCTCAGGTACGCCGGAAGCCTCCACATATTCCATGGCCGTCATACGTTCTTTTGAACCTCGATAGTGTCTGGGTTGGCAGCTAGGAGAATACCACGCATAGAAAGCTTCTTAGAGTCAGTTGATACCTTGACCCGCATATTGCGCCATTTCTGGTATGATCGCAGGCTGTCAGCCACCCGCTTGACTGTCTGGGCAGATAGGGTTGCCGGAAGAGTAAATGGCAAGGTTATGCCACCGGACGACCTGGTATCAATGTTTGTGCCAATCGAGACAAATGCACCATCCGTATCTCGCCTCATGCTGATGTTGGCACTGGTGGAGCCAGAGTTGTAAAACTCAATCTCATAGTGTGAGCCAAACTTCTGCGCGACCCTATCATCAAACTCGTAAGCCTTGGATGTCACAGAACTTGTATAACTTCCTGTAGATACATAATCCACATAATCTGATGTTGCATCAGCAGAATCAGCATCCTTGTATCCAAGATAATGACCAACCTTGCTTGTCGGGCTTCCGAATGCAATCTTTAACCCATTGGTGGCAAATCCAGACGAGAAGTTGGTAATCACCATCCTTGATGCCGCAATGCTCCATAACCCCTCAAACGCATTGAACAAGGCGTTATAGACAAGGATATAGTTTGGCGTGATTGCTGTGTCTAGTGGGATGGCAAGATAATATCTGTTATTGTAGAATGCGGCATTGCAGGTGGTAACATAATTCTTATTGATCCTTGCAATGATGTTTTTGACGGGTTCGCTGATCGGAGTTCCTACGATATAAAAGTCATCAGCAATAGACCTTGCTACAGACCTGATTCCGTCATTAGCCAAGAAGAATACATCCTTATTAACAAAGTTAACCGACCTTCCTGAAACGCACCCAATCTTGTCGTTAAGTAGCCGAACCGTCCATCCGGCAGCCGTGGTTGCAGTCGGATTTGCAGTTACCAGGTAAATCTTGTTTGGCTTGAAGACAAGGATTTCGTAGTCGTAGAAAGGCTGGATGGAAACAATATCCTCACCATCATCACCGCCAACAACGATGCTATTAGTTGATTTCCATACCTCGGCATCAAGGATGTCTGAGGCGTAAAGGGTGTTTCTGTCCGCTCCAGTTCCTACTGCAAAGATTCTATTAGTAAACTGCCTAACCAATCGAAGTGCAGGCGGGGCAAGGCTAGAAATGCTGGCTGTAGCTGTTGCTGTAAAATGCCCACCACCAGAGGGAGGAGCAGCAATGGTAACTGTTGGCGCGGTTGTATAGCCCGATCCAGCAAAGGTAACTGTTACCGCAGATA
>Ga0208916_10000653_pt1 | contig 15800 bp, 13 predicted proteins | sample DEB19_08_DNA_5_FD_184523 | JGI IMG/M metagenome (GOLD analysis project Ga0208916, IMG submission 184523) | Aqueous microbial communities from the Delaware River and Bay under freshwater to marine salinity gradient to study organic matter... | ecosystem: Environmental > Aquatic > Marine >... | reverse complement strand
CTGTATAAGTGATTGTGTATATATCTGTAGTTCAAGGGGATCAATCACCCGTAGTTCTTATAATGCTTACTATGCCTCTTCCATCTGTTCAGTTAGTTCAATTAGTACCATTTATTCAATCCTCTCCATCTGTAACTGTATAATCAAAAGTAGTAGTATCTGTGAATAGTATTCTATATGTTTTTACAAGTCACACTGTAGATATAAGAGTAACGCTTTGTATTCCATTTCCTGTATCTCAAGTACCTCCTTTTAGTTCACTTTTTAAAGCTCTTTTTGTACTTCATTCAGCACTTTGAGTTGTATCAGAAATGTCTACAAAAGGTATCCAGTCTGTATCTACTGGAGTTCCTGTTCATAGGGACATTATTTTTACTTTACTATCAGCCATATTATGTATAAGATGTTAATATTACAGGTATAGTATTATAAGGAGTATAATCACTATACGAGCTTTGTAAAACTAAATAATTGTTATCTTGTGTCATTAAAAAATCAAGTACTTGTGTCATTAAAAAAATAGTATCAGTCCTTGCTCAGTAACTAGTAGTAGGCTCTATTATTGGTGTGTAAGATGTAGTTATAGGAGTTCTTGGCATATTTTATTTCTTAGGAGAAGGAAGAGCTAAAGGCACTTTTTTAAGTATGGGTGATTTTACCACTTAATTTTATTTTGTAGTTTAAAAATATCTCTAATTATAGTATCAGGATTATTTGCATTCTTTATAAGCTTTTTAACTCATTGTATCATAGTTCCTCTTAATACTTGTCAAGGACTAGCAGTAAGAAGTCCTGTTGCTATATCAGCGAATCATTCCATACCAAACATATCAGAAAGCCCTTTTGGATTTTGACGTAAATAAACTCCATACCTCTTTGAAAAGTCTTTTTCAAGTTGTCTTACGGCTCAATATGCTTGCCTTGCTTCTGCTCACGCTATTCATACAGCTTCTTCTAAGTTATCATCTACTATATCTCTGTATATTTTAGCAAGTATAGTATTTTTAGCAGTTTCAACAGGATTTGAGTCTAATTGTTTTAAGAAAGAACTCGCAGGAATTCGAGAATTTATATCAGTAAGTATTTCTTGTAGTTGCTCTTGTGTTATGTTTTTAAAGTCTTGACTTGATTGTAAATCGTCAGCATATTTTAAAAGATTTGATTTTAATTCAGGGCGTGAAAGAAAAGTTGTTTTATTATCAGGGTCTCAAATAAATTGACGTAGTTTTAGAGCTATATCTTCTCAGTTTGTTGTTTTTAATACTGACTTATTCGCCTCACTTACTTTATTCCATAAGTTTTGTTTTATTTCTTGTATAGCTTGCATTAATTCTTTTCAACTCTTAGGAGTTTTTCACTGATTAACTAATTCTTTTACTCATTGTAGTAGTTTACTATCTTGTATATCAAACTTTTTAGCTGTATCAACTCATCAAACAGAAGGTCTTACTGCTTGTCTTATAAGTTTTAATGTTTCATCATCTATCTGAGAGGCAAATTTTCAAGGGGTTTTAATTTTTTGATATGTTTCTACTAATTTATTAAATAATCAAGGTATAGCCTTTTCAATAACAGGTCAAGCAACTCATCATACAAGAGTTGCTAAAGCAAGACTTTGAGGAGATGTTGTTCATTCTTGTGCTATATCATAGACAGCTTGTCATTGTAAACCTGCCATAGCTCATTTTCCTATACTTCCAGCAAGTGTTTTAGGAGTAAATAGGTTAGTTCATTTAATAGGTATAGGAGCAGTAAGAGCTGTTACTCATCACATACGTCTTAGGTCTCTTTGTTCTTGTGTAAGAGGTTGTGTTCATCAAGCAGTTTCTCAAGCACTTGTAATTTCTTCTCATAGTCACTTTACGTATTCTCCTGCTTGTGTTGTAAGTTTAGAAAGAGGATTTGTTCAAAGTCTCTTTTCAAACTGTCAAAGTCCAGCTCAAATAATATTTCCAGCAACTCTTGGTATTTGTTCTCCTGCCCTAAAAGCTCAAGTAGCAAACTCTCATACTTTTTGCCCTAGAGACATTTCTTGTTTAGGCTCATTATAACCTTCCATTACGTATCCTTTTTGCTCAAGACTTTGAAATAATTCTAAAGGAGTAACTCCTTCAGGTCTTCAATCTATAATTTCTTTTACTTTTTGCTTTGAAAGATACTTGTTATTTATTTGTTGTACTGGTTGTTGAAAACTAGGAGTAGTAATAGGTTGAGATGGTTGAAAGACTGGAGTTTTTGGTAAATTAGAACTTACTGGAGTATATGTAGACGGTAAAGTAGTTCCTCAAATTGTTACTGGTTGTGGTTTTTTAAGTAAGTCAAATATATTAAACTTCGGAGCTGGTTGATTTCAAATTCCTATCATATTAGTATCATAATGATTTAAGATAATCGTCAGTTTTACTTGACGTTGTTCCTGTTGTAGTTGGTTGTCAAACAAAATCTTTTAAAAACTCTTCTCAATTTTGCTGTCCTGTTATTTGATTAAGTTGTTTTGATGTAGCCTTTCTTATATTAGACATAACACTCTCACTGGCTTTTAATTTAGTCTCAAGAGTCTTGAGCATTTTTTCTTTAGCATCTTGTGTCAGAAATCAATCCGTTGAGTAAATTCTTCATATTTTACCTGCATATCTTCAAAGTAAATTCTGTGAGTATTCTTGTACAGTTTCATATTCGCTTTCTCTTACTACAGAATTTGGATCCATTACTTTAGCAAACGTATATATGAGAGCTTGGTCATCTGTATTTGAACCATCTATTTTTGCGTATTCTCTTGCTCATTCAAGCTGTGATTTTATCACACTATATTCTTTTACTTCTGGTTGATTTTCAAAATCAAGCACATATTTATCTATTCTTGATTGTTGAGTCTTATCAAGATTGTCATACATATTTGTTGTTCAAGTCCCTCAAGCAAGTGTTCAATCTTTATTTATTATACCTAAATCAAGTAGCATTTTATAACTATTTCAATCTTCGTGTTTAGCGTGAGCTGAGGCAAGTTTTATAGGGTCTAATTGTCAGATTTTAGTATTTACAGATACTCATAAATCTTTTGCTATACTTCCAGAGTAAGTTCAAACATTATTGTTATCAGAAGCAGGAGCATATTTACTTATGTATTCAGTTATTGTCATATCAGGACTATACACTCTACTATTTCCAGCTTGTATATTTTGTATCTTAGCAACAAGTGCATTAAATCCAGCTTCAGGACTTTCAAATCTAGTAAATCTTTCTCAAGCTACTTTCTCTCATCCAAAACCTGTATCCATTATATTTCAAGGATTAAAGTTTCTTACAGCAGGAGTACTACCATAATTTTGTATTGCTTGGTCTCTTGTAATACTTGTTATATTTAAAGGTTCGTATGCGTTTGTTGTTTCATTGTATTGATATTTTACTCATCAAATCTCTTCTATTTGTGGAGCTTTAGTTGGAGTTATTTTTGCCTTTTCACTTGCAAGATAATCCTTATATCTTTGACTACCTCTTATTTCACTTTCTATTTGTTGTATAGCTTGTTGTGGAGTCATTCATTGAGCAATCAAGTCTTTTACTTTTTGTATCTTAAGAGCTGGACTTTCCATTCAAGGGATAGGATATTGAGTATAGAGTTGATTTACTGCGTTCTCTATACCTCTTTGTTGGATATAAGGGTCTGTACTTGTAAGGTCTCCTGATTGAAGAATTTGTTGTTGTTTGTAAAGTTCAAGACTATTTTCCATTTGTCTTTTTTCTTGAGCTATTTGTTGTTTATCTTTATACGCTACTTCGTTAATCTTTTCTCTATAGTTAATATTTGCTTGTAAGTTACCTATTTCGTAAGAAAGTGATTCAAGTTGTTGTTCAAGTGGTTCATTTTGTCTTGCAGCTAAAAGTAAAGCACTTGCCTCTGTGATTCAAGGATTTGTTTTCATTATGTTTTTAGCGTTGTCTTGAGCGACATCCATTATCTGTTTATACTGTTTGTTTTTAGCGTTTAACTCTTCTGTATAGCGTGTCAATTCTTTATCTTCTCACAAAAAAGAAGCATAATCACTTATTTCTTCGTCTGTTTTTCATTTTGCTTTCAAATTTTCTACTATTTTGTCACTTGTTGACTGGTATTTATCTTCTGTTTCTGTTGTTTTTCCTGCTACAGCATTATAAATAGTACCGACCATTCTATTCGTGTTGTCAGCACTTAGTTTCTTTCTTTGTTTTTCCTTTGCTATTGCATAGTTAGGATTTCAAGCAATTTGATTTTCTATACTTGGTGGGATATCTCCGTTTATAAGTCCGTTATAAATCTCATCAGATGAAGCCGATATATATTTATTAAGAAGTCCAGACGTGATAGGTTCTTGTTGTACTTCTGTTTTAACTGGTTGCCCATTTTGTAAAGACCATTCAAGGTTTTTCCCTCATACGTTTGCAAAAAGTTTTCCGTCTTTTTGTGTAGCTACTGTTCCATAACGAGCTTCTATAAGTTGTTCGAGTGAGTTTAAGTCTTTATTCTGTACATCAGACCACTGTGTATCCTTTGTGATTCCTGTTGGTTTTGGTGTTTCTTTTGTGACTGTTGTCGTTAACTCAGGAGTTTGTGTGATTAATTCTTGACTAGATTGTGTGTCATTTTTTCAAAAAGTATTTCATCATTGCCAAACAGTTTTATTATTTGGATCAAACGGTTTAAATTCTCAAGTTCAAGATGTATCTGTTACTACTTGTTTGGGTTGATCCAATCATAAAGCTCTATCAATATTACTTGAAAGAGCCATAAGTTTATCCGCTTCTTGTTGTTGTTGATTCGCTCTGTTTTCACTTGTTGCACTTACCTCTTGAGCTGTTTGTTGTATAACTGGCTGACTTCACAAAGTAGTTTTAGTCATTGTTTTCTCAAGCTCTGGAGTTACTTTTGGTCATTTATTATCCACTCATACTGGTAGTTGTGGAGTAGTTATTTCTTGTGATTTAAGAGTAGTTTTTACCATAGTAGATAGTTATTTATTTTATTATATTTATTGACTGCATTTAATCAATAATTTATTTGCAGTATCTGTCGTCCAATTCATATAAAATCAGGCTCGTGTAATTTTCGTTACATTTCCATAGTTTGTCCCACTTGTTTGGAATACTTTATCACTTACAAATCAAGATACACTTGAGTTACAAGATTGTACTCATCTTTTTGCTCATCATTCCCAAGTTCAAGTACTTCTTCACGCTGTTGATTCTGCTGTAATTTCTATTTTACTTGAATTAAATCATACAGGGATATAGTATCCATTAGAGCTTAAAGCGTTTGTGATTGTTATTTCTGTATAAGTAGTGACTGTACTTGTTGTTGCTGTTCATATATTTAAAAGTGTAAATCAATATGAGTCATTAGGAAAACTTCAAGGGTTCGTGTATGTATTCACAGAGTTAATAGATATAGTTCAATAATCATTTTTGATAAGATATAGATAATGATACCTATCATAATATGCACTTTCATTTCAAATAGTCCAAGTTGAGTCATTTCATCCTGTTGATTTATTAAATTCTTTTCAAAGGATTGTATATCCTGTTAAATCCATTTTCGCCTCTATATCTATGCTGTATATACTAAATAATCATATTCAAGATACGTAATTACAATATTCTGCATTTATTGTAGTTCAAGTCCAATTTCCTTGATATTTGGTTGTATAATAAGCCCCACTACTATCAACTCATATTCTATAATATGTCCCTTGTGTAACAGGGTAGTTAAAAGTAGCTACTCATCAGCTTATTGTAGCTGTTGCAAGTTGTGTTCCACTATCATCTTGAAGAATTGCCCTCGTTGCAGTTACTCATGAGACAATAGTAATAGATTTTAAAGTTCAAGTTGTATTCACAAGTATTCTAACTCAACGAAAAGTATTTTCAGATGTTGTATCTATCATACTTCAAGTATTTACATTCGTAACCGTAAAACCTGCTATATTCCTCAGTATTCTATCTCAATAGAAAGGTCTTCATTTACTTCAAGCAGTATAAAAAGAATTTCCAGCAATAGTTGTATTTGTATAGTCCCAATACATTCAGCTTGAAGGAGTATCGTAGTAGTAATATCATATTTGGTATATATTACTTTGTGTTTGAGAAATAACAGGTAAAACTCAATCTTTACGAGCTATTATAAAATTAATTCAATCAGCACCCATATAATATATAGAAGCAGAAAGTTGTGTTTTTAAATAGTCAAGTGCAGTCGATACGTTTCAAGAGTGAGTAGCTCAATCAAGAAGTACACTTACTCAATCTACTATTATTGTAATACGAGTATATATACTAAAACCTGTAATAGTTACATTTCTTACAAGATTAGGAGATGTTTTTACGATAGCCGAACCATCGTATTTTGATATATTAAAAGTTGTTCAAGATACATAAACTACTGTGTAATTCTCTCAAAGCCACGTTTGAAGTTCTGTTTCTAAAGTAGAGTATGCAAGAGCAGTGTTATTAAAAAAACCTATTTTAAAAGTTCTTTCCATTCAATCTATTCCTAAACTAAAAATCTTTCAATCAGGGTTTGGAACAGTTAACGTATAGGTTTGTTCTACTTTTTCAATACTTGTCTCACTTGTATCTATTGTGATTGTTTCGTTTTTTGGTTTTTCTACTTCGTTTCCTATTTTAATTTGTTCTTTTACTTCTCATAATTCATACGAGTCTCAAAAATACCCTAAACTAGGGTCGTCAACTGTCATTATAGGGTCTTTGAGTTTATCATCTATCATATCTTATCAGTAGTTTGTAAGAAAGTAGTACATCTTTTTACTAAAGGACTTCAACTTCAAGGAGTTAAATCAAGTCTCACTTGAAATTCATAAAAACTTCATAGAGGACTTCATTCAAGTGATTTTATAAGTTCATTCGCTGTTATTTTTTTAGCGTTTCAATCAGTGATTGTTTTGATTGTTTTCCAAGATCATCAGAAAGAAGTACGAACTTTTACGACAATACTTCCTCCGTTTAATTGATACCCAAGTCTCATTTCTTTGAAATTCATTTCATTCCATACATCACCTTGATACATAGCACTCACAACGTACCCACTTGTTGCGTAGTCTGCTGGAGGATTGTTATGAGATACTTTATATACCTTATCATCAACACAAGCAAAGAAGCTTTGTGATTCACTATGACAATGTCAATAAAAAGCATTGCTTCATAAACTAAAAGACTGTACAAGTGATTTCTTTGTTCCAGCGTAGTAGTTTCCGTATGTATACACTCAATAATTAGAGCTTTCTCCTGATTTTCCACCTGATATATAAACAATACCCTCTCTTATACTTAGAAAATGTCATAAAACACGAGAATATACAGAAGTTTCAAGATTTACTCTTATTTCTTGCTTTTGCGTACCTGCTAAAAGGTAAAGGTCAGCATAATTCTCGTTAAAACCTGTCGTTATGTAGTTGTAAGCTCCGTCGTTACATCCTCAAAGTATAGGTTGATTCGCCCATTCTTGACGATACTTAGGATTTGTACTCGCTCAATCCCATATATAGTGGACTCAAGTATTTACATTGTTTGTAAGTATGGTAAAATCTGTTTGAAACTGTGATATAAAACGTATTTTTTCTTTATCAGGTAATACAAGGTAGTCTAAAAGGATTTCTTCTCTATCGAGTATAAAAACCTTGTTACTCATCGCTAAGTAAAGCAATCAAACATTATTTATAACTCAAACATAGTCAATAGAGCCACTTGCAACTTCATATTCTCTGTGATTGTCAGTAAATGTTGACAAATCAGTAGTAGAACGATGTATTTTTCCTGTTCAAAAGCTTGTACCTGTTACATAATAGATATATTGAGTTCAGTCTGACTTTGTATTAACTCCTATTCCATATATACGATTATGTGGGGTTGTTCCAGTAGAGAAAGTCTTTTTAAGAGTTCCGTTTAAATATACTCTTCCTGTATCAGTACAAACAACAACTCATCATCCTGAGACTCAAATAGTATCAAGAGAAGTTATACAAGTTATATCTCAACTTATACTCCGCCCTGTATCTTCAAGAAGTTGAGAAAGTTGTACTCATCATAAATCTTTACGAATTTCAATATTTTCTCCACTATAAAATCATCTATCAGGAACACGATATTTATCGTCTCACTCTCATCAGTCAAATCAAAGTATGTCAAATATTTTTTCAGCCATATTAAAGAGTTATTTCGTCTTCTTGGTCAGAAGGATATAAAAAGTAAGTAGGTCATTCAACTCTAGTCTCTAGCATTTTAATAGCCTTTCGTAATTCTCTTTCGTATCGAGCTTCTTGATTATCTACTATTCAAGGCTCGCTTCATTTTTCTCTATGTCATTCAATAGAAAGTCATTCTACTAATACGTTATGATGATCTATAGGAAGCTTCATTTCTGCTTCTGTAGTAGATAAAGTATAATCAGGTATTTTACGTATTCCTGTAAGTTTTATTCCATTTGTAATTGCTGTTCTTGGAACTGGAGCAATAAAGTATGAGTTATCAGCTACATAATAAATAGGGTTTTCATCACTTTGATTTTCTACATAATAATCCCAGTCATTTGGAAGTGTTGTAGGGTCTATTTCTTTAGCTTGTAGGTAAATAAGTTCTCAAGTATCAGTATACGTTTCTCCGTTATAGTTTATAGATACACTGTTAAGCAGTTTAGCTCAGGCTGTATCACTTGCAACTTCAGGTATTGTATATTCACTTTGTAATGCAACACTAGATGTTTTCCATCTTTCCCAGTTTAGTTTTTCTTTAGAGTTTGAGAGTATAGAACTGTAAAATCTATCTTTTACAATATTCAAATCAATAAGAGCGTCATCATCGTCATATTGTGATGTATCTACCTTTACAACTCTTCTCATTTTAGCAATTATTTGTGCAACATTCATAATTTTAAAAGTTAGCAAATTTTAACCTCCCTATTTCTAGGGAAGTTATGGATTACTCACCTTTTCCTCCGAAAGATTTAATATCTTCTTTTGTAAAAGCTTCCAGTGTATTCCTATGTACGTGAACTTTTGAATCTAGTTTAGAAGAATCAATAGTTTCAAATACTTCTTTTTCTTGGTTATATACTTTTATAAGCATAGTCTATATTGTTAAGTATTAAGATTCAGCTGCTTGAGAAACAAGTGGTATAATACACATTTTTTCTTTAGCTCTTGTTGTTACTTTGAGACCATATCTAGCATAGATAAAGTAGTTTGTAACAAGTTTCTTTGTCTCATCTCTTGAATCTGTTTTTACTCCTCTAAAAGCCATTTTAATAGCTCCTCTTTCCATAATAGTAGCATTAAGTACTTGAGCTCTGAAATCATTAGCAGCAGCAGTCATAGAACTTGATGCAAGTAATGCTCCATTCTTAGATGTAAATGTTACAAGGTCTGTTCCATCAACAGCAGATACTCCCTCAAGAATAGCAATATCATCATCAGCAAGAGCCACACCATTTGCAGTAGTAGTTCAAGGAGTTGTGATAAGAGCTATAAGGTTTACAGCAGTTGCATCAGCAGAAGCTCCGATAAGTACATTTCCAGCAGTAGTTCCGATACTTGATACAAAAGTAAATTTAACACCTTTTATATAAATATAGTCTCCATTTGTTGGGTTTGTAGCAAGGTCAAGAACAGTCGTTGATGTAAGAGTAGAAACTTGGTAAGTTCTAAGCCCTCAAAATCTACCTACATAACCTCTTGTATATGATTCATCTGCAATATTGTATCCTTGTTCAAGTCCAAGAGTTGCAAGATCAACAGCAACATTATCATCAATAGCAAGTACAAGTTTTTCTCCGTTTACTCCTGAATTTGTAAGTCCAGCCTTAGCCTTTCCAAAAGTAGCAGAAATATTTTGAGAAGCTCCAGTTGCAAGTGTGATAGGTGAAAGAGTTCCTGCATTAACACCGAATCCATTTGCATCATATTTCCATTTAGCATCTGTAACCTTGTTAAAGAAGTCTCCGTCAATTCTTTGTTTGATTTGGTAAGAAGCATCAGAAATTACTTCAGGTTTTACGTTGATGTAATTATCTTCCTCATCCAACATATCAATAGCAAAGTTTACCATTGGAGTTGTATCTATAACGATCGTATCGTTACCTGTTTTTACGTCAGTGATAGTTTGGTCTGTATACTTAGTATAGTTTCCAGTAGCTCTCATTTTAACGTGTGGGATATTTTTAGTAGTTCCGTCTGGAATATCTACCATTTCTGCCAAATCCATAGCAGTTAGAGTCTTTTTTAGTCTCTCTTCTGTTGCTTCAGAGTAATGCTGACGAACAACATATTGAAAATCATTAGCCATATTTGTTTAGTGTTAAGATTAAATAGTTTTAACACTTTGTAAATACTTTAGTCTATAGAAAATCAATTGACTTTTCTCCATTCAGAACGCTCTCAAGGAGTCATATCTTTAGTATCCTCAATTTTTACTTTCGTAAGGTCTTTCGGAAGTTTAGGAGTTTTATTTGAAAGGTTAAAGTCTTTCTTTGATTTACTTTCGGTAGGAGTATTTCATTTAACAAATTTCCAAGCCTTTGCAAGAGATTCTTCACTATCTAGTTTGAAGTTAAACTCATTAGCAAATTCCTTTATATCGTCTAAGTATTCTCTCGCTTCAGGATTTATAGCAATAAATAAAGCAAGTTCTCACTTATCTATACCTTTTACATCCTTTTTTGAAAGAGTTTCTTTTACAATATCAGGATTCTCACTTCTCCAAGCATTATTTTCTTCTTCAAGTTCTTTAGCTCGTAACTCAGCCTCTTGGCGTGCTTTACGTTCTTCTTTTAGAGTATTGCTTAGATTCTTCCAGTTAGACTTGTTTTTTCGTTCAGGATTTGTGTTCTCTCCTGTGCCTTGTTCTTCAGAATTATCTTCAGAGTCATCAAGACCTGACTCAGGTGTTCCTTCTTCAAGGATTTCCTCGTTATTTTCCATAAGTTTAATATGGTTATTTATGCTCATAGAGCTTAGCCTAAATAGCTAATTGCAAGGCTCGAAAGCCCTGTATATCAGATATCTAATCTTCTTCGTATGGGTCAAGGTCTGTTCCTTTTGGTTTATCTAGCAAATAAAGATTATGTATTTCAGCTATTTTAGAAACTATCATTTTATAACATCTTCTACTTACTTTCAATATATCCAGTTTTGTATAAAGAGGCATATCAGGCAAGTCACCTGTTTCTTTATTAACTTCTTTTACTTCTATGTTATTCTCTACTATTTCATATTGTCAGTAAAATTCTTTCCTTAGTATTTCACCTCATTCACTTTTATCAAACTGTTTAGATATATCGAGCATATATTCTCCGTATGCTTCCATTCTTGATAGGTCGCTATATTCAGCTACTACCTTTCTCCTACTTTCCCTCTCTTCGCGAACTTTTTCAAGGTACTCTTGTTCTTTCTTTTCTGCATAATCAAGTACCTTTTTATAATCCTCAGAGTTTACATACTCATTAATTTTCTTATATATTTCTTTCTTTTGATCTGCTGTTAATTCTAGTTCTTCCATATTTATATATTAGTTTGTAAAGTGCTTCAAGCTTGACTCATTGCCTGAGAAGCCATACTATTATTCATAGCGTTCTCGTTTAATCAAGGTTGTGTTTGTGTTTGTGGTGGTATCTTAACAAATTCCATAAGATGTGATATTAAATGTGCCTTTCACGCTGCAGTGTCTATTGTATTTCACAAAGCTATCAAGTGTTGTTCGTGGTCGTCATTTGGAGTAATAGGAACAAATATATCTTGTTTAAGCAAATCATTTTCTAGTTTTTGCGTTGTCATTTGAGGAGTGTCTGTAATGACTTCTTCCATAACATCACTTGGCATTCAAGTCCTATCAGCAAGAAATCTTTGCATTAAAACTTTACTAGCTGGGTTTAAGTCAGCACTTATAAGAGGGTAAATCTGTATTGCTGAAGCTCATTCTTTTCTTTTTCTATCTTCACTCGCTATATTAGATTCAATAGATATGTTGAGGTTTCATTGGTATACAAAGTCTTCTCTTTTTAAGAGGATAGCTTGTTTACTTGTTGAACTTCCAGCATATATAAGTTTCTTATCAGCTCATTTAAAGTTTTGATAGTATCATCCAAACCATATTTTAACATATTGCTCATCTCATACATCGTGTAACTCTTCGTTTAGTGAAAGATTTATATCAGTGTTTGTTTGTACAAGATTATTTGTTCAGAGAGTTTCTTTTCTTTGTGTATTTGTTCCACTTACTATATCTCAAATACTTGTACTTCTTTCTACGTTCTTTGCTAGAATAGGATCAATAGTAAGAAATGAGTTAAGTCTTAAATCTTTTTGAATTGGACGAACTAAATTATCAAGGTTTACATTTGCTCAATCAACTCAAGTCGATATTGCTATTCATTTATTGAATCAAAATTGTAAATCAGAACTTCTTAAATAATCCTTATTATAAACATACATAGGATAAAGCTCTGCCTCCATTTTGTTTACTGCAAGATTTAATTGTCTTGCTCTAAGTTTTTGAATATCACGAATATAATTTGCTGGTCTATCACCAAACGGATTATCTCTATCAGGATTCCAATAATAAAAAGCAAGAGGGAAACTTACAGCTTCAGGATTCTTTTCTTCTAAAGGTGAACTAGGAGCTATAAAATCAGCTCATAAAAGCACATTATCAAGACTCGCTGTTCTCGTCCATATTTTATATCCATTTACTACAAGAAAGCTATATACTACATCTGTAACCTCTTTCATATACTGAGGAAAGAGTCATTGTATTCTTTGTTGTCTTTCTTTAGTATCTACAGCTCATCTATCATATTCTCTTAGAAAGTCTACTTTATCAAATCATTCTTGCTCAAGAGTATCTATTCTTTCAATAGAAAAAAATCAAGTGTATGTCCATTCTCCAGTGAAATAATCTCCTCATTCTTGTGGTAACCAAGTCAAAGGGTTTACTATCATAAACTTATTCTTCTTGTAAACTCCATCCCATCAAGTTCGAGCCTTTATTGATACTCAAGTTGCATATTTATCACTATAAAGATAATATTTAATTGCTTTCTCTTGAGATGTTGAGTGGTCTTCTTTAAATACTGTATTAAGCATTTTGACTTCTCTTTCCACTCAATTTCCTTTGTCTCATTTGATGTTTATTGTATTCTTTGATTGATAAGAACGAGCCATTAAGGCTCTATGCGTATTGAATAGAGTTGAATCTCAAGCAAGTTTTTCATCTTTCTTTTTATCTCTTTTGTTTTTTAGAAGTTTTAAATCAGCTTCTATTTCTAACTTGAAAGCATAAGAAAACTCCTCTGAGTTTTGACGTTCAGTACGAACTAATCTTAGTAGTTCTTCTTCAGTTATTCAGAGCTTTTTATAAAAGTTTTTATTCATAGATTTAGTGATTTTTTCTTTATTATACAGTGTTTAGATAGAAATCAAAAGTTTTTTATAAATTAGTAAGGGTCTAAATGTATCTCTGACTCATCTATTTCGTCATCAATGAAAAGTTCTAATGGGTCGTCTTCGTTTTTTTTAACTTCTTCCTCTTCTAATTCACTTAATTTATGTAATTCATAATACATTCTCATCATAACCATATCAGCAAAATCAGGAGAACGTCCAAGTTTTGCAATTATATCTTCTTTTTTTATTATTTTTATTTTCCCGTCTTGCTCAAGTCATATTTCTACTATTATATCAAGCTCCTCAATAAGTTTCTCTTTAAACTCTACATCGTTTACGCTTATTTTTATTTTTCCTGTATTTACATACTCAGCAAGTTTAAAATAACACTGAGTTTTGAGCATATCATAGTTACGCACATTTGAAATATTTGTTTTTCTGCTTTGAAAAGGTTTAGCATTGTTTATGAATCACTGACATCTTAAGTTATCTATAACTCATCCTCATACTCAGTTCTCATCTATAATTGTATTCCACATTGTAACTTCTTCTTTCTGCGCTTCTTGCTTAATCTTATCAGAAAGAGTTTTTAAATCACTTAGAGGCTCTTTTATAACTCGATACAATTCAAGTCAATTCCAAAATCATATAACACTTTGGTCTTTACCTTTTCTTGCTATATCTCAGCTTATGTATTTCTCTCCGTGAATTGGTATATTATCACACATATTCAATAAAGCATTGTATTCAAACAATCTTCAAGGTGTATCATCATAATCAAAATTACCAAAAAGGAGACGTTGTTTTGTGACTTCATTTGCCTTTGAAAGTTGTTCTATGTAGCTTTTAGGTAATCTCTTATTATCAGTTGCTAAAGCTCGAATAAATACTCTATAAGGTGGGAGAGTTCATTCTTTCCAAGGCTTATAATATCTTCTATAAACTTGTCATTTATCAGGGTTAAATCATTCAAGTAGTTTCGGAGCTAGTCAATAATCATCGTTCTTTTGTCTTCCTATACGAGTCATAAGAATCGTAATACATTGTTCTTCTATCTCTACACTTTCATCAACATATCCACCTGTAAGTTCAAGAGATCCGAATCGAGTATATAAAGGGTCCCTAGGTAAATAAGCAAGATCAAGTAAAAGTATCTCTGATCAATTCGAGAATTTAATAACAGAGTCTTGAGAGTTATAAATTCCTTTCTGTCCTTCAGGGATATTATAATCTCATAGAAACTTAAAGTAAGTCGCAAGTGTTGTTTGTTTTAATCTCTTGAGTTCTTGACGTCAAAAAAAGTACCTCACTCAAGGATACTTATTAGCCATCATCCAAACCCAAGATACTCAAGTATAACTTTTTCAACCTCAAGCAGCTCAACCATAGCCTATTTCAGTTATTTCAGGGTATCATAAAAGATATTTAAAAGCTAGTTTCTGTTTTTCGTTGCCGTGTGTATTGAATTGTAGTTTCATTATTTTAAATTAATCTCTACGTTGTATTTTTCAAACGAGTCTTTGAATAAGTGTATCAATTCTTGTGATATTTCTTTTTGAGATATTCATACAATAGGCGAGAGATAATATAATCAATCACTTTTCTTTATAATACCTTTATCCTCAAGTATACTTTTAGCTTTACTTATTTTACTAGGAGAATATCAATAATCATTTGCGAGTATTTTAAAATTTATGATATTATCATCATCTACATAATCAAGTATATCAAAAAGCATCTCTTTTCAAAGTGGAGATAATTCTTTCTTGATTGCTATATTTAATTTTCTATCAGTCCATTTTTTCATAAACTTTTTATTATCTATTTTTTTATATGGGATATATGTATCCGCATTCTTTTTAAGATATTTATCTATAAAATCAATATCTTTAAGATTTAAATCAAACCACTCGCCTTTTATTTTTTTATTTCTAAAAATTGTATGTAATTCTTTTTCTATTCTATGAGCATATTTAGTTTGGTATCATTTTACAAATTTTATTTTATTAGAATTTCAAGTTTGTATCTGTAATAATCTTTTATCAATATTAGATGAAAATCATATTTTATAATATTTTCCATCTGTGATTATATATAATACTTTCATAAATTATTTACTTAAAAAAGAGAACAAAAGGCTAGATTGCTTGTAGACCTTTTACTCTCTTTCTAAAATATGCAATCTATTTAACTACAAGCTATTAATATTATAATCTTTATAGTGTAGATTACAAATCTATTTTTATTTTCAACTCCTCTAAAAAGTAAACAAAAAGAGGCTTATAATATATCGATATTATCTATCTTTAAACTTCAAGAGTGATTATTATCTATCTCTTGTTTTTCTACCCATCAAAAATTATTCTTTAAATTGAATAT
>Ga0208916_10000652_pt1 | contig 15806 bp, 27 predicted proteins | sample DEB19_08_DNA_5_FD_184523 | JGI IMG/M metagenome (GOLD analysis project Ga0208916, IMG submission 184523) | Aqueous microbial communities from the Delaware River and Bay under freshwater to marine salinity gradient to study organic matter... | ecosystem: Environmental > Aquatic > Marine >... | reverse complement strand
ATATAGGTGCGACCATTCCAAATTGTTGTTCGTCCACGCCAAACAGCCATTAAATAGCTTTGCTTGTACATTACTCATAATCAACTCCTATGGGTAGTTTGAAGTAAACGAAGTGTTCGTCTGGGGCAAAATCAGTGTCTAGGACAGTTGTTGTTTCAACCACCATCTGGGTCATTAAGTCTAGGCAGATATGAGGGTATTTGAAGTCCATTTGTTCCATCAGCTCACTGTCTAATCGGGCTTCAATTAGTTGCTTCACACTCAACGCCCATCAATTCAAAAATACTCTCTAAGCGGTTATTAACCCTATGCTCAAAGATTGCAATTAGTTCGTCATTATCTGGCTGGAGTCTGGCGTGTTTAAGTTTTTCGTAGTTATAAAGTAGCCCTCGTTCAAGTTCGGCTCGGTATTCAGTTGGTGATGAGGTTATTGAGGATTCCATTTGGATTACCTGACTTAATTATAACACCGCAGTCAAACGTAGTTATTACAATATGCACTAAGTATTTCAAATGCTAAGATAGTGTTCTATGCAAAAACCAATCCTCTACTCCAGCCCAACGTGTCCGCCCTGTTTCGGTGTTAAAAAGTGGCTCAACAGCAAAGGCATTGAATATATTGAAAAAGATATATTTGAGAACGCTCAAGAGGTTCAGGAATTATCTGGTGTACTAAGTCCGCCAACCCTTTATTACAATGACACAGTAGTTATTGGTCCAAACTATTCACGACTTGCTAGTGTCTTTGAGAGGTAATTCAAACGTATCTTGAATCACCATACAAAAAACTAAACTAAGACCAACTACATCATCAACGCTATCAATTACACTTTCGTTTTCTGGTGTTGCGCCACTATCAATCAAATTTTTTATGCGGTTTAGTTTTTCACTAAGTCTTGTAATCAACACAACCTCTGCTGGGTATATGTTATTTAATATATTCCCTTTTCCGTAATCCCTCTGCTTGCGTATAACCAGTTCGGCTATTTCTTGAGCTTTCTGTAATACTGCGTCATCAAATGTAGTTTGGCTTTTCATTCCGTTCCCCTTTCCTGAATCTAGTTTTAGTATGACAACTTTTACACTTAAATGTACGATATTCACCAGTCTTTGTATGACCAGTACCCTCGCTAACCATTCCCTTTTCAGAGCCACATTTAGGGCAAGCGTCAGGTCGATTAGTAATGTTAGCCACGTTGGGGTGTAGATAATCGTAAGGTCTGAAATCGTGGTACAGCTTGAGGGTCTTTTCAACGTCTACTATATTGTAATCGACCATGTGTTGCCTAGCTTTTTTATCACCATTCATGCAAGCCCACCACATATCTATACCATCATGTGCCATCTTGCCACCATTGCCAAACCTGTTACTAAGGTTGTCTAGTGAATTGGAATCGTAATAGCCTAGTCGCTTAGCCATCTTCTTAGTGTCTACAAACTGCGGTCTGTGAATTGGTGGTAACTTATATTGTATTAAACGTCCGTGCATTTGTTTGTAGTCGAACGAATCGGAATTATGACCAGTTACATAATCGGCTTCATTTACCAAATCTGACCAAACTTTTAATACTTGCTTGCTTCCAGCAGTTATATTTTTGTTTAGTGCCTTAATGGTTTTTGCTAAACTAACATTTTTAAGGTCTACTTTTTTGTTGTATTCAGGGAAGTCCCAGATATAACAAGTGTGTATTTCTGGCTCATCTTCCCACTGCCAAGCAAAGCCAAAGACATATTCGTGCTGTACAGTTTTGGCTATACGCACATCGAATGGTTTACCGAAGTACAGACCAAGCGCAGGGCAAGTTTCAATATCGTAGATTAAGTTTCTAGGTTTCGTGCCATGCTTATTAGAGCTTGGCTTTTCCATTTTAGTTTTCTCGCCTATTAAAGCGTTTCATACTCTATTTATAGCATGTCATAAGCAATAGCGCAATAGTAAAAAATATGGTAAGATGTAACTATGATAAAAGTCTACATATATGGTTGTCTGACTTGCGGTACTCGCAGGACTGCCACGAACAACGTAAGACGCTATGCTGACCTACATGGACACACTATGTCGGTGATTGATACTAAGGCAAGCGAGAGCGACCAGACAGACCACATGAACTATCTTATAGCCAGTGGGCTTCCGACTGATAAGTATGACGCTATCGTAATTATAGATGACCATAACCCGACTGAAATAACACCACTAATAGATTGGCTATAATGGCAAACAAACTCGACAACAAAAAGCCCTTTGCGAAACAATCAAAGAAAGTAACTTGGCTTGAATGGCTAAAGTTAAAAATTAAATAGTTCGTATATTGCACTGATTATGCTTTAATAAAGGCTATAATGGACTCAACCCCCGAAGTCTACAAAATAGAAAAACTGACCTTTATAATTTTACCCGAAAAAATCGTAGTCAAAACATCGCTGGGGCAGACATTTTACCTAAGACCAAAGGCTCATTACTGGCGTAGGCGATTGAAGCTAATCGAGTCAATGATAAGGCTAGAGGAAATACGAACACTTAACGAACTGTCTATGTGGTGCGCTCGTGGCAACATCGAGTGGGTAGACACACAGGTACTTTACAAATACTAGAACTGTAGTATAATCAAAGCTATGTACACCGCTAGTCTAACAATTAAAACAGGCGCATTATCTAGCGGTGGTGCGCCTTTTTTTGAGGTTATGAAATGACAAAGTTTATAGGTCAGGTGTTTTTAACTATATGTATCGCCACACTCATAATGCTAGGCGTTACTACTTTAATAAGCGCACAGGACAAGGCTGACTATACCGAGTGTCCAGCAGGGTACTTTTGGAGAGGTGCTTGTATTCAAGTAACAGGCTGTCCGAATGGTGATAGTATTCCAGTTGATAGCCCCAAGTGCGGTAACGAACCAGTACCAGTGGTTAATACTAAAGTAACGGAAGTGCCAGATTATACTGCACTCCCAGATTTTCAGGGTAAATAAAATGGACGTACTAATTGGATTACTATGGCTCGGCTTCTTAATATCAGTAGCAATGTTTGTGTTCTCGATAGTGTTCACAGTTTTAATGTACGCTTGCATGGCTCTTGTAGCTATAGCGATTAGTGCAGTTAAAGGGCTGGCTAAATACATCAATGAGGGTTAGTTACGTTGGTAATATAACCAATCTAGCCAGCGATGGCTTGAGCTTTAATACCGAGAACCATATCAGGCTCACGCTTGAAGCACTAGGGCATGAGGTAAACTTTATACAAGAGAACACTATCAAGCTGGCTACACTGCCCGACCTTGTGGCTGGCTCTGATATGTTCCTATGGACTAGAACTTGGAAAGACAGAGTTGTAACAGCAGACCTTAAAGCTATAGAAGCACAAGGCATTCCAACAGTTAGCTTTCACCTAGATAAGTATACAGGCATTAAGCGTGATGGTGGGCTAGGTACAGACTCGTTCTGGCAAACACAGTATGTTTTCAGCCCAGAGGGTAGCACCGAAGCCAAGCAAGTGTTCAAGTCGCTAGGCATTAACCAGTATTACTTGCCAGCAGGGGTGTTTGATAAAGAGTGCTATATAGCCCCAAGCCAACCAGAATATAAGCACGACATTGTGTTTGTCGGTGGTGGCGTTGAGTATGCACACCCAGAATGGCAATACAGGGGCAAGCTAGTAACGTGGCTACACAATACTTATGGCACAGCATTCACCAAGTTCGGACACCCACATAAAAGCATGAGAGGTCAAGAGCTTAATAAGCTATATTCAAACTCTAAAATTGTGATAGGCGATAGCCTTTGCAAAGACTTTATGGACAGCTATTACTATTCTGACCGAGCCTTTGAGGTTACTGGTCGTGGCGGTTTCTTAATACACCCTTACATCGCAGGGATTACCGACCATTTTGTAGACCGCAAGGAAGCTGTATTTTATGCCTTTGATAATTTCCGACAGCTCAAGAACCTGATTGACTACTACCTAGAGCATGACACCGAGCGTGAAGCTATACGTTTAGCAGGGCATGAGCGAACAGCTAGGACTAATACTTATAAAAATAGAATGATTGAGATGTTAGCTATTCTAAAAAGCGAGGGTGCTATATGAAAATCGCTTTAGGCTGTGGCTCACAAGGCAAGGCAGGGTTCGTAAATGTAGATTGGATTGACCAAAAAGGCGTTGATGTAGTCCATAATTTGCTTGATTTTCCTTACCCATTTGATGATGGCGTTGCGGATTACATAGAACTTATTGACGTACTCGAACACATGCCTAGCTTTACCGATGATAAAAAGTCGTTCCCGATTGAGTTTGTTGATGAGTGCTGGCGTATATTAAAGGTCGGTGGTGAGTTAATAATACAAGTTCCTCACTGGCAAAGCCCTAACACATGGATTGACCCGACACACGTTAGGGGCTACGATTTAAGGTCTATGGACTACTTCGACCCAAGCACTGACTTAGGTAGAGATTATGGCTATTACTCCGACCACAAGTTTATGGTTGCCAAAGACCTAACCCTGACAGGCGATGGCGCACCTAATAATGTAATATTCAAGATGTGTAAGCTATGAGTGTCCTAGTAATCTCTACCCACCTAGACGATGGCATATTAAGTGCAGGGCAATTTATTGCAGGACACCCATCAGTAACAGTATTGACTGTGTTTGCTGGCATACCTGATGATGGTTTTGTTACCGACTACGACAAGAGCTGTGGCTTTGATACATCGAAGTTCGCTATGGAAGCAAGGCGTAATGAGGACAGGGAAGCTACAGCTATGCTCAACGCCACATACATACATGCTAACTTGCTAGATAGCCAATACGAGAATGACAGAAACAGGGACGTTGAAAAAGCCATAGACTGGATTTTGAATGATGAGCATTATGACTTTATAGTTGCACCGCTAGGCTTGCGACACCCTGACCACATAGCAGTCGCAGACGCTACACTTAAATTCAAGCCAGATAACCTGTATCTGTACGAGGACTTGCCACATAGAGTAACTAACCCTGAACTTGTATTTGAAAGGTTTGAGCAATTAAAGAAGCAAGGCTTTAAGCCATCACAGGAGTTTATTGGTGATGGTGCTATTGAGTTAAAGATGAGAGCCTTGATGTGCTACCATTCACAGATGTTAAGAGGCGATTTGAACCCTTATAATTTATATGTAGCAGAAAGGTTTTGGCGTATATGAAGTTGAACTTAGGCTGTGGCTATATAGACCACAAAGATTGGGTTAATGTTGATAACCTTGATTATAAACATAACGTGATTGCAGACGTGTTAGAGGGCTTGCCATACGATGACAACACATTTGATTACGTGCTTATGAACCACACCTTGCAGATGTTCGGGTATGAGGAGTTGCCAGTTGTACTCAAAGAAGTTAAAAGGGTTATGAAAAAAGGTGCAACACTTAGAATACTAACCCCTGACTTGGTACTTGCGTTTAATGCTGTAGTCCAAAGAGATAAAAACTATTTCCCTATATCTGACGAGCTAGAAAGCACAATGGCTGGCAAGTTCGCAAGGTATATATTTTGGCATGGCGACACTCGCTGTGCATTTGACGAGCCAACACTTAAAGCCTTGCTTGAAAAGAATGGTTATAAAGACGTTAAAAGTGGCAAATATGGCGATTGTGAACTAGACAGTAGAGAAAAAGAAAGCCTAATAATGGAAGCAAAAAAATGACGCCACTAGATAAGTTCGTTATGTACTACGAGGAAGCACCAGCACCCATACACAAGCTGTGGCGCAGGGCTATTCGGAAACGTTAAGACGAGCAAGGGTTAGTATTGCTGTGGTCAATACAGCCCACAAGCCTACCCAAAATGAGCCTATAACATTCTCTTGTCCTAGATACGCAATAAGCGGTGTGCCGATTGCTGTTAAGACGTAGATTGCTGACCTGACATTTGCTGGTAAGTTCATTGTGTACTCCTTAGTTACTGCTTCTAAATAGCTTGCCAATAAAGCGCATGATTGCGTTGCCTGTGGCTTGGTCTTGAGCTTGCTCTGCTTGTAGTGCGTCTACCTTTTTCTGTAGTGCGTCTGTAAGTTCAGCCTTTTTGTTTATCTCGGCAATCAACTTATCTCGCTGTTTAACTTGGTCAATAAGTCCGTAGATTTGTCCTTGCCAGTTGTCTTTAACTGCTAGTTGTCCTACGTTTTGCCATTCTCTAACTCTGTCGGCTTCGGGGTCATCACTAAGGATTTCTAACGCCCTAGTGCCTGTTTGTCCTGCAATGTACTTGCTAAACTCTGCTCGGCTTAGTTGCCTACCTCTGATGTCTTGAGCAGCCTTTTGCCCCCATCGCCAGTAGTAGTTGTCTTGATCTGGTATCATATCTGTTACTCCTTGATTATTACTTGGTTGTGGTGTCGCTAAAAATGTAGCTGGACTTATGAATTGGCTAAATGCTGTCGGTACTGCTCGGTCTGCGATGTCCCAGTGTGAGTGAACTCCTGTTGATAGCCCTGTAGTTCCTGCTGTAGCTACTTGTTCGCCCTCATTGACCCTGCCATTACCTCTACTGAATGTATTGTTGTGCATGAGCCTGTGGTAGTAGCGACCATCAAATATCTGCACCATGTTTCCACCAGTAGGACTGACAATGTTTGTGAGGTTTCCCGACACAGGTGCGTAAATTGGTCTGCCTTTAGGTACTGCGTAATCTACCCCAGAGTGCCGACCAAACTTTGCGTAGCTGTCTGGTACACCAAACTCTGTGGTTATGGTGTATGGTGCATTGACTGGTCTGCGTGGCATATAGCCCCTTATTTCACGTTCTTAAAGTATTCGATAATCAGGTATGTAAGGACTGCGGTTATAACTGCTGTAAGAGTTGGGTAAGCCCAAGACAAAAAGTTGTTGCGGTTCTTTAGTGCTTCTATTTCTTTGGCGTTGCCATCTCGATATTCAGATAAGTCTGTCTGTAATTGTTTAATCTCCATGCGAAGCTCTGCGCTCTCGGCTTTAGTAACATACTCACGCTTAAAGCTGGCTAGTTCTGCTTTAATTTCGTCAAGACGATAGACGATAAGCTCTGTGTTTACTCCTGACGGCTTAGGTTCTTTTGTCGCCATAGTTGTTACCTTATCTCTGACACCATTAAGCTCATACCTAGTATGCGGTTTGTTTCAATGTTTCCAGCACCAGCAGCATTTGCACCAAACCTAGTAGCACCACCGCCATTGTATATTTCTTGATATACATAATCGCCAGCGAGTAACGGAAGTTGAAAGTTCCACGTCCAGCCCTCTTCATCTGGTATAGCTTGAGCAACACGTCGCATTGAAAACTTAGTACCACCCCTGTCAATCCAAAGCCACGTAATAAAGCTAGACGCACTAACATCGATACACTTGAAGTGCATAGTTATATTATATAAACCATCTCTTGCTACTGTTATTTTTGCGCTTGCACCTGTAGTAGCGACTAAGCCATACTCGCCAGAATATACTGTGTCATATTGACATCTTATTTGGGAGTTAGAAAATACAGTTCCAGTGTCTAATGACCACAATAATCCGCTACGATGTGGCTTTTCTAGCTTTGCTTTAACTATAGAATCATCATTAAGACCAGTCCCAGCAGCTAAAGCTTCGACGTTCTCAACAATGTCATTCAAATCACTGGCTGGTAGTGGGTCAAATGGCGTAAAGTTCATTGATGGGTTTGGTAATGACATTGTAAATCCTTTTTAATTCTCTATATATATTGTATCAAATTGTTAATCATGTCCGAGTACGACAACTTCCGAGTCAATCGCAAAATCACCAACCCCAGTATTGATTACATCAATTCTATTTATCACCGATGATGTATTAGCCCATTTGCCGTTCAATTCAACATGCCCTGTTGTGTTACCAGCCCCAGCAGCACCTGTAGTAGTAGAGTCCGCATAACAGATTTTTTCTTTGCTTAGTATATTGGTGATTGTTACTTGAGCAAGGACATCTTCTGTGCCACTATTGAAGTTGCCGAAGCTTGCAGAGCTTGGTGCTGTTCCAGCACCACCATTATTGTTATCATATCTTAGAGAATAGTTTGTTCCACTATCATTATTGAATCTCATAACAGATGTAATAGCCCCCGACTGCAAAACATTAACCATCACTAATAGATATCGTCTTGATGGTAATCCAGTAATGCTAATAGTATCGCCAGCAGACGAAAGTTTAGTCCGACCTATTTCTTCCCACCAGATACCTGTGCCTGAACCACCAAAATTGACAGCTTGAGCTGGTACAGCGTCATCGTTAAAGCCTGTGCCACCAGCTAAAGACTCGACATTCTCTACAATGTCGTTTAGTTGTCCAGCCGATAGTGGGTCGTAAGGTATAAACTCTAAATCTGGGTTTGGTAATGACATGTTGCGTTGTTTCCTCTATCTCTTATTATATCAAACTAAATAGTTGGTAAATTGGTAAATTGTATTGTATACCTTATATGAAACACCAAGCTTGAAAGACAAAGCTGTTGGGTTGAATGGTATTGTAACCACAATTTCCAAATAAGAAGTCCACAAGCCATCACCCACAATATACACATTGTCTACAAGATGAGTAACACTTCCAGTGTAAACAGATGGTGAAATTATAGAACTGTAAATGTTTCCTGTGTATGGTGTTGGTCGCATGTAATCGTGTATATCACCACCAGCAGAATATGTTTGGTTAAGCCAAACCTTAGCTTCTAGGGTAGTTGGTGGGAAGCCTTTTATTCTATCGCCAAGCCTTACCAGACTAGTTAAATCAACCGCTTTAGCAGCCACATAATTACCGCCACCATCAGACACAAAGTCTGTACCAATAAAATCATCAACACCCTCAAGCAATAAGTGAGAGCGTTCAGGGTATGTGTTCTCTGATAGTTTATTTGTGCTTTGATATAAGTCGCTCATGGTGCAAGTACCTCGTTGCTGTTAAGTTCAGATATATCTAGTATAAAGAATTGTGGCGTATCAAATAGCTTAGCTGTTATGCGTTGCCTGAAGCCATCACCTAAAGTATTCACAATTTTAGATATTCTATAATTCTGGTTTATCTCATCTATAACAACTGTAATCTCATCGCCAATCTGTAAAGCATAGTTACCTTTGACAGTTAGCTCGATGGTGCTACCGAATGTGTTGTAATAGTTCAGAATTGTCAGTGCAATAGCGGCTGCGCCATCTTTGTCTTGTATAAAGTTATTCTCAATCATCAAGGGTCGTTCCTCGAAGTTCTCAATCGACTCGTCATCAGTAGCCTTGTAATATATTTCCCTAACTACTCTGGCTGGTGTACCAAGTATGTTGAGTGCAGTTATATAAGCTGGCGCACTGCTGGTATTGTTAAAAACAACCTTAACTGTGTCTGCAAATAGGTCGGTGCTAACCACATTAACATTACCTGTAACATCTGAACCGCTACCATCGCTGGCTGTGTTAGCTGTGTATGAGTCAATAGTATCTATGGTTGTAACGGGGTCTTCAAAGCTGAAGAAAAATGTAGTTTGCACCCCTGCTTTGAGCGTTAAGACATCAACCGAAGCATACACAACCTGTAGCGGTTGCACCTCTAGTACCTTTGACTTAACTTCGACAAGGTTAATAATGTCATCGTCATCAGATAGGTTGTAATCAATTATGCTGGTGCTATCGAATGTGAATGAGGGTACAACAGTTGTCCTGTTCCTAGTCTTGAATGTAATAACACCTGACTCGTCCATGTAGAAGCTACCAAGTTCGGCTTGCATTAGTTCTTTGATGGCTTCACCCATCTTTTTACCTTTTTTGAAGTAGACAAATGCAATAGTATTGTAAGCGGTCTGCAAACTGTACTGTGCTGGCACTAATCCAGCAAGCTGTAGTAGTTCCTCTAGCACCTCATCAGTACGCTTATTCTCTAACATAACAGTCTGGTCTAGTGGCTTGTTAAACAAGTAACCTAGATAGTCTTGTGCGTGTATGCTTGCGCTTGATTGTTGCCTATTGATTGTCGGTACTTTGTCAGTCAAGCCAACAAACTGTGGCAAATTATTGCCACCAAAGCCAGCCAAAACCCTGATAGGTCTGCGAGGTAATAGGAATGGATTGATAGGACTGTTCGAGTTAGCAGTAAAGTAGCCGTCAAAGTTGTTTAATGTAACGTCGCACATTGATTTGTTTACAGAAAAAGGCACTTCTTCCTCACGTTGCCACTCAATGTTAATCACTCGGTCTGTGTAATCTGCAAATGAGTATTTGTCCCACTCTTGGATTATGTTGTCGCCTAGTGGTGGCAATATCTCAACGCTATCAAGCAAAGAGCCGTCCATCTCAAAGAAATCAACAAGAGGGTCAAAGCGTTTATCAAAAGACACTCTAAGCTGATAGCTTAAAGGTCGGACTTCGCCTAGTGCTTTATTGCTGTAGCTGTTGTTAGTGAGTTGCACAAGTTATGACCATGTTCCTTGTGTCGTTACGCTTCCGCTTCCAAGTGGGTAAAGCATGAAGTAAGAGTTCGTAAGGATTGATGGTGCGCCACCAGCAGCCGAACTGTACTGAAATTGTGGAATGAATGTACCACCAGCATTGATACGGACTACACCCTCGACCTTAATGCTAATCTGTTCTGTTGCAGATGTAGACGCTGCCTTTACAACTGTAGCTGTAGCGACCTCAACAGATACTTGGTTTTGGGCTGCGTTGGTTACTACATCGCCAGTGTTTACATCAGCCCTGTAAGCGATGTTGGTTAGTGTAGCTGTGCCACCAAATAGTAAGCTTGTTGTGTGTGAGGTTGTACCAGCAGAACGGCTTGTGCGTAAGTAACCCTCGAACTTGTAAGTTGTACCACTGGCAACTGTTACTGCGCCAGCAGACGGAAACCAAGCCTGTGCAGTTGCAACATCTGTACCAGTAGCGTTAGCTGCTAATACTTTGAACTGCAAGTTGTTGATGTTCGGCATTAGGTTGGCTATTGTCGAGCTTTTAGTTGTGTCTGTTCCAGCGTCATATACAACCAGCATATCTGTACTTGCTGGTGTGTAGCTGGTTAAATCTGGTATTCGTTTGCTTGCCATATAATTCCTCTATTCTTATTTTACCATTTATTGTACTAACAGGTCGCTTCCATTCATCAGCAACACCTCATCATTGTCGAGCAGAATGTAATCAGGTAATGTGTAAGTCATCTGTCGGGTTTCCCTGAAGCGTATCTGTACATTGGCTACGTTACCACAGTTGTCCTGTATATCTTTTTCGTTAATGTACATACGAACAGGCACAGCCGATATGCTATAAAAGTCAATCGTTAATTCAGGGTATTCAAAGTTAGTAAACTGTGCGTCATACTTTGCTTTAAGTAGGTTGTAGTCTGCATAGTCCACGCTGGAGTAATTAAACACCCACTCTCGGTGCTGTGAAATGAAGTCTGTATACATAGTGCCATCTAAAGTAACTACGTCTGTAGCGTTCTCGATAGGCGTATTAACAAACTGTCGTTCGATTGGTGGTAGTTGGTCGCCACTTAGTGAAGCTGTTATTGCGCTCATATTGCACCGCCCCCGATTACTGGTTTACCTTTACTGCGTAGTTCCTCATTGACCCTAGCGATTAGCGACTTGGCTATCTCACGCTCGTCAGCTTTGCTTCTAGCCATAATGCCAGACATATCTACATTGACTGTTACCTTGTTGTTGCTCGCCTGACCAACAGACACGCCCTCTACTGCGTTCATTGATGGATTGATACCCATTGTAGTTGCTGAAGTCAAAGCCCCCATAGAACCGCTTACAAGTCCTAAGTTGCCAGTAATGCCGTTGGCTAAACCTTGAGTGATGTTTTTACCGAACTGTGCAAACACTTTTGAGGGTGAGCGTATCTTTAATACACTTGCAAACTTGTCTTTGATAGACCCTGCTGCCCCTGCGATTGCACTTATAGCACCACTAATACCACTCTTAATACCGCTGACTAAGCCATTGATGATGTTTTGTCCTGCACTATATAACCAAACACCAGCACCAATAAAGATGTTTCTAATCTGGTTGGGTATACCAGCCACGATAGAGATGAAACGCCATAGCCCAGAGTTAGCACTATCTACAAAGCCACCGACTGCACCCCTCATGCCATTAAATGCACCCACTACAGCACCATAAAGCCACTGCACTATGCCAACTAGCCTAGTGAATACTGCGATAACAGCAATCGTTATGGCAATTATTATGCCAAACGCTACAGTCAATCCAGCAATAGCAGCTATTACTGGTATCAAAGCGACAACCAACAACACGACCAATACCTTTTTGATTACGTCCCAGTTCCTAATAGCCCACTCAATAGCTGGTTGCAACTGTTCTCTTAGTATCTTAAACATGGCACTAAACGCATTGACTATAGGTTGTAGTATCGGGGCAAAAGTTTTAGATAGCGTAGCCCAGTTACGCCAGACGAGATAAGCAGCAGCTGAAGCTGCGACTAAGCCTAGAATAACCCAGCCGACAGGACCGATAGCAGCCGCTAGTGCTGGAAATGCAGTAGTTAGCATAGCCACCGAACCACCAGCAGCCAACAAGCTACCAGCCATAGACAATGCTGGACCACCGAACACAATCATAGTGCCGATGACTTCTTTCATAGGTGCTGGCAAATCGTTTAGTTCACTGACTAATTCTGTGGTCTTTGTTTTAAGCTTAGTTATAGGACCAAGTGTTAATAAGCCTAGCTGTATCTGTAGACCTTTAGCTGCCTGTTCACTCTCAAAACTAGCTTTCCTAAATCCAGCAAATGCTTTGATATTATTCTGTGTTAATACGAAGCCAAACTTCTCGGCTTGTGCGCCAAGCTTTGCCATACCATCTGCGCCTTGATTAAGTAGTGGCAACATATCTTTACCTGACTTGCCAAACAACTGCATGGCTAGGGCTGTCTTTTCAATCCCATTTGGCATAGCCTTAAACTTCTCGGCTACCTGACCAAAGATACTATCGAATGGTTTTAGTTTGCCGTCTGCGCCTTTGATACTGACACCCATCTTGTTAAAGGTGTCTGCGGTTTCGTTATTACCCTTGTTAGCTTCGACAAGTTTCTTAGAGAATATACCAAGTGATTTGCTCATGTCGGTAACTTCCAAGCCATAGCGTTTACCAGCATAGAGTAGTTTGCTTATAGCTTCTGTACCACTGCCAGTTTCCCTGCTTAACTTAGCGACACCACCAGCCCACTCAACAGTGGCTTGTAAACTGTCTTTGGTTACTTTCATAAATGTAGCACCGACAGCTACCATAGCAGTTCCAGCAACTACAGCACCCTTACCTATCTTGTTTCCAAGACTATCGCCAACAGCTTGAGCTTGTTTGTCGGCTACTTGAGCGTCTTTTTTAAGCCCATCAGTGTTAATAACTGCGTCATAAACGATTTTACCGACTGTAGTATTTGCCATTATGCTTCAACCTTTGACTGTTTAATGAACTCTGCTAGCCCTTTTTTCATTATCTGATTACCTTTTTTGCCAGACTGCCCTGCTACATTTGACGTATATGTGGCATAGGACTGCTCAACGACCTTGTTATACCAGACCTTTTGCGCCCCTCGTAGTAACCCACTAGCTGTAGCCATGTCGATATCGTTGTTTAAGATAGCCTGAACACCGCCCCAGCCATAGTAGTAACCGAACTCTGCAATAAATAGTTCCTCTGGTGCTACATTAACTGGTTCTCGACTCTGCCTTGACCGCTGGACTTTTGCAAGTTCCTCTGCGGTTAGCTCAAGACGCTTGGACTGTTCCATTATCTTCCTCAAATATCTGTTGGATTACTTCCATCAAAGTTTCAACGTCAAGACTGTTTAAGTGTTGCTCTGCTTCCTTGTCGCCAAGAGAGTCAAACAATCCTAAGCAAATCTGCAAAGTCTTAATCGTTAGCTTCTCTATACGCTCGCTATCTTGCTCGGTTGGGTTTGTAAGTTTACCTAGCTTGGTAATCTCACGACCAGCCTGTTGCATAGTTAGGCTATCGCCAGCACCAGCCTTGCGTACATCGTATGTGTAGCCGTCAATCTTAACTTTTTTGTTACGTTTCTGCTTGTCTGTCGTAATCTCGAACATATATACCCCTTTATTTACTACTTTTATTATAGCAAAAAGGGTATTTTTATTACGCAAAAAGCCCCTTTCTTTTTGAGGGGCTAGTGCTGTGTTTGTATTTAGCTAACAGTTACTTCGGTTGTAGCGTCATAGTAGCTGTTATAGGTAAGGTTTCCTGTACCTAATCGTGCTACGTTTCCATCAACATCTGGCTGTGCGTAGATAGTAACCTCAATAGTAACGTCATCGCTGGCGTTGTATGTTGGGTTAAAGTTAAGCGCAGCTAATCCGTTATAGATGTAAACATCGTTATTGTCAAACTCCTCACAGGTATAGTGAATGTTCACTGGACCAGATGAAGTTTCAACACACTCATCACTGTTAATTACAATGTTACCAGTTAGCTGTTCGCCAGATGGTGCATTGTAGCGTGATGGGAAGATGTTTTTAAGATAGTCCATGCTAGGCAAGTAAAGTGTGAACATTACTTGAGCAGTTTCCATTACACCGCTAGGCTTTGTGAAAGTACCGCCAAGAGTTTCACGCTCTCGGTTTCCCTCTGTTAGTTCGACAGACACTTCGCTTAGTAGTGAAGCTGGAATGGTGATACCATTTATCGCTACTTCTGCTGGTCCGCCAAGTACAACGTTTGCCATGTTATTTTCTCCTTAGTTCTTTTCGTAAATTATCTCTGCACCTAATCTGTATATGACCCTATCGTTATCATCAAGTCCGATGTTCTCAATATTGTCTATTGCGATTATGCGAGCATTCTTATATTCTCTAGTGCTTACACCACTGATGGTTGGTAATGTACAAGTTTCGCCATAGCTGTCTGCGAAAAAGCCCCTGATTTTGTCTAGTTTATCGTAGCCAGTCAAATCACTGCTACCTCTGCTATACAAATCGAACCGCTGAACACATCTAGCTCTGCCATAGTTTGCTTCACCGCCCCTTGAGAATATAGCAACACCGCTTTTGCCTAGTGGTAACTTCTCGAAAAACAAGCTACTGCTCATACTTCCGAAGCCGTTGTCATCTAAGTATTTAAGTATGTGAAGTGTTACCATTACAATCCTCTGGTGTATCTTTTTAAGTTTCTGAATGTTGAGTCGCCAGCTTTTTCTAGGTATCTCAACGTCTGTGGGTTTTTGTTATTTTCGTAGTGCCTTATTCTTGCGTATGGTACAGAACCGCCACCATAACTAACTGTGTAATGCCCTTGTTTGACTCGCTCAATCCTGCCTGAATTGACAAGGTTGCGTGTGTCTTTAGGTGCAAGCATAGCCGATGTTCGGTGTATGTCTGTTGCCATCTCTAAAAATGCAACGTCCAGCTTCTTATTAGTTTCGGCTGTCCACTGCTTTATGTTAGAGGTAAATCTGACGTTTCCCATACTGACTCTCGTTTAAGTGTTACTTTGTAAAATGCCAACTCGCCTGTATCAAAGTCATAGCCCTCGGTCTGACCAATTATGCGGTACTCTGCGGTGGTGTGATTGTCTTTGACGACTCTGACACCATTACCGACTAAGTTACCGCCTAGAACCGCTATAAACGGCTCTGTTGGTCGTATGTGTATGGTACTGCCCGACTCAAATGTTTCCATATTGTCGGATTGCACCATGCCATCTCGAAGTTTGACCACACCATTTGCTGTCCATTCCTCTACTATGGCGTTTCCACCAGCACCGCTTTCAAGCTGTAATAGCTCGTAATCAGTTGTAGTAAAGAGGTTGAACACTTCCATGTCGTATAGTTCCCTT
>Ga0208916_10000651_pt1 | contig 15832 bp, 11 predicted proteins | sample DEB19_08_DNA_5_FD_184523 | JGI IMG/M metagenome (GOLD analysis project Ga0208916, IMG submission 184523) | Aqueous microbial communities from the Delaware River and Bay under freshwater to marine salinity gradient to study organic matter... | ecosystem: Environmental > Aquatic > Marine >... | reverse complement strand
CAAGCGGCGCACCTTGGCGGCCCAGGTGTAGACCGCGTCAAACACGCTGGCCGTGGTGGTGGCGCTGTATTGCGGATACGCCGGCACGATCAGCACGCGCGTGATGCCAAGTTCTTTGAGTTCTTCGAGTTGCGAAGCCATCGACGGGTTGCCGTAACGCATGGCGTAGCGCACCGCCACGTGGTGGCCGCGGGCCTTCAAGGTTTGGCCTAGCAATTGAGATTGTTTTTCGGTCCAGATTTTCAGAGGGGAGCCTTCAGCGGTCCAGATGCTGGCGTATTTGGCGGCTGATTTTTTAGGCCGGATGCGCAAGATGATGCCGTGCAAGATCAGCCACCAGATCGGTTTTGGGATTTCGACGACGCGCTGGTCGCTCAAAAATTCGGCGAGGTAACGCCGCACGGCAGGTGCGGTGGGCGCGTCGGGTGTGCCGAGGTTGCAATACAAGACGGCGGTGGTGGCTGCAAGGGCCGGCACGGTGCCGTGGCTGAAGGAGGGTTCGTTTGAAAAGCGCATGTAGGATATTCTCTCTTACCTATGCTCGACATCACCAAAATTAGGGCGATTACCCTGGACCTCGACGACACCTTGTGGCCGATCTGGCCGACTATTGCGCGCGCGGAGACGGCGCTGCAAGACTGGCTGCGGGGGCATGCGCCGCGCACGTCGGCGCTGTTTGCCGACCCCGCTGCGCGCCTTGCTTTACGGCATGACGTGATGGCGGCTCGGCCTGATCTGCACCATCAACTCAGTTCGCTGCGCCTTGAACAGATCCGGCTGGCGCTGGGCCGGTCTGATGAAAACACGGCACTGGCCGAACCCGCTTTTGAGGTGTTTTTTGACGCGCGTCAGCAGGTCACCATGTTTGACGACACGCACGCCGGACTGGCGTTTTTGGCGGCGCGTTTTCCGTTGGTGGCGCTGTCGAACGGCAATGCCGACTTGGCCCGGGTTGGGTTGAGCGGCTATTTCAAAGACAGCATCAGCGCGCAGGGGTTTGGTGTTGGCAAGCCCGATCCGCGCATTTTCAAGGCGGCAGCGTCTGCCGCCGGTGTCTTGTCGCATGAAGTGCTGCACATTGGCGACGATGCTGCGCTGGACGTGCTGGGTGCCTTGGCCTGCGGCATGCAAACGGTGTGGGTGAACCGCGAAGACCATATTTGGACGCACGAGGCCGAGCCGCATGAAACGGTGACCACGCTGACCGAATTGACGGCGCTGTTTTGATGATTATTTTGGCTTCAGTTTGACTTTTAAAAGCGAGACAACATGACTTTGAAGATCTACGGCATCGCCGCCTCACGTGCTTCCCGCCCGCTCTGGGTCGCCCATGAGCTGGGTTTGGATTATGAGCACGTGCCCGTGCCCTACCAAGGTGGTGGTACGCGTACGCCGGAGTTTTTGGCGATCAACCCGAACGGCCATATTCCGGCGATTGACGACAGCGGCGTGCTGGTGTGGGAGTCCATGGCGTGCACGCTGTATTTGGCGGATCGTTTCAAAGCCGCAGATGGCAGCAGCTTGGCGGCTCAAAACCCGGCTGAGTTGGCCGACATTTTGCGTTGGACTTTTTGGTCCGTGACGGAATGCGAAAAAGATGCGCTGACGGTGTTGATGCACACCGTCGCCATGCCCGTGGACAAGCGCAAGCCGCTGCTGGCAGAAGAAGCGACACGCCGGCTGATGGTGCCCTTGGCGGTGTTGGAGCAGCATTTACGCGGTACAGGTCTCGCGCCTCGCTCTTACTTAGCAGGTGAGCGTTTCACCGTGGCTGACATTGCCGTGGCGTCGATCTTGTCTTGGGTCCGTTCTGCGCGCGAGATGTTGGCGGCTTACCCATGCACCGTTGATTGGCTGGAGCGTTGCTTGAAGCGGCCGGCGCAGCAACAGGTGCGGACTTTGGCCCGGACAGTGACGGCCGGCTGAGGTCGAATTCAGCCGAGCAATTCGGCTGCTTGCAGACCCGAGCGCACGGCGCCTTCCAGCGTCGCGGGGTAAGGTCCAGCGATGTAGTCGCCACAGGCCAGTAAGCCCGGGTTGATCTGCGCTCCCGGGCGTTGCAAGTTGGGCGTGCAGGCAAAGGTGGCGCGTTTTTCGATGATGGTTTGCACCAGCGCCAGCGGCAGACCCAACTGTCGTTGACCTTGCGCCAGCACCTGCGCGCTGATCTGCGCCGTATCGCCTTGGCTGGCACTCACCACGAAAGCCAGCAGCCCGGCCGGCCCGCCGAGTTGGCCCCGGTCAAACACAAACTGGGCGGGTTCTTCAGGACTGCTTGTCAGGGCCAACATCGGCTGAGTCAAGCAGGCTCTTTTAGCGTGATGGGTTGCAGGAAAGACTTGCGCGTAAACCGTCGCCAGCGCTTCGTGTTGCAGGCTGTTGGCGAGTGTGATCCAGCGATTGATTTCCGCTGTGAAGGTGTCGCTGGATTGTGCTGTGTCGGTCACAGGCTTAGTCACCTTTCCCACTAACCGTACCGCTTCTGTGGGCGGGCAGGCGAGTATCACGGCTTCAAATGTTTGATCGCTGTCTTGCGCGTCGCTGCTTCTTGCGCCAATCCGCCAACCTTCAGAGCCAAGCGTGAGCGACTCCACGCGCACACCGAGTCGTGGCGCAGGGCCGCGTTGGGTGAGCCACTTCAAGGCCGCGTCGGGCAGCAAGGCGCTGAGGTCTGTGCGCGGCAGCAGCAAGTCCGACGCGCCCGCATGGCTGAACAGCGCGTCTTGCATGACGCGCAAAAAAACCTGCGCACTGGCGCGCTCGGCCGGGGTGTTCAGCGCCGACACGCAGAGCGGCTCAATCAGCCCCGCCAAGGCACGCGGCGACAGACCGCTGCACAACGTTGCCACTGACATGTCGGCGGGGCATTCAAAACCGCCAGCCTGCCAACGCATTGCGAGTCGAAGCAGCGACCATTTTTCCTGCCAAGCCCAGCCGCGTGCACCCAAAATGCCGATGAGCGCTTGCACGGCAGCAGGAACCCGCCAATCCGGAAAGTTGAGCCCATCGCCATTCGGAAACTGCAAGCGCAAAGGGATGCGCAACAGGCCGGCGTCGATGTCCACGCCGAGTGTGCTCATCAGCCGCAAAGTCTCGGCATAAGCGCCGATCAAAATGTGCTGGCCGTTGTCGATTTGCATTCGCTCACCGGCGACGATGGCGTCAACACGACGAGCCCGACCGCCCGCAATACGCGCACTTTCAAACAGCGTGACTTCGTGACCGCGCTGGGTGGCTTCGACGGCTGCCGCACAACCCGACCAGCCGGCTCCGATCACAGCGACTTTCATGCCGACTGCCATGCCTTGAGCCTCAAGCCATGGTGCCAAAGGCTTGAGTTTTCCAAGCCAGCCAGAACTTGCGCAGCGGCGTCAGGCTGACGCGCTGGTGCAGCACTTGGTAGCCGTCGGCTTGGATTTCGCGCAGCAAGCTGCGGTAAATGCTGGCCATCATGAGACCGGGTTTTTGGGCGCGCCGGTCTGCGGCAGGCAGCAAGGCCAGCGCCTCGTCGTAGAGGGTGAGGGCGCGTTCGGCCTGAAACGCCATCAACGCGGTGAAGCGCTCGGAATATTGGCGGTTCAGGATTTCATGGGCTTTGACATCGAACTGCTGCAACTCACTCATGGGCAGGTAAATGCGGCCGCGCAGGGCGTCTTCGCCGACATCACGAATGATGTTGGTGAGCTGAAACGCCAGCCCGAGCTTGTGCGCGTAGGCCGTGGTGCTGGCTTCTGTCTGGCCAAAGATGCGCGCCGCGACTTCGCCGACCTCGCCAGCCACCAAGTGGCAATAGTGCTTCAAGGCGGTGTAATCGAGAAAACGGTTTTGCACCAAGTCCAACTGGCAGCCTTCGATGACGGCGAGCAAGTGCCGCGCTTCAATGCCATAAGTGGCGGCGCAGGGCATCAGGGCTTTCATGACCGGGTGCGATGGGTTGCCGGCAAAGGCTTTGCCGACTTCGGTTTGCCACCAAGCGAGCTTGGTGCCGGCCACGCCGGGATCGGTGACTTCGTCGACCACGTCATCGACTTCGCGGCAAAACGCATAGAAGGCGGTGATGGCGGCGCGTCGTTCTTTCGGCAAAAAGAGGAAGGCGTAATAAAAGCTGCTGCCCGAGGCGGCGGCTTTTTGTTGGACGTACTGCTCAGGATTCATGTTGAGATTGTCGCTGCAAGCGTGGGGCGGATCCGGCTAGATGTTGGTTACATCCGGAGCGCGCGCCAAGCCATCACCAGCGCATCGCGTTTGCCAATGACGGGGCGTTGCTGCAGCGTCGCAAAGTCCAGTTGTTCAATGCGTTCTGCTATGCGCAAGCCGCCTTGTACCACCAGCCGCAGTTCCCAGCCGGCCCGGCCGGGCACCTGTTTGACCAGCGGCGCGCCTTGCTGCATGAGTTGGCGAGCCCAGTCGACGCTGTCGGCCACCAGTGCACGCGTGTTGCTGGAGATTTGCTGGCTCAGCAACTCGGATTCTGTCACGCCGTGTTTGGCTTGTAGATCTGCAGGTAGGTAAACACGGCCTCGCGGAATGTCCTCGTTCAAGTCTTGCCAGAAGTTGATCAGTTGCAGCGCTGTACAAATGCAGTCACTCTGGTTTAAAGCTTCGGCGTCGTTTACCCCGTAAAGGTGGAGCAGCAGACGCCCAATCGGGTTGGCCGAACGGCGGCAATAGTCCCGCAACTCGGCTTGGTTGGCGTAGCGGGTTTGAACGATGTCTTGCTCGAAGGCGCTGAGCAGGTCGGTGAGCAGGGGCAACGGCAATTGCCACTGTTGCAGCATCGGGCCGAGGGCTTTAAAGACGGCCGGCCAGCGTTCAGAGGTTGCACGGCCCTGACTGACAGCGCTCAGGTCTGCCCGATAGGCGGCCAAGTCGGCCAGTCTTTCGGCTGGGCTGGCGTCGCCTTCATCGGCGATGTCGTCGGCGGTGCGCGCGAAGTGATAAATCGCAGCAATTGGAGGTCTGAACCGTGTAGGACACAGCAGCGACGCCACCGGAAAGTTCTCGTAATGCTGAACGCTCTGCATGCCGGCCAATCCTTTTTCATCCGGGCTGTAGGCGGTCGATGGTGGTGTGCTGGCCTTCATGGCGAGATTGTCGCTTGACAATTTGAAACGCTTCTTTTAGATTACTAACCGCTCAGTCAGTAATAAAAATTTCAGCCATTTTGCTCAGTCCGTCCGCAGGTCGTTCCATTCATGAAAAAAATTGTCTTTGTCGCTGCTATTGCGGCTTGTACGGCCATGTCGGCTGTCCTCAGTGGCTGCTCCAAATCCCAACCCGCCGAAGAACCAGTGCGCGCCGTCAAGGTGTTGACTGTGGGCATGGGTGCTTTTCAGGCTGGCAGTGAGTTTGCAGGCGAGGTGAGGGCGCAAGTGGAGGCGCGTTTGGCATTTCGGGTGGGTGGCAAGATCATCACGCGGCAGGCCGAACTGGGCCAGCGCGTCAAGTCCGGCCAAGTGCTGGCGCAGCTTGACCCCCAAGATTACAAATTAGCGGTGGACGGTGCACGTTCCCAGGCCGCTGCGGCCTTGACGAATCGGGATTTGGCGGCTTCTGATTTCAAGCGCTACAAAGACTTGCGCGCTGAAAATTTCATCAGCGCTGCTGAACTGGAGCGGCGCGAGACCACGCTCAAAGCCGCGCAGTCACAGTTGGACCAAGCGCAGTCGCAGTTGGCGGCGCAGAGCAATCAAGCCAGTTATGCGGTGCTGCTGGCCACAGTCGACGGTGTTGTCACGGCGGTGGAGGCGGAAGCCGGCCAAGTGGTGGCTGCCGGAACACCCGTTTACCGGATCGCCAAGGATGGTGCCCGGGATGCGGTGTTTGCGGTGCCGGAAGACCGCTTGGCGAGCATGCAGCCGGGTCTGAAAATGCGGGTCAAAGTCTGGCCCGACAACACAGAGTTGAGCGGCGTTGTGCGTGAGGTGTCCGCCAGTGCCGACCCGGTGACACGAACGTTTCAGGCCAAGGTGGGGTTGACTGCCAAGCAAGTGGTACCGGCGCTGGGTGCCACAGTGACTGTGTCCAGTGTGGCTTCAGGCGGGACCGGTTTGCACGGCAAGCAGGTCATCAAACTGCCCACCTCGGCTTTGCGGCAAGACGGCCAAGGCACCGCCGTTTGGGTGTTGGACCCGACCAGCATGACGCTGCGCTCACAAGTGGTGCAAATCGCCACGGCCGATGGCAATGAGGCCGTGGTGACAGCCGGTCTCGAGCTGGGCATGCAGGTCGTCAGCGCCGGTGTCCACGTCTTATCGGCCGGACAAAAGGTCACGTTGTACCAGCCGGCACACGCGGCCAAGTGAGCCGAGCATGAAGTCATTTAATTTGTCACGCTGGGCGCTAGAGCACCCAGCGCTCACGCGCTACCTGATGGTGGTTTTGATGGTCTTTGGGCTGGCGTCTTATTTCCAGCTGGGGCAAGACGAAGACCCGCCATTCACCTTTCGGGCGATGGTGGTGCGGACTTATTGGCCGGGTGCGACTGCGCAGCAGGTGGCCGAACAGGTGACGGACAAAATCGAGCGCACGCTGCAAGAAGTGCCGTACGCCGACAAGATCCGCAGCTATTCCAAGCCGGGCGAATCACAGATCATTTTCCAGATCAAGGACTCCTCCAAAGCTAGCGAGGTGGCCAACGTTTGGTATTCGGTGCGTAAAAAAGTGGGCGACATGCGCGGCACGCTGCCGGGCGGCGTGCAAGGGCCGTTTTTCAATGACGATTTTGGCGATGTGTACGGCGTCATTTACGCGCTGGAGTCTGACGGTTTCAGCTACGCTGAAGTCAAGACCGTTGCCGATGACGTGCGGCAACAATTGCTGCGTGTGCCAAACGTGGCCAAGGTTGAACTATTCGGCGTTCAAGACGAAAAAATATACGTTGAGATGTCGCGCAAGCAATCTCAACTTGGCCTGGACATGAACCAGTTGCTGGCGCAAATGAATCAGCAAAACGCGGTGGAATCGGCTGGTGTGGTGCAGACACCGTTGGACGCTTTGCCCGTGCGTGTGGCGGGCCAATTTGAAGCGATTGAGCAAATCAAAGCGATGCCGATTCGGGGCAGCTCCGGCAACCAGCTGCGGCTCGGCGACATCGCTGACATCCAGCGTGGCTACGTCGACCCACCGACCGTTAAAGTGCGCCACCAAGGCCAAGAAGTGATCGCCCTCGGTGTGTCGATGACCAAGGGCGGTGACATCATTGCGCTTGGCAAGTCACTCCAGCAATTGCGCAGCCGCCTTGACGCCAGTTTGCCGGCGGGCGTCAAGCTGGTGCAAATTCAAGACCAGCCGAAGGCGGTGATCAGCTCCGTCAACGAATTCGTTGGCGTGTTGATTGAAGCCGTTTTGATCGTGCTGGCAGTCAGCTTCGTCAGCCTGGGTCTGCACAAGCGTGCAGACGCTGCCACGCTGCCGCTGTGGCGGCGGTATTACATCGACATGCGGCCTGGGCTGGTGGTCGGCATCACGATCCCGTTGGTCTTGGCGGTGACGTTTTTGGCGATGAATTACTGGAACATCGGACTGCACAAAATTTCGCTGGGCTCGCTCATCATCGCGCTCGGCCTGCTGGTCGACGACGCCATCATTGCGGTTGAAATGATGGTCCGGAAAATGGAAGAGGGTTACGACAAAGTGCGCGCAGCCACCTTTGCATATGAAGTCACGGCCATGCCGATGCTGACCGGAACTTTGATCACCGCCGTCGGTTTTTTGCCGATTGGACTGGCCAAGTCTGTGACGGGGGAGTACACCTTTGCGATTTTTGCAGTGACCGTGATTGCGCTGGTGTTGAGTTGGATCGTGTCCGTCTATTTCGTGCCTTACTTGGGCACCTTGTTGCTCAAGTCGAGGCCGGTGGCTGTTGGCCAGGCGGAGGTGCATGAGCATTTTGATACGCCGTTTTACAACACCTTTCGACGTGCTGTGAACTGGTGTGTCGAGTACCGCTGGCTGACCATCGGTGCCACGGTGCTGACCTTTGCGCTGGGCATCGTCGGCATGGGCCAGGTGCAGCAGCAGTTCTTTCCGGACTCGAGTCGCCCCGAGATTCTGGTCGACATCTGGTTCCCTGAAGGCACGTCTTTTGCGGCCAATGAATTAACCGCGAAACGTGTTGAGCAGCGCTTGATGCAAGAGGCCGGCGTGAGCACAGTGAGTGCGTGGGTTGGCTCGGGTGTGCCGCGCTTTTATCTGCCGCTGGACCAGGTTTTTCCGCAGACCAATGTGACGCAGTTCATCGTTGTGCCGGAAGACCTGAAGCGGCGGGAGAGCTTGCGCATCAAGTTGCCGGCTTTGCTGGCGACCGAATTCCCCGAAGTACGCGGTCGCGTCAAGTTGTTGCCGAACGGTCCGCCTGTGCCGTACCCGGTGCAGTTTCGTGTCGTTGGCACGGACCCGGCGGTGCTGCGCGCGCGCGCCGATGAAGTCAAGACGGTGATGCGCGACAACAGCCACACACGCGGTGTCAACGACAACTGGAATGAGTCGGTCAAAGTGGTTCGTTTGGAGGTGGACCAAGCCAAGGCGCGTGCGCTCGGTGTCAGCAGCCAGTCGATTTCGCAGACCTCACGCATGGTGTTGAGCGGCACAGCGGTTGGGCAGTTCCGCGAAGACGACAAGCTGATTGACATTGTGTTGCGTCAACCGCTGCAAGAGCGCAGCGCGATCAGCGACATGGCCAACACTTACCTGCCCACCGCCTCCGGTAAATCAATCCCGCTGACGCAAATCGCTAAGCCCGTCTTGGCTTGGGAGCCGGGTGTCATGTGGCGTGAAAACCGCGACTACGCCATCACCGTGCAGGGCGATGTGGTCGAAGGCATGCAAGGCGCGACCGTGACGGCAGAACTGCGGCCGGCGCTGAAGGTCTTGGAGGACAAGTGGCGCTCCGAAGGCTTGGGCGCATATCGGATTGAAGTCGCTGGTGCGGTGGAAGAAAGCAGCAAGGGCTCGGCGTCGATCGCAGCGGGTATTCCGATCATGTTGTTTTTGACCTTCACCTTGCTGATGCTGCAACTGCACAGCTTCAGCCGCTCCTTGCTGGTCTTCATCACCGGGCCGCTGGGTATCGCTGGCGTCGCAGGCGCCTTGCTGCTGCTGGGGCGGCCGTTTGGTTTTGTGGCGCTGCTCGGCGTGATTGCGCTGATGGGCATGATTCAACGCAATTCGGTGATTTTGATTGACCAGATTGAGCAGGACCGAGCACGCGGCGTGCCGGCCTGGGATGCGATTGTCGAGTCTGCGGTCCGGCGACTGCGGCCGATTGTGCTGACCGCCGCTGCGGCGGTCTTGGCCATGATTCCGCTGTCGCGCAGCGTCTTCTGGGGCCCGATGGCGGTCGCCATCATGGGCGGTTTGATCGTCGCTACCGTTCTGACGCTGCTGGCTTTGCCGGCCATGTATGCCGCTTGCTTTCGCGTTAAGCGCGAAACTCCGGCATCTGCTTGATGCGTCGGTTGGAAGCCTTCCGGTTACAGGCTAAAATAGAAAGTTAGCCGATTTCAAACGGGAATTCGCAAGCTCTATCGTGCAAGCACACAGGGCCGTTGATTCTCGTTTTTTAGTTTAGGCGCGGGGATGGCGAAATTGGTAGACGCACCAGGTTTAGGTCCTGACGTCCGCAAGGATGTGCCGGTTCGAGTCCGGCTCTCCGCACCACACTTTTACGGGCAGCACCGTCTTTTATAAGGCGCTGACTGCTCATTACCAAGCTGCATATTAGGAGTAGATCATGGCCGTGACTGTAGAAACGCTTGACAAGCTGGAACGCAAAATGACGTTGGCACTGCCCGTCAACACCATTCAGTCCGAAGTCGACGTGCGCCTGAAGCGCTTGGCCCGCACGGTCAAGATGGACGGTTTTCGTCCCGGTAAAGTGCCGATGAATGTCGTGGCTCAGCGCTACGGTTATTCGGTTCATTATGAAGTCATGAACGACAAGGTTGGCGAGGCTTTTTCGGTCGCTGCCAATGAAGCTAAGTTGCGTGTGGCCGGCCAGCCGCGCATCAGCGAAAAAGAAGGCGCACCAGAAGGCGACTTGCTGTTTGACGCTGTTTTCGAAGTCTATCCAGACGTCAAAATCGCCGACCTTTCCGGTGCCGAAGTCGCCAAGGTCAGCGCTGAAGTCAGCGACGCAGCCATCGACAAAACCATCGACATCCTGCGCAAGCAACGCCGCACGTTTGCCCAGCGCGCGATGGACGCTGCTGCTCAAGACAATGACCGCGTGACAATTGATTTCGAAGGCAAGATCGAAGGCGAAACCTTCCCGGGCGGCAAAGCCGAAGCCTTCCAGTTCCTGGTTGGCGAAGGCCAGATGCTGAAAGAATTTGAAGATGCTGTGCGCGGCATGAAGTCCGGCGAAAGCAAGACCTTCCCGCTGAGCTTTCCAGAGGATTACCACGGTAAAGACGTCGCCGGCAAGCAAGCTGACTTCTTGGTCACGGTCAAGAAAATCGAAGCCGCCCACCTGCCAGAAATCAACGAAGCCCTGGCCAAGTCACTTGGCATCGCTGACGAAACGGTTGAAGGTTTGCGCGTCGATATCCGCAAAAACCTCGAACGTGAAGTCAAGTTCCGTTTGCTCGCTCGAAACAAAAATGCCGTGATGGACGCTTTGCTGGCCAACGCCGAACTCGACTTGCCAAAGTCCAGCGTTCAGGCTGAACTCGATCGCATGATCGAAGCCGCTCGTGCCGACCTCAAGCAGCGCGGTATCAAAGACGCTGACAAAGCGCCGATTCCTGACGACATCTTCCGCCCGCAAGCTGAAAAGCGCGTGCGTTTGGGTCTGGTTGTGGCTGAACTGGTTCGTACCAACGAGTTGCAGGCCAAGCCTGAGCAACTCAAAGCGCATATTGAAGAGTTGGCAGGCAGCTACGAAAAGCCGCAAGATGTGGTGCGTTGGTACCTGAGTGACAACAGCCGTATGGCCGAAGTCGAAGCCGTTGTCATTGAGAACAATGTCACTGATTTCGTGCTGGCCAAGGCCAAAGTCAATGAAAAAGCGATTTCATTCGACGAGTTGATGGCACAAAACTGACCTGAGACGAGCGTCTTTGTCGAATCTGGGGCTTGTGCTTGACGGTACAAGCCCCAGATTGATTTTAGGTACAGTACAAATATCTTTGGAGAAAAACACAATGGTTGCAAACTACAGCTACGGCGGCTCATACTCGGGCGCACAAGGTCTTGGCATGGTGCCGATGGTGATTGAGCAGTCGGGCCGCGGCGAACGCTCTTACGATATTTACTCACGCCTGCTCAAAGAGCGCGTGATTTTCCTAGTCGGCCCGGTGAATGACCAGACCGCCAACCTGGTGGTGGCGCAGTTGCTGTTTCTGGAAAGTGAAAATCCAGATAAAGATATCTCTTTCTACATCAATTCGCCCGGTGGTTCTGTCACCGCCGGCATGGCGATTTACGACACCATGCAATTCATCAAGCCGGATGTGTCGACGTTGTGCGTCGGTATGGCCGCCAGCATGGGCGCATTTTTGTTGTCGGCGGGTACCAAGGGCAAGCGTTTTTCTTTGCCCAACTCTCGCGTCATGATTCACCAGCCTTCTGGTGGTGCGCAAGGTCAAGCGACTGACATTGAAATTCACGCCCGCGACATCTTGAAAACCCGTGACCAGCTGAATCGTATTTTGGCGAGCAACACGGGGCAGACGGTTGAACGCATCGAGCGTGACACCGAGCGTGATTACTTCATGTTTGCAGATGACGCCAAAGAGTACGGATTGATCGACGAAGTCATCGCCAAGCGTCCTTAAAAAGTCGCTTGCCCTAGGCTCTGCTACGGCGTTTTCTGTAACAGAAAGCGCCGTTTTTCTTTGGTTATCATTGGATAACATTTCTTCAGATACCGTCCCTCTCAGGACACGCGAAAAGGCAACAGCAATGGCCGAGAAAAAAGGCACCACCAGCGAAAAAACGCTTTACTGCTCCTTCTGTGGCAAAAGCCAACACGAGGTGAAGAAGCTCATCGCCGGCCCGTCGGTATTTGTCTGTGACGAATGCATTGACCTTTGCAACGAAATCATCCGTGATGAATTGCCCGCCGGCACTGAGTCCGGTGATGCGCGTAGCGAATTGCCGACACCGTCTGAAATCAAGGCGACGCTCGACGGTTACGTCATCGGGCAAGAGCCGGCCAAGCGCATCTTGGCGGTGGCGGTTTACAACCACTACAAGCGTCTGCGTCACAAAGACAAAGCCAAGAAGGACGATGTCGAGCTGACCAAGAGCAACATCTTGCTGGTCGGACCGACTGGGTCCGGCAAGACCTTGCTGGCACAAACGTTGGCGCGTACCCTCAACGTTCCCTTTGTGATGGCTGACGCCACCACCCTGACGGAAGCCGGCTATGTCGGCGAAGACGTTGAGAACATCATTCAAAAACTGCTGCAAAGCTGCAACTATGAAGTTGAGCGAGCTCAGCAGGGCATTGTTTACATCGATGAGATTGACAAGATCACACGCAAGTCTGACAACCCGTCCATCACCCGTGACGTGTCGGGCGAAGGTGTGCAGCAGGCGTTGCTCAAACTGATCGAAGGCACGATGGCGTCAGTGCCACCGCAGGGCGGCCGCAAGCACCCGAACCAAGATTTTCTACAGGTCGACACCACCAATATTCTGTTCATTTGCGGCGGTGCTTTTTCAGGGCTCGAGAAAGTCATTGAAAGCCGGACGGAAACCTCGGGCATTGGTTTCGGGGCTTCCGTTAAAAGTAAGAAAACCCGCAGTTTGACCGAGGCTTTCAAGGACGTCGAGCCTGAAGATTTGATCAAATTTGGTCTGATTCCTGAGCTGGTGGGCCGTATGCCGGTCGTCGCGACGCTGGCCGAGCTGACTGAAGATGCGCTGGTGCAAATTCTCACTGAACCTAAAAACGCAGTCGCCAAACAGTTCAGCAAGTTGCTGGCTATGGAGGGTGTTGAGCTTGAGATTCGGCCGTCGGCGTTGAAAGCCATTGCCCGCAAAGCGTTGGCCCGTAAAACTGGCGCGCGGGGCCTGCGCTCTATTTTGGAGCAATCGCTGATCGACACCATGTACGAGTTGCCCAATATCAGCAATGTCGAAAAAGTGGTGGTTGACGAGTCGACGATTGAAGAGAATAAGCCGCCTTTGCTGGTTTACCGTGAGGCGGCTAAGAAGGCTTGAAATGCCGGCTTAACCCCCCAAGTCTTCCAGATGTATCTTGCTGCCGGATGAAAAGCCTCTCCGGTGGCTAACGTGAAAGGTTTATATGTCCGGTCAAACTTCATTGCCACCGCTTCCGATTGATCTGCCGCTGTTGCCACTGCGCGACGTGGTGGTTTTCCCGCACATGGTCATTCCACTGTTTGTCGGTCGGCCCAAGAGTATCAAAGCGCTTGAGTCCGCCATGGAGTCTGAGCGCCGCATCATGCTGGTGGCACAAAAAGCTGCTGCCAAGGATGAGCCGTCCGCTGAAGACATGTTTGACGTTGGTTGCGTAGCGACCATTCTTCAAATGCTCAAACTGCCCGACGGCACAGTCAAGGTGCTGGTCGAGGGCCAGCAGCGCGCCAAGGTCAACTCAATTCTGGATGGCGAGCACCACTTCACCAGCAACGTCACGCCGGTGGAGCCTGAAGTGGCCTTGCCTGGCGACAAGACCAGTGAAGTCGAAGCGCTACGCCGAGCCGTGATGCAGCAGTTTGACCACTACGTCAAACTCAATAAAAAAATTCCGCCTGAGATCCTGACCTCGATTTCTAGCATTGACGATGCCGGTCGATTGGCTGACACCATTGCTGCGCACTTGCCACTCAAGCTGGACGCTAAGCAGGTCATCCTAGATCTGAGCAACATCAAAGCGCGCCTCGAAAACCTCTATGAGCAGGTCGAGCGCGAGGTTGACATCCTCAACGTTGACAAGAAAATCCGTGGCCGTGTGAAGCGCCAGATGGAAAAAAATCAGCGCGATTTTTACCTGAACGAACAAGTCAAGGCGATCCAGAAGGAGCTTGGCGAAGGTGAAGATGGCGCTGACATTGACGAGATCGAAAAGAAGATCAAGTCTGCCAAGATGCCGCAGGAAGCGCGTAAAAAAGCTGAGAGCGAGTTGAAAAAACTCAAGCTCATGTCACCGATGTCGGCCGAAGCGACGGTGGTGCGCAGCTATATTGACGTGCTGACGGGCCTGCCTTGGAGCAAAAAAACCAAGATCAAGCACGACCTCAAAAACGCTGAAGACGTGCTGAACGAAGACCACTTCGGCTTGGAGAAAGTCAAAGACCGCATCGTTGAGTACCTCGCTGTGCAGCAACGTGTCGACAAACTGAAAGCGCCGATCTTGTGCCTCGTCGGCCCACCCGGTGTCGGCAAAACATCGCTCGGCCAATCGATTGCCAAAGCCACCGGCCGTAAATACGTCCGCATGGCGCTGGGCGGCATGCGCGACGAAGCCGAAATTCGGGGTCACCGCCGCACCTACATTGGCGCCTTGCCTGGCAAGGTGCTGCAAAGCCTGACCAAGGCAGGTACGCGCAATCCACTCTTTCTGCTCGACGAAATTGACAAGCTCGGCACCGACTTCCGCGGTGACCCTTCGAGCGCATTGCTTGAAGTGCTGGACCCTGAGCAGAACCACACGTTCGGCGATCACTACGTTGAAGTCGACTTCGACCTGAGCGATGTGATGTTTGTTGCGACCTCCAACTCGATGAACATCCCATCGGCCTTGTTGGATCGAATGGAAGTGATTCGTCTCTCGGGCTACACGGAAGACGAAAAAACCAGCATTGCCATGCGTTATCTGTTGCCCAAGCAATTGAAGAACAACGGCGTGAAAGAAAGTGAACTCGACATCTCTGAGCCAGCTGTGCGCGACATCGTGCGCTACTACACCCGCGAAGCGGGCGTGCGTTCTCTTGAACGTGAATTGTCGAAAATTTGCCGCAAGACCGTCAAGGGTATTCAGCTCAAAACGATGCAGCCCAAAGTGCTGGTCACGCCAGACAATTTGAACGATTTTCTGGGTGTGCGCAAGTTCAGCTACGGCCGCGCTGAAGAGCAAAACCAAATTGGCCAAGTTGTCGGTTTGGCGTGGACTGAAGTCGGTGGCGACCTGCTGACGATTGAGGCCGCCATCATGCCGGGCAAGGGCGTGATCACGCGCACCGGTTCGTTGGGTGACGTGATGAAAGAATCGGTTGAAGCTGCTCGCACAGTGGTGCGCAGCCGCTCACGCATGCTGGGCATTCGCGACGACATGTTTGAAAAGCGTGACATTCACATTCATGTGCCGGACGGTGCAACTCCGAAAGACGGACCGAGCGCCGGTGCGGCAATGACCACGGCCTTTGTATCTGCCTTGACGGGCATTCCGGTGCGCGGTGACGTTGCCATGACGGGTGAGATCACGCTGCGCGGTGAAGTGACTGCCATTGGTGGACTCAAGGAAAAGCTGTTGGCGGCATTGCGCGGCGGCATCAAGACCGTGTTGATCCCCGAAGAAAATGCAAAAGACCTGCAAGAAATTCCAGACAACGTCAAAAGTGGTCTGGAGATCATTCCGGTCAAATGGATTGATCAGGTTTTGGCTGTGGCGCTCGAACGCATGCCCGTGCCTTTGTCTGATGAAGAGGTAGCTTTGGCTGCTGCAGCGATCGCCGCTTCTGCGGCAGCCGTGACTGCGCAAGCCGGTGCCATCAAACATTGATGGAATCATTAGAAAGATTTTTGCTCAGCTCTCAAAGCAGTGAAAAATCCAAGCTATAATTCGATCTGAAACGCGGGAGTAGCTCAGTTGGTAGAGCGCAACCTTGCCAAGGTTGAGGTCGAGAGTTCGAGACTCTTC
>Ga0208916_10000650_pt1 | contig 15844 bp, 23 predicted proteins | sample DEB19_08_DNA_5_FD_184523 | JGI IMG/M metagenome (GOLD analysis project Ga0208916, IMG submission 184523) | Aqueous microbial communities from the Delaware River and Bay under freshwater to marine salinity gradient to study organic matter... | ecosystem: Environmental > Aquatic > Marine >... | reverse complement strand
AAAGAGACATACGAAATGTCCGAGAAAGGTCTAGCTGACAGTAAGGTGACTCCGCTCACCGACGTCTTCCGTGCCATCCCCAAGCGCGGACTCCCCGAAGAAGCCATCAAGAAGTATTCCATCGACGTCAATGTCGACAAGGACGTGGACGTAGCGCACCGCTACCCCTACTTCAAGGAGGGTCGGCACGTAGCGAACAAGATTCGCAAGCGGTCAGAGAAGGCATTCCATTGGGAAGCCCCTGATCGTGACGCCATCCGAACTGCTGAACTCTTCGGCCAGCATCTTTTCCCACCCGGTTGTGCAAAATCTATCACGGTCGTAGAAGGCGAACTCGACGCGCCCTCGGCTTGGGTTCTGCTTGGCTCTCGCTACCCGGTAGTTTCGGTAGCGTCGGCTGGCAGCGCCGTCGCCGATATCAAGCGCAACTACGAGTATCTGGATTCGTTCGACGATATCGTTCTGTGTTTCGACAAGGACGAAGCGAAGACCCGTCCCGATGGCACCGTCTTCTACCCCGGACAGGAGTCCGCTCGCAAAGCTGCGGAACTCTTTGCCCCCGGTAAGTGCCGAGTTCTCACACTCGAACACGGAAAAGACCCCAACGATTACCGCCAGAACGGTGTCGATCCCAAGATTTTCGTATCGGAGTGGTGGAAGGCCCCGAAGTTTATGCCCGATGGGCTTGTCTTTGGGCCGGATATGTGGGACAAGATTCAGAATCGTCCGCAGCATTTCCAGACCCCGTATCCTTTCGAGGGTATCAACGCGATGACTTACGGCGTCCGCCTGTCGGAACTCGTGGTTATCAACGCCCCCACTGGCGTAGGTAAGACGTCGATCCTTAAGGAAATCGAATACGGCCTCCTGATGAACCCCGAAGTCAAAGAGAAGGGTTACGGAGTAGGCTTCCTTCACCTTGAGGAACTCGATACAGACTTGGCCTTGGGCCTCATGTCGATCCACGCTAACAAGCGTTTTAATCTCCCCGATACTGAAAAGACGGTCGATGAAATGAAGAAGGCGTATGATGAAATCATCAACACGTCTCGGGTGGTGATCTATGACCACTTCGGTTCAAACGAAATCGACGCAATCATCGCCAAGATTCGCCACATGGCGGCACTTGGCTGCAAGTATATCGTTCTCGATCACTTGTCGATTGTCGTGTCCGATCAGAACGGTGACGAGCGTAAACAACTCGACGAGATTACGACCAAGCTTAAGACCTTCTGTATGGAAGCGAATGTAGCCTTGATTGCAGTCATTCACCAGAACCGCAACGGTCAAATCCGTGGCACCGCTGGCGTCGAACAGCTTGCGAATATCATCCTGCGTCTCGAACGTGATCTTACTAATCCTGACCCGTGGCGACGTAACATCACAAAGGTTTGGGTTGAGAAGAACCGATTCTGTGGACGGACAGGTCCGGCTGCGTGGTTGTTCTTCGATGATATCACCGGACGATTGGTTGAACTCGACGACGCCGCTGTCACCAAGTATGAAGAAGGAGCATCTTTCAATGATACAGACCTCCCCTTCTGAACCGAAAATCGGTGACGTAAAGATATATAACGGAATCCGTATGGTGTATGGCCCTGACCCGTGGGCTTGGATTTTCTCCTACCTTTGCTGGTTTAACCTAGACCTATACATCGAAGAAGAAGGCGAGATTCCTCATTATGTATCTGAACCCAACCGAAAATCACTGGGCTTGTGATATCGAAGCCGATGGTCTTTACTCCGAGGCGACCAAGATATATTGTGTCACACTGCTTAACTGTGTAACGAAAGAGGAAACTCACTTCCTCACAGACACAGACTTCCGCATCTGGCAGGAGTCTCACCCGGATATCATCTACGTCGGGCATAACTTTCTGTCCTACGACGCCCCGATGCTTAATCGCTTCTGGGGTGCCAAGATTCCGGCTAAGCGAGTAGTTGACACCTTCGTCTTGTCGCAAGTTTACGACCCGAACTTCACAGGAGGACATTCTCTCAAGGCGTGGGGTGAAAGGCTGCGCTACCCGAAGCTCGACTTCGACGACTTCACTCACTACACCGAGGAAATGCTGACGTATTGTCGGCGTGACACTCGCTTGACCGCCCTCCTATATCGACGTCTGTCGGAACGGATGCGTCAAGTCGGGTTCTCGGAGCGAGGCGTTGAACTCGAACATCTGGCGTGGAACATCATCCAGAACAAGCAGTATCGCAATGGCTTCCCGTTCGACTACGAAAAAGCCCACCAGCTTTACGTTACTCTGCGGGCTAGGGAAGAGGAACTCAAGAATGAAATCTACAAGCTATGGCCGCCCCGACTTGAGGTCATCGCCGAATATCCGAAGTCGACTCGAAAAGATGGAAGCGATACTGCGAACTTCATTCGACATTGTGGACAATACCCCAAAGTGGAACGAGACGATTTCACCGGAAGCTATCGCGTCTTTGATTGGGTCGAGTTTAGCCTTGGAAGTCCAAAGCAAAGAATTGACAAGCTTCTTGATTTGGGGTGGGAACCCGCCAATCGAACCAAAGCAGGAAACCCAAAAGTCGATGAAGATGAGCTTCTCGCGTTCGCAGAAACGTCGGGGCTCCCGGAGGTAAAAGCCCTCTCGAAGTGGATCGTGATTAACTCACGCGCCAACATGGTGAATACGTGGATGGAAGCCTACAACCACAAGACGAAGGCGATCCACGGGCAGTTGTTCATTGCCAGCACTCTCCGTTACAAGCACTCCAAGCCTAACTCCGCGAATATTCCCGGGGTTCGTCACGGCAAAGACGGCGTCCTTATGGGCGAGGCTGGAATGTGGACTTATGAGAGCCGCGACCTCTGGACGTGCGGTGATCCGAAAGAATGGGACCTTGTCGGTATTGACGGTAAGGGTATGCAGCTTCGCAACCTTGCTCACTACCTAAATCTCCCGGCCTTTACAGAGGCTATCTTGTCGGATGACCCGCACACGGCCAACATGAAGACCTTTGGGCTTTCATCGCGGTCGCTTACCAAGACCATCACCTACGCTACGCTGATGGGTGCCGGAGACGCTCGTATTGCCAACGAGGCTAAGGTTACTCTCGACGAGGCCAAGGCAGGCAAGGCAGCCTTTTTCCGGGCTGTTCCTACTCTTCCCGAACTCATCAAGCGTCTGCAAGATGAGGTAGCAAAGACCGGGCGTATCACCTTGATCGACGGGACGAAGGTTATTGTTCCTTCCCCTCACATGGTTATCCCGTATCTGCTGCAAGGTGACGAGTCCCGCTTGATGAAGCAAGCTCTGATATTCCTTGACGAAGCGATTCGTCTTGGTGGTAACAGCAAGTGGTGCTTCAAGGTCGCCGACATTCACGACGAGTGGCAATGGCGCATCAAGCGTGAGTTCACCGAAGAGTTTGTCGCTACCGCGCTTCCTTGCTTCGTGAAAGCCGGGGAGTCCTTCAACTACAATATCCGGATCGACGGCGACGCCAAGATCGGGAAAACATGGGCGGAGACGCACTAATGACACGAACATGGGTATATTCCGATCCGCATTTCTACCACAAGAACATCTGCACGTTCCTTAATTACGACGGGTCTAAAGTCCGTCCTTGGGACGATGCAGAGACGATGACGGAGGAAATGATCCAATGGTTCAACGAACTTGTCTCCGATGCGGACAGGGTGTATATCCTAGGGGATGTAGCGTTTACGGCTGCCCTCATGTCGAAATCTGTTGGAAGATTGAAGGGCCGAAAGGTCCTAGTCCCCGGCAACCACGACCCGACGAAGATGCGAAAGTATTTCGGACTGTTCGATGACGTCAGAGGGTATGTCGTGAAGAAGGGATTCATCATGTCCCACATTCCGATCCATCCTCAAAGTCTGTCTCGCTGGAAGCTGAACATACACGGACACCTCCATAACAATCAGGTGATGGACGGTGGCCTAGAGCCGTGGTGTCCGATTGATGACCGGTATTACAACGCCTGTGTCGAACGGACAAACTTCCGTCCTAAGCTGCTTGACGAAATCCTGCACGAAAGGGGATTGAAGTAATGGCACTTATGATCGACGAGAATAAGCTCCGAGTTCTATTGAGGAATGCCTTTGGAGACGGTAGTGCAACCCCCCATCCGGAAGCCAACAACAAGATAGAAAGAATTATCGAAGAATGTAAAAAAAGGACTTGACAAGTCTTGCATTCTTTGGTATAATAGTGGAGTAGGGTATGGGCGAATACGCAGAATATGCGCTTGAATATGAACTAAGGCGATATGGTGTGTTCGATCCTTACGATTACGCCAGAAAATCGAGTAGAAAGGTAAAGAAGAAAATGGCACAGAACAGTCCGACGTATGTCATTCGTGGCACCCTCGACTGGGCGAAGGTTCTTGGTAAGCCTCGCCTGAACACTTACACCGAGGAAAACGAATGGTCGGTTGACGTGACCCCGAACGCAGAGGGCCGAGCCATCATCAAGAAGGCCGGTATCACTGACAAGCTTCGGGACCCGAAGGACAACGACTCGCGGAAGGAAACTTTCCTGTCGTTCCGCCAGAAGGAACTCCGCAAGGACAAGAGCGGCAACATGGTTGCTAATCAGCCGATCAAGGTGGTCGACGCCGGTGGCAACAAGTGGGACGAAACCAAGATGATTGGTAACGGAACCATTGCCGACGTTAAGTTCACCGTGAAGGATAACGGGAAGGGACGCCCGAAGGGTGTCTACATTCAGGCCATTCGTGTCCTGCAGCACGTCCCGTATGAAGTGCAGGAGTTCGCTCCGCTGTCTAGCGACGACGAATACTTCGCTGGCTCGGAATGCTCTCCCGCCGAGGAAGTCGATACCAAGGGTGAAGCCGGTAATCCGGACGATCTCGACGACGACATTCCCTTCTAATGAGGTAGGCCGGGTGAAGACGGAAACGTATGTGTTGAACAGACGTGGTAACGATTCCCGGCTGACCTGTGGATGAGTGGGCAACCCATAGTAAGAGTGACAAAACGCCCACACATTTTGGAGAAGAAGATGCGTAAGATTCTTGACTGGTTCAGGCGAAAGCTTGAGCTTGTAACCGTTGATCCGTTTTATCTCGAACCGAAGGATTTCTTTATGAAGCAGGCTACTATCGTCGAAACCGGCAACGGCTTCGCTCTCAAGACTGGCAACCAGATCGTTGGTGTTTACAGCCGTGCCCGTGACGCTCGTCGGGGTGCCCAGCGCCGGGGTCTGCGTCTTGTCTGATACGGATCGCACAATCAACCGCCTTTGCGGTCTTATCCACGAGGATAACGTTCGGGCTGGATGGTGGGAAGACGGGTTCGGGAAGCTGAACATCGCCACCAAGCTTGCACTCGTGCATTCGGAAGTCTCGGAAGCCCTTGAGGGTGTTCGAAAGGACCTGATGGACGACAAGCTGCCTCACCGCCCTGCAGTCGAGGTTGAACTCGCCGATACGTGCATCCGCATCTTCGATCTGTGTGGTGCCCTTGGTCTTGACCTAGAGGGTGCTATCTTTGAGAAGATGGAATACAACGCCAAGCGCAACGACCACAAACCGGAAGTTCGCGCTGCCGAGAATGGAAAGAAGTTCTGATGGACCCGAAGACCCTCCCAGAAGATATCTTCAAGCTGCTGGACTCTGAAACCGACCACGAAGTCAGTGAGGAAAACGTTCAGTGGGCGGGAGAGGTCTTCAAAGACATTCTCCGTTCTCGCTTCCGTAAACGGGAGCCCCGTCGTGGCGAGAAGGCAATCGTCTTCTCGTCCCTTGGGAAGCCTGATCGACAGACGTGGTATGCGGCGAATATGCCGGAACACGCCGAAAAGATGACTGGGAAGCAGAACTTCAAGTTTCTCTACGGAGACGCTATCGAAGTCCTGCTCCTGTTCCTTGCGAAAGAGTCTGGACATGAAGTTACCCACCTTCAACACCGAGTTGAAATGGATGGGGTTGGCGGATACACCGACGCCGTCATTGACGGAGTCCCCGTCGATTGTAAGTCGGCTTCGCCTTACGCTTACACGAAGTTCGAGGACGGGTCCTTCGTCTTTGATGATCCTTTCGGTTACGTCAAACAGCTTAGTGGTTATGCCCACGCGCTTGAGAACACGAGCCGAGCGGGCTTCTTGGTCGCAGACAAGGTAAACGGTAACATCTGTTTTGCCGAACTCGACAAGCTGTCGTTGGAAGCGAATCCCCCTAAGCCTCGCATCGCGGAGCTTCGAGAGGTAATTGCATCGCCCACTCCACCGCCCCGGTGCTACGATCTAGTGCCTGACGGTAAGAGCGGGAACATGAAGCTGCCTGTCGGCTGTAGTTACTGCGCCTTCAAGGACAAATGCTACGAAGACGCCAACGACGGCAAGGGTCTGCGAATGTTCTTCTACTCTCGTGGTCCTGTTTGGCTGGCGAAGGTTGCACGGGAGCCGAAGGTTGGCGAAGTTTCTTGATCGCTTAGTGAAAGCCTTCGTCTACTTAATGACCGGAGAACGGATTTGAATGCCGAAGACAAAAAGCGCAACTCCCACTACCTCCGAAAGTATGGGATCACCCTCGCCCAGTATAACGAATTGCACGAACAACAGCAGGGCTGCTGCGCAATCTGCCTACGAAGCGATGAAGAACTCACCCGCCGACTCGCCGTTGACCATAACCATAAAACGGGAGAAGTCCGAGGGTTGCTTTGTAACCATTGTAACCATCGACTCGTCGGAAGGCACACGGACGCAGACCTTCTCCGACGAGTGGCTGAATATCTTGAAAGGAAAACCGGATGGTTCGCCCCGAAGAAAAAGCCGAAGCGCGTAAGAAAGGCACGGAGCCCTACACGCCCCCGGCGGACTACATCGACCAAGACTACAACGGGCTCTGGTTCGTCCTAAACCACGACGGTTTTCCGATTTCACCAGCGTTCAAACACAGAGAGGAAGCAGTAGCATGGAAGAACCAGTTGATCTGACGGACGACCTCGACTACGAGGAAGACGTCCTTCCGGCTGACGCTTACATGGAGAGTGTTGGGTTCGACGTCACAGGTGTTCAATTCCGCTTCGTCGGAGACGTCTTTGTCGTCGATATCAGCAAGGCTGCATGGGAGAACACCCTTGGTGTCGCCGTGAAGCTCGATCAGGAAGCGGTCGATGCCGTCAAGGCTGCAGTGGCCGCACTTGCACAGGCGGTTGACAGCCGAGAAGGAAGAGTCCATTGAAGCCTAAACACGATTTATCGTGGGCTGCCGGATTCTTTGAGGGAGAGGGTTACGTTGGGTTTGTCAAATCCAAAGGATACAAAAAGCGTAAATATCCTAAATTGATCGTCTCCGTTTCACAGGTATCAAAAGAACCTTTAGACGCTTTTGCTCAAGCAGTTGGCTTTGGCTCGGTGAGAGGGCCTTATGGCCCTTACGGGACAACAAAACAGGCATACTATCAGTATCAAACAAGCGGTCCATCCGCGCTGTCTGTTATTCAATGCTTACGACCTTGGTTATTCGCTAAGGGAGAGCAGGCTGATCTTGCGATAAGAGCCTATTTGGAGAACAATTTTGTCGAAACCTAAGATACTTGTATTGGACATTGAGACTAGCCCCGCGCTAGCCTATGTCTGGCGACTGTTCAAAGAGAATATCTCGTTGGATCAGTTGCTCGTCCCGTCTGCCCCTATCTGCTTTGCCGCGAAGTTCGTCGGTGAAAAGGAAATCCATTTCTACTCGGAATGGGAACACGGTCGGCAGGCTATGATTGAGGCTGCTCACAAGCTGCTGTCGGAAGCGGGTGCTGTCGTTGGCTACAACCAAGACAAGTTCGATCTTCCCAAGCTGCGTGGTGAGTTTCTGTTGGCAGGACTTCCACCGCCGCCTCCCTTGACTTCCATCGACCTTTACAAGTCGGTTCGGAAGTTCGGTTTCCAGTCGAACCGTCTGGCCTATATAGGCCCCTTCCTTGATGTTGGTAGCAAGATCAAGCATGAAGGGTTCCAACTCTGGGCAGACGTCGAGGCCGGAAGCGAGAAGGCACAGGCGAAGATGCGCCGGTATTGTATCGGTGACGTCAAGCTGACTGAACGTCTCTACAAGAAAATCCGTGCTTACATTCCTAACCACCCGCATCTGGGTGATACCGGAAGCTCGCAGTGTGGTGCCTGCGGTTCTCACAAGGTGCAGAGCCGTGGATATCGTCGCACGAAGGCTTTCCGCATCCAGCGTCTCCATTGTCAAGAGTGCGGGTCGTGGCAGGACGGTAAGCGACACAAAGTATAAATAGGAGAGCGATATGCCGTATATTACCCAAGACCTTCGTGATGATATCGACAGCGGTGCTATCCCGCAGACGGCTGGTGAACTCAACTACCTTCTGACTGTTACGGCCTTGGAGTATATCCGGGAGAAGGGTGAAAGCTATCAAGCCTTTAACGACGTCCTCGGGGCGCTGGAAGGTTGTAAGCTCGAACTTTACCGTCGGCGTATCGCTCCCTACGAAGATTTCAAGATGGAAGTGAATGGCGATGTTGAGTAAGGAAGTCAAGGCAAGGATTGCAGATTATTTCGAGGCTGCTGACCTCGTCGACTTTCTGCAGGTGAAAGTAGAAGACGTTATCGAAGCCTTCGAGGATGATATCGAAGAGTCGCTAGATGACATTGAAGACATGATGGGAGTTCGACGTGACCGATAATTACCATCTACCGGAAGGTGAAAAGACTACCGACGACCCTAGCCTGATTGGGACTGGGGCTGTCAAATACGACGCCGGTAAGGTTGGTGTATTCCAAGGGCTGATTAACTACTTCCCCCGCGCTCTGTGGGGCGTAGCAGAAATCTCGACCTTTGGTGCCCAGAAGTATGCTTGGAATGGGTGGGCTGACGTCGCTGACGGTTACAACCGTTATCAGGACGCTAAGTTCCGCCACGCACTCAAGCAAGCGATGGGTGAGGAAATCGACCCCGACTCGCAGAAGTATCATATTCTGCATGAGGCTTGGGGGGCTCTTGCTGCTGCAGAGCTTTATCTTCGTGAACAGGAGAAGAAGAATGCCGCGTAAGAGTATTTACATCGCCGGTCCTATGTCCGGCTACAAGGACTTTAACTTCCCGGCGTTCTTCGCCGCTGCCGACGCCTTTCGTGCAGAAGGCTGGATTGTCTACAATCCGGCCAACAAAAAAAACGAAGCCCTGATCGGTAAAGAAGCTATGAAGACGGGCGACCCTATGGAAGCCCAGAAGGCTGGTTTCAATTTCCGTGATGCATACCGGTGGGACATTGAATGTGTCATCAAGTCGGATGCAATCTTCATGCTACCGGGATGGGAAGCCAGCCCCGGGGCCCGTGGTGAACACGCTGTCGCGGTAGCGATGCAGCGGCACTACCCAGACTACGAGATTATTTACGCATGAATGAACATCGCCATACACTCCTATACGTCGATAAGAAGTCGCAGCTAATCTACGACACCCAGCTTTTCGACGACTACGCACTCGTCCGCCCTGCCTCGCCTGCCCTGTATCAGTTCATCGAGAAGATTTCTATTTCGGAATTCGCCAGTAGGTTTGAAGAATTCTGTGGAAACGCCGATGAGGTTCGGGCTTTTGCGGCAATCGGCAAGCCTGTAGCTTTCACTGTGGAGACTCGAAATTGAGGAACTCAACCTCCCTTCCCTCGATTTACGAGGAATTCATCCATAAATCCCGGTATGCCCGGTGGCGTGAAGAGGACAACCGTCGGGAGTCGTGGGAAGAGACGGTAAGCCGTCTCATCGACTACTACACGATTCAGTCGAAACTTCCCGACACTGCTGAAACTACGGCAGTGATGGGGCAACTTCACTCGGCTATTCTCAACCTAGAAGTAATGCCGAGTATGCGAGCTATGATGACTGCCGGCCCTGCTCTGGACCGTTGTCACGTCGCTGCTTATAACTGCGCCTACCTTCCTGTCGACAGCCTTCGTTCGTTCGATGAGGCGATGTATATCCTCATGTGCGGCACCGGCGTCGGCTTCTCTGTGGAGAACAAGTATGTTGAACAACTCCCCCGCATCGCCGAAGAGTTTACCGAAAGTGCTAGCGTCATACGGGTTGGCGATAGTAAAGAAGGGTGGGCCCGAGCCCTCCGAGAACTCATCGCGCTACTCGCTGCTGGTCAGCTTCCCAACTGGGACACCAGCGGAGTTCGTCCTGCCGGAGCCCGCCTTCGGACCTTTGGTGGACGCGCTAGCGGACCGGAACCTCTGGTTGACCTTTTTGAATTCGCTACTCGCCTCTTTCGAGGCGCAGCGGGCCGCCGACTCACAAGCATCGAAGCCCACGACCTGATGTGCAAGATCGCGGACGTCGTCGTAGTAGGCGGTGTCCGTAGATCAGCCATGATTTCGTTGTTCGATGTAACTGATGATCGTATGTCGGTTGCCAAGTCGGGTGTGTGGTGGGATGACGCCGAGGTTAAGCGGCACGGGTATCGAGCCCTTGCTAATAACTCCGCCGTCTACACCCATCGTCGACCTGACATGGGCTTCTTCATGAAGAAATGGAAGGAACTCCATGACTCGCACTCCGGAGAGCCCGGCCTCTTCTCTCGCTATGCTTGCGAGCGAATTGCTGCCCGAAATGGACGCCGTGACGTCTCACATGATTTCGGCACGAACCCTTGTTCAGAAATTATCCTCCGCCCGTTCGAATTCTGCAATCTCACAGAAGTTATTGTCCGAGCTACGGATGGACCTAAGGACCTTAAACGAAAGGTTGCGCTTGCTACAATCTTGGGCACCATCCAATCCACTCTGACGAATTTCAAGTATCTGCGTAAGATTTGGCAAAAGAACTGTGAGGAAGAACGACTGCTCGGGGTGTCCTTAACCGGCATCCTCGACAACCCAGAGGTAATCAATGCAAAGCTTCTTGCTGAACTTCGTGAAGTGGCTATTGACACAAACAAGGAATGGGCCGAACGACTCGGGATTGTTCCTTCTGCGGCAATTACTTGTGTCAAACCTTCTGGCACTGTCAGTCAGTTGGTTGATGCTGCTAGCGGCCTTCATCCTAGGCACAGCCAGTATTATCTTCGCACTGTTCGGGCTGACAATAAAGACCCTCTTACTGCTTATCTTAAAGATGCAGGGGTCTATTGCGAGCCTGACGTCACGAAGCCGAACAACACTACGGTCTTTTACTTCCCGCGTAAAAGCCCGGACTCGTCGGCTACTCGGGATGAAATAAGCTCGATTGACCAACTCGAAATCTGGAAGTCGCTCCAAGAACATTGGTGCGAACACAAGCCGTCGGCGACGATCTACGTCAAGGACGACGAGTGGATGAAGGTTGGTGCTTGGGTGTATGAGAACTTCGACTTCCTCTCCGGGGTGTCGTTCCTGCCACATGACGGTGGGACGTATCGACAGGCTCCGTATCAGGAACTAACGAAGGAAGAATACGACAAGTGGATTGAAGAGCATCCGATGCCAGTTCTTGACTGGGATGACCTTCGGTTCTATGAAAGCGAAGACAACACCACGGGTTCACAGGAACTAGCTTGTGTAGGAACTAGTTGCGATGTTACCTAAACTTCCATCGAGGAAAATCCGCGACATACGGAACGAACGCTTTGGACGGCTGGTTGTCGTAGGTTTTAGTCATCTTTCTGTAGATGCAGGAAGGAACGCCTTTTGGGATTGTGTTTGCGACTGCGGAGAGACTATCTGTGTTTCTTCGTCGTCCTTAAGGAAAGGTAAAAACGGTAAATCAGGCGGAACCTCTTCTTGTGGGTGCTTGGCTAGGGAAAGTAGTAGACGGATGATAAAGCGACTACATACTACTGGCAAACACCTGTATTTGATTAGGTCCGGCCCTTGGATTAAGATAGGAAGGTCTGATGATCCAATCCATAGAGCTCGACAAGTAAAAGTGAATAACCCTTATCCGTCTGAATTAGTCAAAGTAGTAGAAAACCAAGGCCATAGAGAAAAATACTACCACTCCTTGTTTGCAGATCGCCACCATTCCGGTGAATGGTTTAGCCTGACAGACGAGGACATAGATTCTATCGGAGGAACCGATGATCGCAGCGATTCGTGATTTCGTCTCCGTCAATCTGACCAAACTCCTTGCGGGGGCACTAGCTGTGTCCCTGCTTGGGAATGTCGGTATGGGTATCGCAGTCAACCACTACGCGGGTAAGGCTGCAGCTTGTAAGACGTCCGTCGTAGCTGTCAACAAGGCAGCCGAAGAGAAGAAGCAGATTGTCGAGAAGCGACAGGAGAAGAACATTGTCAAAACTCAAGACCGCGCTAGCACTCGTATCGCTAACGCTACTAGCAGCCTGCAGCGTAAAGGCGGGCAGTCCAATCGGACCTCGACTGGCACCGGCACCGGCAGTCCTGCAGGAGAAGGTGGAACGCCCCTCGTTCTTCCCAGCGGAACAGTCCTCGTCGACGCCGCAGTCTACGCCAACGACCAGCGCATCTGCGTAACCAATACCATCAAGGCCGAAGAATGGCAACTCTTCTACGGCGAACAGGTAGAAATCTGGGAGGAAGAGAATGTCGGTAAGCCTAACCCCTAAGGGTGTCGCCTACCTCGGAACAGAGGAAGGGATGGTCCGTGAAGCCTACAAGGATACGAAGGGTATCTGGACGTGGGCGTTAGGAGTCACTGATGCGTCTGGTCATTTGGTTGGAAGGTATAAGGACAGTCCTGCGCCTCTGGATCAGTGTCTCGCCGTCTCGGTCTGGCTCATCAAGGAACGATACCTTCCTGCCGTCGAACGTGCCTTTACCGCCGACCTCGATGAAGCCCAGACTGCGGCTGCTCTCTCGTTCCACTGGAACACAGGAGCAATCGAACGGGCCCAGTGGGTAAAGGATTTCAACGCAGGCAAGACTGACGCAGCCTATGAGAACATCATGCAGTGGTCGTCTAAGGGCCTGCTCACTGAACGTCGTAAGCGAGAACGCCGACTGTTCTTCAACGGGCAGTGGCCGGGCGACCTCCGGGTGAACATCTACCCCGTAAGCCACGAGACTTATCATCCGATTATCTCGAAGGCTGAAAAGGTTGACCTCATCCCTGATCTGAAAAAGGTCATGCACGGTTGATCCGAGACTGACGTCTCGTCAGGACAAAAAGAAACCCCCTGAGCGGAGAAGAGCATGAGCCGATGGAAATACCGTAAGCCCGAGCCCTCCTGCGCTCAGGGGGTTTGTGTAGTTTGTAAAGAGAGCCTCCGGCAACCTTTTGAGCCGCCGGGGGTCTTTTGTTATCCAGTATCCGTATCCACACCCTTTGCCTTACCCCATTCGCGGATAGCGATTATCGGGGCCCACGCGGCTAAGAGTGCAGCGAACTCTGCGAGATTCACCGTCTCCATCTTCCATAGAGGAATGACGACGGTATTAACCAGAGTGCCTGTGCCAAGAACGATATACGTCATAGGACGCCACCATTTACGGACCAGACAGAGAGCCGCTTCCTGCGTGGACAGGATAGCGGTTTTTATTTTGACCTTGAGGGACATTACACCCCCTTCCACCAATCAAAGAACGATAGAATCGCTCCGATGATCCCGGTGCCTGCGAGGGCAGAGGCTAGCCAAAAAGCCCCTACCCCTTTATTACGCAGGCCGAGCAGATCGTCGAGTTTCCCGTCCATGTTTTCGTGACGCTTCTCCGTCTCTGCCATGTGCAAAGTCATAGTAGCTTGGAGGTTAGCCAGTTGAACTTCGAGCGCCGTGATACGCTCAACTTCGGAACGCTGCAACTATACCTCCTTACTGCTTGGGAAACAACAGATCACGGGCGTTCGCCTTCTGATCCTTCACGACTTCTTTCACCATTTTCACCTTGTCTTCTTCGGAAGCCTGCTGATACTCCGGCGATGCAAAGACTTGCTTAAGGTCTTCACGGATATATGCACCGGCGTAATACTGGTAGTTGTAGAACTGCTCGTCCGTCATTTCGAAGTCCTTGACGTCCTTCTTGGCGACGGGCTTATACAGTTCCTTACCAGTAGCGGCTTCAATCCTAGCGAGTTCGTCGATCACTGGCTTGGTATCTGCCTTACCAGTGAAGAACCCTTGCGGCATCCGACCACCCTGTTTGTCGTTAGGCTGACCAAGACGGTCAAACGACGGGGCGTTGTTGTAAGCCGAGACACCGACACCGAAGAACGATGGGATCGCCTTTTTCAACCCTTCCGGTCCTTCGTCTGCCATGACGTCTCGGACGTCCTGCAAGAACAGAGGAATGAACAGGTCCATCGCCTGCTTACCCGGTTCGAACGGCTGTCCGGTCGGGTCCTTCCAACGAAGGTAGGAGGCGGTGTAACCGGCGATAGGACTGGCCTTGCCGGTGGCAAACCTACCGAGGATATCCAAGCGAGTAGGAGCGCCAAACGCTTTCCCGAGTTCGTCGATCTTCCCCTTGCTGTTCTTCTGCTGGTTAGTTGCCAGCCGAGCGAACAAGGTGATATACTGACCGAACCCACCGAGGACGTCATAGCGGGTGTCTCCGTCGCGGATTTTCCCGAAATCGGTGCTGCGAGGATCGCTCTCTACATTCAGCCCACCTGCTGCAGCCAAAGTCAATACCGACACCGACAGAGCCGAGGTCGCCATCAACTGCTTGATTGCTTCCTTACGGACAAACGGATCAAGCGTGGCGTAGTAGACAGGGTTAAGCAGAGACAAACGCGACGAGATAAGACGCGGCGAGAAGAACAATCCATTAAGGAAAGGCCCAGCCTGCGAGAACTTCCCGAGACTACCACGACCGGTCGCGTTGTTGATGAAGCCAGACAGGTCCTTGAGGAACTGCGGATCGTCGATATCATGCCCAGCGGCCTTAGCCTTGGCGGCTAGGTCGTCAAACACGTCAGCACGAACCTTGTTCAAGAAACCGGTGAATCCTCGTTCCGAGCCACGAACGATCTTCCCTACGCCGGGAATCTTCTCTGCGTAGTTGCTGATGAAGGCTTCTTCACGAGCATGGATATCACTGGACAGATCGCTGAACGAAAGCCCAGACGATTCCATCCGTTCGTAGTTAGGACGAAGGCGGATTTCCTTCATCACGTCTTCAAAGGTCTTCTCTGAAAATGCCTGACGGAACATACCCGGAAGGGCCTTCCAGAATTCCTTCTTAGTCGAGAAGAACCAAGCCTGACGGAACGGAGCCGAAAGGTCGAAAGACGACATAAGCGAACGCGGAAGGTTCAGAGTATTACCGATGATATCACCGATCTTACCCTTGGCCGAACGATGCTTCATCGCAGCCTTCACGAAATCCTTCGGGAAGACACGACCTAGCAGAGAAATCTCGTTAGCTGAAATCGGATGACCGTCAAGCAGCTTGTAAAGGCCGACACGGGCACGGATGCTTTCGCCCCACGACAACGTCGGATTCTTCTTGACTGCATCAAACAGACCATCGACTTCCTCTTGCGAGAAGTCCTGCCGCACAGGCTCACGCACAACCTTAGGGAATTCTCCCTTCAACTGCGCCATTTCAGCAGCCAGACCGGCCTCACCACTAGTGGCGTGACGGGCCTTGCCAACTGCCTGAAACCGTTCCTTACGGGTCTGGGTGTTCAGGGCCTTCTGTTCGTCGGTAGCCTTGCCTGCCTTCTTGAGCGATTCAGTCAAACGGCTGATCGTCTCTTCCGTCACCGGAGGGTCGGGCTCGGCATGATCCAAAACAGGAGCTTCTTCGGGGGCCGCCGTCCGCTCCGCAGTCGGAGTGACAGGTTCGGCAGTTGCTTTCTCCGCAGCGCGTTTACGCATACGCTCCACAACCGAAGCCGGAATCTTCTGCTCGCGTTCTACACGACCAGTCCGATCACCAACTTTCCGAATCCCCTTGATTTCCTTGATATC
>Ga0208916_10000649_pt1 | contig 15889 bp, 18 predicted proteins | sample DEB19_08_DNA_5_FD_184523 | JGI IMG/M metagenome (GOLD analysis project Ga0208916, IMG submission 184523) | Aqueous microbial communities from the Delaware River and Bay under freshwater to marine salinity gradient to study organic matter... | ecosystem: Environmental > Aquatic > Marine >... | reverse complement strand
CCTTTGCTCTCGAGAAGTACGTACAGCAATCGAAATTCGGTCGGCGAAAGATCTACTACCTCTTCATTAAATGTAACCTGATGCGAATCGCTATCAAGAGTTATGGGACCGCATGAAAGACTTGCTGGAGTTGCAACGGTGAATTGCGAGCGACGCAAGATGGCTTTGATGCGCAATACGAGTTCTTCAAGTCCAAAAGGCTTAGTGACGTAATCATCGGCGCCTAGAGTCAATCCACGGGTGATATCTGCGCGATCTCCGCGCGCACTTAACATCAGCGCTGGAGTGTTGTCGCCGTTACTGCGAATACGTTCGACAAATTCAAATCCATCCATCATCGGCATATTGATATCGACTATGAGCAGATCGGGTTTAGTTGTCCGAAGAAGTGTCTGCGCAACCATCGCATCAGGTGCTGTCACGGTCTCAAATCCAGCCAACTTGAGAGCATCGCCCAATAAATCGCGGACTCCTGCTTCATCATCGATCACCATAATCAATTGGCTCATGCCCCAACCTTGCCATGTGCAACGCTCAATTGCCACCGACTTTCCACTTCGCACACGGAGCCACGAGGACTTTCACAGAATATTCACACTTGATAAGAATTACTATTGGCCCATGAGAAGAAACCACCAACAGGCAATTACTGCCCTCGTAGTCGCAATCTTCTCTCTCGGCATCGCGCCGTCTTATGCAGATGTCACGCCGTCTCCAGCCCCTTCGCCTACTGCAACCACATTTAAGGCACTTCAAGAGCAGTACAAGAAGGATCGTGAAGCATTTATACAGGCAGTAAAAAACCGCGAACAGCGCATCCGTGAAATTAATGCAGTCTTCAAAGGTTCAGTAGATAAAGCAACCTACGAAGCAAAGACTTTAATGGCGACAGCAACGACTCCAGATCAAAAAAATGCCATTTCTGCACAACGTCGTAGCGCTGTTGCTGCAGCGATTGTTGCTCGTGAGAGCGCAGTCGCAGCGCTTGAACCGCTGCCAACGCCTCCTATCGAACCAGTGCGACCATCAAAGATGGTTTCTCCAAGCATGAGCGAGCAGAAGGCAAAGCCAAAGCGGTAATTACTCGCTTACATCAGCTTTCATAGTTCGCAGGGTCTTTCGATCATGGCTCTTATCTTTTTCGTGAATCCGTCGAATCTGAAGTTCAATACTCTTAATTGCATCATCAAATGCAGCAACATCATTAAAGCCTTGCGATTCGGCACGCAGTAAAGGCCCTGAGCCGTGTGATGTGATGACGACTTTGTGGGAATTCTTGCCTTGTCGAGGATTTGCCTCGTGGGTAACTTCAACTTCAATGCGATCGATAACGACGCTAAAGCGTTCCATTGAGTGGAGTTTCTCTTCTGCTATCTCTTTAAAATCTGATGCGAGTTCTGCATGTCGAGTATGGATAATGATTTTCACATCTCCAACAATGTCACTAGGAATGCGAAAATGTAAGGGGGAAGAATTAATTAATTGAGCGGCAAAAGATAAACTATGAGTGTGAGTACCGCGGCTAGGGCGAGCGACTGAAGGAGTATGCTGATAGCAGTCTTGCGATCCGCTGCCAGGGCGGCCTTATCGGCTACGCGAGACATTTTTCCTAGGCGTCCAAAATTGAAGGTGCCCATAAATCCATAAGCTAAACAGAAACGCTTGCGTGATTGCACCCAGCCGATCGAGAAGACGGTGAGTGGGAGGAAGATTCCCAAGCGAATGGCAGGCTCTGCATCCGTTGAGATAAACCCTACGAGGGCGCTTGTACTGAGAAAGAGTCCAATCAGTGCAACAACTTGGCGTTGGCGAACCTCAGCCTTGCCGATATTGCACGTACCTGCGATGTATTGATCGCTCATTTATGCATCTTCGAATTCATCTTCATCAACCCATGCATCGGTAGATGTGTCATCTTGCTTCTCAACCCAGGAGAGAAAAGAGCCGACAGCACGAAATGCCAGAATCGCAACGGTAACTGCTGCGATGAGTCGTCGAAGTGCCTTCATGAGGATAAAAATACTCCTCTTTGAGGATAAGCGCCTCTTTTACGCCTTAGAAAGTGCGGTGTCGATATCTCGCCATAAATCTTCTACATGTTCGCATCCCACAGAGAGACGGATCAGATTTTCAGGAACGCTATCGCTTTCGAGTGCCCAACGTCGTCGGCGTTCCCAAGTGGTCTCAACTCCCCCAAGGCTTGTGGCATTGGTGATTAATGATGCACTGTCGCATACGCGTTCAGCTGCAGCAGCATCTCCGGTGATCTCAAAAGAGACGATGGCACCGAAGCCTGGATAGCGCACATTGGTAACTAACTTATGACCTGCCAATTTCTTGGCTAACTCGGCCGCGCTCTTCTGCGCCTGCTCAAAGCGAAGCGGGAATGTACGAATGCCTCGAAGGCCGAGCCATGACTCAAATGGACCAGGGATTGCGCCGTATGAGACTCGCGCATCTTGCAGACGAGCATGTAGCGCCGGGTCCTTCACCGAAAGTGAACCGAGGATGACATCGCTATGCCCAGCTAAATACTTCGTCACTGAATGCATCACGATATCTGCACCGAATGTAAGTGGCTTCTGATTTAAGGGTGTTGCAAAGGTATTGTCGAAACCAACACCCATATTGCGCTTCTTTGCTTCTCCAATAATGACAGCTACTTCAGCAACACCTAGGCCAGGGTTTGTAGGAGATTCAACCCATAAGAAGGCTGCCCCTTGTAATTGCGCTATTACTTCTTTTGTATCGGTGATATCTACGAAGCGAACTTCAAGTCGTCCTTCTGCGTGATATCGCTTGAGCAGCGCCATCGTTCCGCTGTAACCCTCGTGGGATGCAACAACGGGCGCACCGTGAGGTAAGAGTGAGAATGCAGCTGTAATTGCAGCCATTCCAGATGAGAAGAGCAGAGTAGATGTTGCTTCTTCAAGAGCGCTAATGGCTTCTTCAAGTGGCTGCCATGTTTCATTTCCTGTGCGTCCGTAGTTGATGGGACCGCCAGCTACAAATGTTGAGTTGAGCGAGATTGGAATATTGATTCCTTCGCCGGCTTGATGGCCAGGTCGACCCGAAGAGATAGCAAGGGTTTCGGGATGCAGGTTCTCGGTACTCACTGGATTAGAGTAATCGTTAACGCAGAACAGTGGCGAGGCGATTGAAGGCCTCTTCAAGAATCTCTGGGCTTGTCGCAAAGTTCAGGCGCACAAATTGTGTTGATCCTGAGCCGAAACGATGGCCAGGAACAAAGGCAACCTTCGCATTCTCAAGCAAATGTGTTGAGGGATCATCGCCAAGATTAAATGAGGTGAGGTCTAGCCAAGCAAGATAAGAACAGTGTGGGATGAGATAGCCGACCCCAGGAGTCTTGGCTGCAATTAATTCAGCAACATACTTTCGATTGTAATCAAGTTGAAGCATCAAGGTATCTAGCCATGGCTCTCCTTTTTCGAAGGCAGTTACTGTGGCAAAGGCCCCGAGAAGAGAGGCTCGATAATGAGTTGCTGGTGCTATCCCATTAAGTAGCTCGTGCATCTTTTCATTATCAGTCACGATGATTGCGCATTTAAGGCCGGCGATATTCCAACCCTTACTCGCTGCAGTGATTGTGATTCCAACTTCGCGTGCAGCATCAGAAATAGCAAGGAACGGCGTGAAAGTCTGCTCGGCAAATGTCAGTGGTGCATGGATTTCATCGCTCAATACGTAGACATGGTGCTTCTTTGCCAAGTCTGCGAGTCTCGAAAGTTCTTCGCGGGTATAGACGCGACCAAGCGGGTTATGTGGGTTACTAATCAGGTGCACCTTAATTCCTGATGCATAAGCCTTTTCAATTCCATCCCAGTCAAGAATCCAATGACTTCCGTTGATTTCAACTTCAGATTGCGTCAGGGGTACATCAACTTCTTCTAGGTGAGTCTCTTTCGACCAGGTCCAAAAATTGGGATAGACAGGTTGATTAATCAAAATCTTATCGCCAGGTTTTGTGATCACACGAAGAACTTCAACCACACCAACGCCAACATCGGCTGCGATGCGAACTTGTAGTGGATCAACGGTCCAGTCCCAACGACGCTTCGCAAATCCTGCAAATGATGTACCCATTTCAGGAATGGCACCGAGATAACCTAAATCAGATTTATCAATCATTTCGCGAAGTGTCTGGCGAATCGGATCTGCTACAGGGAAATCCATTTCCGCTACAGGAAGGGGAAGAATCTCCTTGGGAAATGCGCGCCATTTCTCGCTGCGATGTGTCTGTAATTCAGCGAGATCAAGAGCCTTGAGGTGATGCATGGACTTAGTATGTCACTGACAATAAAGTTATTCCATGATCACTGAGTCACAGATGAAAAAGATTGCACGCGACTTAGCTGCACGGGATGCGCGACTAGCCAAAGTAATCGAAGCGCATCCTCTATGCACGCTAGGCAGAAACACTAAGCCAGTCAGCCACTTTGAGGCTCTCGTTGAATCAGTTATTTCTCAGCAATTAGCGGTAAAGGCTGCCGGTACTATTTATGGACGTGTGAAGGGTTTGGCCAAAGGGCGCATGGTTCCTGGTCGTATTACCGAGATATCAGAAAAAGATATGCGAGAAGCCGGGGTATCAGGCGCAAAGTTTAAAACCATTCAAGGTCTTGCCGATGCGGCTCTTTCAAAGAAAATTAATATTAATAAACTTCATGAGGTTGAAGATGATGAAGTTATCTTCGATCAATTGACATCACTATGGGGCATCGGTCCGTGGACTGTCGATATGTTTATGATGCATCAACTCAGTCGCTTAGATATCTGGCCAACCGGTGATTTAGGAGTGCGCCGAGGCTGGGAGAAGATTTATTCACTCAAAGAAGAGATAGAACCTAAGGCGCTAGATAAGAAGGGTGAGAAGTTCCGCCCCTATCGAAGCGTTGTCGCCTGGTACTGCTGGAGAGCGATTAGTTAGCCAAGGCTGGGAATGCAACGCCGGTTGATGAGTGGCAGTCATACCCGTTGGGATTCTTTTGCAGATACTTCTGGTGATATTCCTCTGCCAGATAATACGGAACTCCATCAGCGCTCAAGATTTCGGTAACAATATTGCCAATTCCTTCGCGAGTCAGAGCTGCTTGGTATACATCGCGAGTTACCTCGGCTTGGAGTTGCTGAGATTCAGAGGTTGTAAAGATGGCGCTGCGATATTGAGTTCCGATATCTCCGCCTTGACGATTCAGCGAAGTTGGATCATGCATCACCCAGAACTCTTCTAAAAGTCTCTTATACGTCACGCGAGATGGATCGAATTCAACTTCCACCATCTCAGCATGTCCCGTGACTCCAGTGCAGACTTGTTCATATGAAGGGTTAGGTCGAACTCCGCCCATATAACCAACGCTTGTCTCGATAACGCCATCGATATTCCAAAATCGACGCTCTGCGCCCCAGAAGCAACCAGTTGCAAAATATGCTTTCTCTGAACTGTTCATAGTCGGATAACCTACCCTTGTACCTGCGCCCCCGTAGCTCAGGGGATAGAGCACTGCCCTCCGGAGGCAGGTGCACAGGTTCGATTCCTGTCGGGGGCACGCGATGTAAATCACCCGTATTCTGAAAATCTCTTTCGCTACCTTCTTGTTTAAATATCTCGATATAGAGAGAATTGGCCCTTGCGCAGAGCACGCGCGGCACAATCACGAAATTTGAAGAGGAGGTAGAGCCATGGACTGGAGACATCAATCTGCATGTCGTGAAGAAGATCCAGAACTCTTCTTCCCTGTCGGAAATACCGGGCCTGCCATCACTCAGATCGAAGAAGCGAAGAAGGTCTGCAATCGCTGCATCGTCAAAGAACCATGTCTTGCATGGGCACTTGAATCTGGACAAGATGCTGGTGTCTGGGGTGGTCTCTCTGAAGATGAACGCCGTGCACTCAAACGTCGCGCTGCACGAAATCGCGCGCGCTTAGCTGAGAGCGGTCAGTAGTAAATTTCTTAATTACTTGGAAAGGTAAGTACAGCCCGAGTCTCTTGCTCATCTGTAATCAAAGATAACGTTCCGCGTAATTCATTCTCAGTCAACGTGCGAACAATCTGAAGCCCTAGATTAGGTGATGTTGAAATATCAAAGCCTTCAGGGAATCCAACACCATCATCTGAAATTGTGACCGACAACTCTGAACCAGTACTTGAGACATGAATACCGAGTGCAAGACCTTCTTCGGCCAGTCCATGCTCAAGCGCATTATGAATCAATTCGGTGATGACAAGTGCAAGGGGTGTAGCGATTCGCGGTTCAAGGGAACCCAATTTTCCAGTGCGCTCAATGTGCAGTTCGTTCATTCGTGGACTGAGTTCTAGTGCGTGCGAAACCAAACTGTCGAGAACTTCATCGAAGGCAACCGAAGAGTCGCGGCTGCTGGAGAGGGTTTCATGCACCAGTGCAATCGATGCAATACGACGAACTGCTTCATTGAGTGCAGCACTAGCACCCGGATCTTCAATTCGACGGGCCTGTAGTCGAAGTAGAGCTGAAACAGTTTGTAAGTTGTTCTTTACGCGGTGATGAATTTCGCGGATGGTCGCATCCTTTGTGACCAGCTCACGTTCGCGGCGACGTAGTTCTGTGACGTTATTGAGCATCACTATCGCACCAATTCTGTCACCACTCTTAATGAGCGGAAGCACCGTGAAATCAATCGTTCCGCCAGCATTCTCAATTTCAACTCGCTTGAGAGATTTTCCACTGAGTCCCAGCGCGATCGTCTCTTCTTGTGCATCAGGTCGAACGCGAGCAAGAGATTGTGCGACTTCACCCAGTAAATGTCCTTCTACTTCACTCATCCAGCCAAGTCGGCTAAATGCAGAACGCGCATTGGGGCTTGCATAAGAAACAACGCCATTAACATCAAGGCGAATTAGTCCGTCTCCTACGCGTGGTGCCGGATCAAAGAGTGATCCTGCATCAGGGTATGGAAAAGTTCCTTCCGAAATCATTCGGTAAAGATTATGTGCAATCTCTCGGTAGTTGAGTTCTAGTCGGCTAGGTTGTCGCATCAACTCAGAATTTCGGTGGCGCGAGATGACCCCGATGACATGTTCATCAAAGATCACAGGAATCGTTTCTTCCTTCACCATGAAATCGCCCATAGGTTCAGGTTGTGTATCGCGGACGATTTCCGCACTCGAAAGCGCTTGATCAATGTGAGGACGTGCGCCATAAGTAATTTCTTCACCAATGACATCGTGAGGAAAGAGTGTGGCCGCGGTCGTTGGGCGAATATGTGCAACTGCCACATAGCCTGTCGGCCAGCTCTTCATATCTTTACGCAGCGGCACCCAGAGAATTAAATCTGCAAAGGAGAGATCAGAAAGTAATTGCCAATCGGCGACAAGCTCGCGGAGTCTGTGGACTTGGTCAGCAGAGAGCGGACTTCTTCCCTGAACGTAATCTTCGATGGATGCCATATGAAACTACTTCAGCCAACTCTCGAGATTATTGGCGATCTCTTGTGTGGCAAACCATGTCAGTTCTTCACCATCATCTGAAACTTCGAAGAGGCATTCGAGGTGTTCCCACAGCAATGGGGATAAGAGCGAGATGGACATATCGTGGCTCTCTTTAATGAGTGCCGGCGGTACTTCAAATGCAAGAACGCATGCTTTGCCCGAACTGTCGGTCTTCATTTCGAGAGCATCCTCAGCAGCAACCATTGAGAGCGTGAATTCGATTTCTTCATCATCAAGGTCTTGGTTATCCACAATAAATTGTGATGTCGGCGCGTACAGATCTGAAACATCAAATTCGCGGGATTGAGCGAACTCGGCAACCTCCTGAGCTGTCATAGCTAGATATCCGCGCATGAACCAAGCCTATAAGAAGTTATGAGGTTAATTCACCCGCAATATTTGCGATGACTTTCCGCAAAAGCCCTCGTTCATTGGATTCGATAAGAGGAGAAAGGTTCTCTTCCGCAGCATAAACACTCCGAGGGTCCCACGGGAGTCGCAGAAGGCGGGTTGGACGAAGAGGAGTGGTCAATTGAAGAAATTGTTCCTCGCGCAATGAACCTCTCTTCACGTGCGCACCTTGCACATTGATAAAGGAAGGCGTCGGTTTCATGGGATAGCGGCTAAATTCGTTGATGAGAGTTCTAAGGCGTTCTAATCCCAAGTGGTTGACTCGACTCAGTATCCATATTTCATCTGCGTGTGTTGTCGACCAAATGAGCGCCTCACTCCCCCATCGTCGCCCAGTGAGTGTTTCTCCGAAATTACGAAGGACTCCACAATCAATAAGTATGTAGTCGAATTCAGAGAGCCCGCGATCCAGTAGCGATAGATCCTGAGCAATACTGTCTTGAGTAATCTCAAGGATATGTAGCCCTTGAGAGATTGCACGGATTTCTCCAGAGGTATTTAGACCTCTTTCTCCCAAGAGGGACGCAAATGATGCAGATTCTGGATGAGCATCAACTATGAGGACTTTCTTGCCTAGCTCACCAAGTTCTGCACCAAGATTAATCGTGAGCGTTGAAGTTCCCAGAGCTCCAGATGTCGCGCCAAGAACAATAGTTCGTGCCCGCACCTGTGAGCTGTGGCTGCTGCGAATAAGTGGGTTACGCAGAGATCCTCGCAAGAGAGCAACAAGTTCGAGGGTTGTTGTTGACCGATTAACAGCCTCAGGGTATTCATCGTGAAGATAGTTTTGGGAGTTAAAGAGAATGTACTTGGCGCCTTGCTCACGCAAGAGCTCTAAGCCCGCAGGAGAAAGACCTTCACAATCGGTGGAAAGAAGAAGTAGAGGCTTACCGGCTGAACCTGTTTCCAGATAAGTACAGAGAGATTGAAAGTCCAAAGCACGAAAGAGGACGTTCCAACCTTGTTCATAGAGTGCGCTTGCCACAAAGCCTTCGAATTCTGCATCTCGAATACCTGTAACGGCAATTTGTTGAACAAAATCACCCATGTGATCTCACGATGACAAGTCTTCCGCTGGTAGTTGCAGCTAAGAGATCTGAGACTGAATCTCTATTTACTGAAATCGTAAGCGCCGCTTCTCCCCCGAAGTTACTTCCTTTGCGATCTAGGGCAACAATAAAGACTCCGCTGAGAATGTGATTTGGTTCGAGAGCGGCTTCGCCATTTGATGCATCATGTAATTGAAAGATTGTGACAACTTCACCAACGTGTAGCGTTGACGGAATATCAACATTTCGAAGACTTATGGAGAGTTGCTGGTTGACCAAAGCAGCCGAACTGTTGGTCAGGGAGTTGATTTCAAGAAGATCACCCGGATTGAGGGGACGTTTAGTAATTGAACCTACTGGGTTGCTCTGTTCGGATAAGTAATTACCTCCTGAATTACCCAAAGCGACCATCTGATATCCAACGTCAGCTTGTTCTAGCTGGGTGCCGACAGCGACAGGCTTGAGCACAACCCAATACTTTTCTCGTTGATTTGCAGCTTTCGACATCGCAAATGAGGCAAGGAGTGCAGCAGCACAAAGCGCACTAGCAACAATGAGGCGAGTTTGGGAATTCTTCTTCTGATTCATGGGCGCAAGATATGAGCGGGTTCGCCTTATTTCCGAGGAGTTCTCCACAGTAGAACTTTCGTGCGACTGCAAATCAATCTTTGGGTCGATTTATTTATCGCTACCGTGAATGAATCTAGGCAGATGACTACACACGAAAACCTAACAACCGAGTATCAGCGGCAGCCTTCCATGATGCAGTTGATATCGAGCACTGAAGACCCTGCACTCTGGAGCCACCCAGTTCTCGATCTCTTCGCTCCCCCTATCATTGAACGAGTTGAGCAGAAAGCAAAGCTCTATCTAGTTCCTTCCACTTTTGGCGAGGAACTTGAACTCGATGAGCTGCCGACTCCAACTTCAGCCTCTGACTTACCTGAACTCCATGCATGGACGATGAAGTTCATTGTGAGTGTTGTTGAAATCTGGGCTGGACGTCGCCAACCGGCACAGTTGATTCGATGGTGTCATCGTGTGATTTACATGGAGCTATTGAAGAAATCAGGTAGTCAGAAAGAGATTGGCAAAATCAAGAGTATTCATCAAACAGAACCACTTGATGGAATCTGCGAATCAACAGTCATTATTCGTTACAACGATCGCTTTCGCGCAGTAGTTATCCGCTTCGAAGGCGTAGATGGACGCTGGTTATGTACTGCACTAAAGATGCTTTAAAGCATTTACGATTTAAGAAGCTGCTCCGTGACAACGCTTGTACTTCTTTCCAGAACCACAAGGGCAAGGGCCATTGCGAGTGACATCTCCTGTTGAAGTCGTTCCATTTTCATCGGCGGCGGTGTACTTCAGCGGTTGTGTTTGTTCTGGCTTTTCAGTAACGCCGCGCGCCTTAACCTGAGATCCATCGCCTTCAATAGTTACTTCGACATTAAATACAAGACTTGCGAGTTCTTCCTTGATGGCATCCATCATCGCTGCAAAGAGTTCGTAACCTTCGCGCTGGTATTCAACGAGAGGATCGCGCTGTGCCATCGCACGTAGGCCAATACCTTCCTGTAGATAATCCATCTCGTAAAGATGTTCACGCCACTTGCGATCAAGAACTGAGAGCAGAACTTTGCGCTCTAGTTCACGAAGTACCTCAGTTCCGAGCTCTTCTTCACGCTTCTTATATGCAGCAGCTGCGTCATCGAGGATTCGTGCCTCAAGGAAATCAGCATCGAGTGCGGATGCAGAGCCAACTTCAGCAATGATCTGTTCAGGGGTGAATGAGATTGGATAGATCAATTTGAGTGCAGTCCATAGCTGATCAAGATCCCAATCTTCAGCAAAGCCTTCCTGTGTTGCAGCACGAACGTATGCTGAGATGGTTTCTCCCATAAAGTCTGAAACTTGCTCGCCAATATCTTTGCCTTCAAGGACAAGGCGGCGCTCACTGTAGATAACTTCGCGCTGGCGGTTCATGACATCGTCGTACTTCAAGACATTCTTACGGATTTCAAAGTTCTGTGCTTCAACTTGTGTCTGGGCAGAACGAATTGCATTGGAGACCATCTTGGACTCGATTGGTTCATCTTCAGGCAATCCAGCTGCTGCAAGTACGCGCTCGACAATTCCTGAGTTAAATCGACGCATCAAATCATCTTGAAGTGAGAGATAGAAGCGAGATTCACCGGGATCGCCCTGACGTCCTGAACGTCCGCGGAGCTGGTTATCGATGCGACGTGATTCGTGGCGCTCGGTGCCTAGAACATAGAGTCCACCGAGAGCAATTACTTCTTCGTGCTCTTTTGCAATCGCAGCCTTCTGCTTTGCAATCTCTTCTGGCCAGGCAGCTTCATACTCTGCGGCGTTATCTACCGGCGAAATTCCGCGACGTTGTAATTCGAAGTCAGCCATGAATTCAGGGTTTCCACCGAGCATGATGTCTGTTCCGCGGCCCGCCATATTTGTCGCAACAGTTACGGCTCCCTTAACACCTGCGCGAGCAACAATTGCTGCTTCGCGCTCGTGGTGCTTTGCGTTGAGAACTTCGTGAGCAACGCCTGCCTTCTTGAGGAATCCTGAAAGTTCTTCAGATTTTTCAACGCTCACAGTTCCAACAAGAACTGGCTGTCCCTTGCGATGACGCTCGACGATATCGCGAGTAACAGCCGCAAACTTTCCAGCCTCAGATTTATAAACCAAATCTGGCTGATCAATACGTTGCATATCGCGGTTGGTAGGAATTGGTACTACACCCAACTTATAAATCTGATGGAATTCTGAAGCTTCTGTCATCGCGGTACCGGTCATACCTGAGATGGTTTCGTAGAGACGGAAGTAGTTCTGCAAAGTGATTGTCGCAAGGGTCTGATTTTCATCCTTGATATCAATGCGCTCTTTAGCTTCGAGAGCCTGGTGTAAACCTTCGCTATAGCGACGACCTGCGAGCATACGTCCTGTGTGCTCATCGACAATGAGAAGTTCGCCATTCATGACTACGTAATCCTTGTCGCGCTTAAAAAGTTCCTTGGCGCGAACAGAGTTGTTGAGATAGCCAATCAAAGTTGTATTTGCAGCCTCATAGAGGTTCTCGATCTTGAGAAGTTCTTCAACCTTTGTGACGCCTTCTTCAAGGATGCCAATGGTCTTCTTCTTCTCATCCACTTCGTAATGCACGTCGCGCTGTAACTTCGTTGCGATATTGGCGAACTCGACGTACCACTTAGTTGCCTTGTCGGCAGGCCCGCTAATGATGAGTGGGGTACGAGCTTCGTCAATCAAAATAGAGTCGACTTCGTCAACTACTGCGAAGAAGTGATCACGTTGAACACAATCTTCAAGCGACCAAGCCATATTGTCACGTAGATAGTCGAAGCCAAATTCATTATTTGTTCCGTAAGTAATATCTGAGAGATACGCAGCGCGACGCTCAGATGGGGTCATGCTGTTAACAATTACGCCGACAGTAAGTCCGAGGAAACGGTGAATACGACCCATCCACTCGCTATCGCGTTCTGCTAGATAGTCGTTAACTGTTACGACGTGGACGCCGCGACCTGCCAAAGCGTTGAGATATGAAGGAAGAGTTGCCACGAGAGTCTTTCCTTCACCGGTGCGCATTTCTGCGATGTTTCCTTTATGAAGCGCTGCGCCACCCATGAGCTGCACGTCGTAGTGACGCTGCCCCAAAGTGCGCTTAGCGGCTTCGCGAACAACAGCGAAAGCTTCAGGCATTAAGTCATCAAGGGTTTCGCCCTGAGATAGGCGAGATTTAAATTCATCAGTCTTGGCACGCAACTGATCATCAGAGAGTGGAGAAATGGATGCTTCAAAGGCGTTGACCTTATCGACGATCTTGCTTAAGTCGCGAAGAATCTTTCCTTCGCCGGCTCGCATAAGTCGATCGAGAATTGAAGCCATCGGCCTACCTTCCACTTGCTTGTTAACCCCCTTATCTTAGGGGTTCGGCAACGCAAGCTGTTACGGCGGCGATGACCTCAATACCATTTTCACGCAGGGCACGGGCACCTTCATGAAGCGTTGCCCCAGTTGTGACGAGGTCATCAATCAAAATCACCTTTTCACTGAGATATCTCAGGGATTTCATTGAACCCTCAATATTTAGCATCCTCTGCTTTGCATCAAGGGAGGATTGATCTTTTACCTTTCGAATATGAGAAAGGCATTCAACTGTGTCCATGCCGGTGCTCTTACTTAGTCGCATGGAAAGTTCGGAGATGAATTGGCGGCCACGAGCACGCGCCACTGAATGTCGAGAAGGAATTGGAATGAATAAACCCACTCCCCTCTCTTTTTCGCAGAAGTGAAAAGATTTCAGAAGTGCTTGTACCAATAAATCATCGGCTAATTTAATATTGTTTTCCTTCGCAGCTAACAGGACTTTGCTTGCAACAGTTGAATACTGAACAGACGAGAATATTGGGAAGTGCGGCGCAGTTCGTGACCAACTTCGATAAATATGAGGATTCCATTTGCTTCTGCATTGGGAACAGATCTCTAGTCCTAACGCAGAACAACCGAGGCATCGAATGGGAAAGATAATCTCTTGCAACGCCTTAAGGCTTTTCATCTCTGCATTCTCTCTGCAGATTTGTAATCAATTAGAGGTAAAAAGTCTCTTCGTGGAAATCTTTTGGCGCAGCCTTTATTGGACGACCTTCAATCGCATCCCCTGCTCTGCGTGGCAGGGTGAGTACAAAGTGGGCACCGAGTCCCGGTCTTCCCCAGGCATCAAGTTCACCATTGTGAAGACGCGCATCTTCCAACGCGATAGACAGACCGAGTCCTGTGCCGCCTCGAACGCGTGCACGAGAAGGATCTGCGCGCCAGAAGCGGTCGAAGACACGAATAAGTGCTGACTCATCTAGTCCGGAACCAAAGTCACGAACTCCAATGCCAACTTCGGTATCTGTTGCAAGGATTGTGACTACAACTTCCTTACCTTCTGAGTGATCGAGCGCATTTGATAAAAGGTTTCGCATAATGCGCTCAACGCGTCTGATATCAGCTTGAATCTGGACGACAGGAAGTTCTGAATCAATTCGAATTCCAGAGTCCGTATCAAGTTCGCCCACCTGGAAGTCTTTAACGCAGCGATTAATGAGTGACACGACATCAAAGTCCACGGGTTCGAGAACTGCTACCTCCGCATCAAATCTGCTGACTTCAAGTAAGTCTTCAAGCAAGCGTTCAAATCGATCAATCTGCGCGGCCAAGAGTTCAGAGCTTCGTGCAACCAGCGGATCAAAGGATGCTCGCTGGTTGTAGATAACTTCAGAGGCCATGCGAAGCGTTGTTAGCGGTGTCCGGAGTTCATGAGAAACGTCAGAAACAAAACGTTGCTGGACTCGTGAAAGGTTTTCAAGACGTGAAATCTGTTGCTCAATTGATTGCGCCATTTCGTTATAAGAATTGGCCAAAGTTGCCATCTCATCTTGAGATTCAATGCGCATGCGCTGGCTAAAATCGCCCTGAGTAAATTGTGTTGCGATTCGGGCCGCATCTCGCACAGGGCGCACAACCTGACGAACTACCAGCCAGGTAATCATGCCGATAAGGAAGATGAGTGCAACGCCTGTAAAGAGCAATGAGTTTCGAATGAGATCAAGGGTCTCTGTCTGGCTCGTGAGAATAAAGGCGATATACATTTCATAACGCCCTGCAGTTGGAATATTAATTCTTTCTCCAACGAAGAGGGTGTTGCCCTGATTAACTTGAGCAGAACGTAGATCACCGTACTCATAGTGAAGATCTGTTCCCTTTTGGATTCGTTCGCGTAGCGCCTTTGGAACAGAATCAGCTTTGATTAAACTTGAAGACATCTCATAAGAGACCTTCGTCTTTCGTTCTCCCGGGACTTTGATGAAGATGACTTCACGCCGGCTCTGTTCAGAACTCTGGGTTGTCGTACTAATAATCAAATCAGCCAGAGCTTTCTTGCGCTCTTCGACTGAATCACCCTGAGAGAGAAGCATTTGATATTGGGCGTTAAAGAAGGTGAATCGTGATTCAGCAAGTGCGGAATCAAGGCTTACTTGGCGAATGCCGTCCGATAAACGTGAGTACAACGCAGATCCCGTAAGCGAAATAACGCCAAGAGAGAGCATGACTGTCGAAAGAATAACTTTGGTCGCAAGTGATTGCGAAAGCTTTCTACGGGCTCCCATGTTGTGTGAGCCCTTTACGCTGGGCCGCCCGCCTTGTAACCAACACCTCGTACGGTCATCACAATCTCTGGATGCTCTGGATCGTGTTCAATCTTTGAACGCAGACGCTGTACGTGCACATTTACAAGACGAGTATCTGTGCTGTGTCGATATCCCCACACTTCGCTCAAGAGTGCATCACGAGTGAATACGCGACCGGGATCTTTTGCCAATGCAACGAGAAGATCGAATTCCAGACGGGTAAGTGCAATCTTCTGTGCGCCACGTTGAACTTCGTGTGCTGTCACGTCGATAGATAAATCTCCGATAGTGAGCAAGCCAGTAACGTCGGCATTGGTTCGACGAAGTCGAGTGCGAATACGTGCGATCAGTTCTGCTTTATCGCGGAAGGGCTTCTGCATATAGTCATCAGCGCCGGCTTCAAGACCACGAACGATGTCTTGGGTTTCACCCTTGGCGCTGAGCATCACAATTGGAACCATTGATTCTTGTCGAATCAATCTGCAGACCTCGATGCCATCAATTCCTGGCAACATCACATCGAGCAAGACGAGGTCTGGAGGATTATTTCTAAATACCTCCAGCGCCTCATCTCCTCGACTTACAAGATCTACATCAAAGCCTGAACTTGTGAGAACAATTCCAAGCATTTCTGCAAGGTCTTGATCGTCATCGACGACCATAACCAGAGTCATTTATGAACCGTGCTCCCAAGAGTTGAGGTACATATCTTGTGCAGGTGTAA
>Ga0208916_10000648_pt1 | contig 15917 bp, 35 predicted proteins | sample DEB19_08_DNA_5_FD_184523 | JGI IMG/M metagenome (GOLD analysis project Ga0208916, IMG submission 184523) | Aqueous microbial communities from the Delaware River and Bay under freshwater to marine salinity gradient to study organic matter... | ecosystem: Environmental > Aquatic > Marine >... | reverse complement strand
ATAACATTAGTATCAATATTAGTATCATTACTTTCAGCTGTATTTTGTTTTTATTATTATGATATGAATAAATTTTTAGATAAAGAGTTAGAAAGATTAACATCTGACCGTCTTCATCAAGAAGCAAAGCAAAGGGTAGAAAAGCAAAGGGTAGAAGAATCACGCAAACTAGAAAAATCTGATAAACCTGTACCATGTTTGAATGTAGATGTTTGATAAATAAAAAGGAAAGTTATAAGGTTTTAGCTAGTGTTAGATACATTGACTATCTTTATGATATGAATTATGAGTATCATTACTGCCAAAAGTGTAAGCCAAACTATACTAGAATTGAAAGTAAACAAGAAATGACTGACCGTTATGCTGTAAATAAATACTTCAAAGAACTAGAAGTAACTGAAAAAGGTGAACCTGTAGGATATAAGAAAGATAAATAATATGAACCTAAGCAACAAATTAAAAAGACGTTTAGAAGCAGAAAAAATATACTATGAACAATTTTGGAATGAAAGACATAGTTGGTTAAGAAAGTGGCTTATAGTTAAGTTAATTGAGATTCAGTTAAAATTTAAAAAATGATTAAATTAGAATTTGAAAGAACTTACAATATAGACAACAAACTAGTAGATGAAACAGTCTATATCAGAGTTCCCTTTCAATTTGGAGAAAATAAAGTATGGACTGGTTTAGGGCTTACGGTAGATGAATTTAAGGAATTAAAAGAGAGTATAAAAGACTTTACATTAAAGAATTTAAGTCCCTCTATCAAAGAACAGGACGACTTTGGTAAGATAATTATATATAAATAACATGCTCTCAGACCAAGAAATCTACAATACAGTAAATAGAGTAACAAATACTAAAAGTCTATTTAGTATGACAGGCTATTCACCAAAGAAAAACCCATATAGAAATAGAAGAGATGAGATTATAGGGGAATTAGTCGAGGGTATCAATAAACTACGCGTAGGAACTAAATTTAAGCCTATAACAGCAAGGTGGTTATCGATTCAGATAAATCGCAACCCATTTCTTTGTGGTGAAGGAGGTACACAAGAGTTAGAGTTTATAAAAAAGGAGTGTGAGAGAGTTGGGAATTACAAGAGATTATTTTATATACTTAAATGACCTGCCCTACATGTAAAAACAAAAGAGGTGTACAATATTGTTGTAATAATGATGAAAAAAGATAAAAACACAACAATAAATAATGCCAATATAAGAGAACTGGTAGAATCATTAAAGAAAAATGATAAACCACAAATGCCATTATACTGGGTAGCTAGCAAAGATTTTTTCTTATCTCCAGCAGCTAAATTAATGGGGTTTGATTGTACAGAACAAGAGCTAATAAAAGCAACAAAAGGTGGCTTTATTAAAAAAGCTAGAGGGGTAGACTTATATATATCAAAATTTTTACCATTCTAATTTATGAAAATAAAACCAATTAAAGCCTACGCTATAGTTAAGAACAATAAGATAGATGTACTAAACATCTATAAAGATAAAGATGTAGTTTTAAATAAAGATGAGAAGTTAGTATTAGTAGAGATAAAAGTAATTAAATGAGTAAAATAATATTAGACCTTTGCGGAGGTACCGGCAGTTGGAGCAGACCTTATAAAGAAGCTGGCTATGATGTTCGAGTTTTAACACTACCAGATTTTGATGTAGAGAACTGGTTTGAGGATAGAGATTTTGTTCAACTACTAGAATCAAATACTGTTTATGGAATACTTGCAGCACCACCATGTACTATGTTCTCGATTGCTAGAAACGATAAAACAGCTTTAGAACAAAGAGATTTGAGAAAAGGAGTAAAGACAGTTCAAGCTTGTTTAGACATTATTCATGAGTGTTTATACAATCCATACCATGTAAACAAGAACTCTCTTAAATTCTGGGCTTTAGAGAATCCTCAAAGTGGTTATTTAAAAAGATTTCTAGGTAATCCGCCTTTTATATTTGACCCTAGTGAATATGGAGATGAACATACAAAGAAGACGGCAATATGGGGGATGTTTAATGAACCAGTAAAAACTACAAAAGCTATTACTTTAAAAGGTGATAAAAATAACTATGTCAAAAGTGTAGAAAAATATTTTGATAAATATAAATATCTAATTCCTACTGATTATAGAGAGAAGACAGGACTTTCAATGCGAACTGTTGTAAGAAGTATTACTCCGCAAGGTTTCGCTCGGGCATTTTTTGAATCTAATCAGTAAATAGTTATCCACAGCTTAACTTGCATACGATATATAATATGCTATTCTTATTACATAGAAGAAGATTGAAATATACATCGGTAAGTTTGTTTGAGATTCGTTTCTTACTCGCTTACTAGACAGGATAAATTAAGTCGTCTTCTATGCAGATTATTAACAGCTAACATTCTCTGCTTCCTCCACTACTTGTTAGCGGTGGGGGTAGAGCGAAAATAATATGAAAAAAATAAAAGTAAGTTATATGGGTAAATATTTAAAAGATATATATCCTCACGCAACAAAGTTTCAAGTATTCAGATATAGATTTAATAAGTTTATGGAAAAAGTAGTCGTAGTATCAGTAGTATTAGGAATGATTTACGGAGGCTTTAAAGTAGGACAAATGACAACAGAAGCAAATATCACTTATGCAAAAGAAGAAATAGAAGTGATAAAAGAAGTACCAGTAAAAAGTAAAGCTCTAATTATGAGCAAGATTGCAAAATGCGAAAGTGAAGATAAGCATTACGGAAAAAGTGGACAAGTAATACTAAGAGCAAATACTAACGGTACAGTAGATGTAGGTCGATACCAAATCAATTCTGTATGGTTTACAAAAGCAACAGAACTTGGATTGGATTTAACAAAAGAAAAGGATAATGAGGCAATGGCATACTGGATATATGAAACGAGAGGGACGGAAGACTGGAAGTATTCCCGACATTGCTGGTTTAAATAAATATATGGACGAATACACATTAGACGAAGCCGATAGACTTAAAAAAGCTATCACAAAGAAAGAAAAGTTTGACCATTGGTTAAAGAAAAGAATAGAAGAAGACGAGAGAGATATTGTACATACACCACCACCATTACCGAAGTATGTACCGATGAAAGTTAAGTGGAGTGAGACAACAATTGTAGGGTTTAGAACAGCTATTAGAAGCCTAATTCCATAAACAAAATGACAAAATCAACTTGGTTAAAGAATAAAGAGTTAAAGGATTCAATAGGTACAATAAATGTAGTAGTAGCGGTAGTATTAGTAGCCATAATAATAGCGTTAATCTTAAATAAATAATATGGAATGCACCACCTGCGACAATACTGGATATGTAGAAATAGAAACACAGCCAGACAGTACAGAAAAGAAAAGATGTCCTGATTGTAATCCAAAAGACGAGGAATTATTAGAGCATAATCTAAATTAAAAATGAAAACAAAGTCATTAACAATAAAACCAAAAGTATCATTACCAACTTTGCAGGAAATATACAATGAAGACATTAAAATTGTAGAACAAAGTAAGCTAAATTTAATTCTGAACGCAGAGCCACGTCAAGAATGGGTAAAGACACATCCATTTGTTAAAAATTTAAAGTATTTACCTATAGAACGTATTGAATATCTTTTAACAATGATATTTTCAAAGTGGAGTGTAGAAGTAAAATCTACTCAACTAATTGCGAATAGTATCGTAGTAACAGTTAGACTTTATGTACAAAATCCAATTACAGGTGAAATGGACTATCAAGACGGGATTGGGGCTATGCCAATACAAGTACAGAAAGGGCAAGGAGCTACTAACTTTGAAAAGATGAATTCAAGTGCTATCCAAATTGGAGCTCCAGCGGCTGAAAGTTATGCAATAAAAGACGCGGCAGAAAAGTTTGGTAGAATTTTCGGTAAAGACTTAAACAGAAAAGACTTTATAGTTTATACAGACAGACTTCATGCACAGGTCGAGACAATGCAAAAGCTAGAGATACTTGAACAGATAGAAGGCACAAAAAATAAGACTGAATTAAGAAAGTTGTGGCTTGAATTAAGCCAGTCTGAAAGAGACGATAAAGATATAAAGTTATCTTATGAAGTAAATATAAAAAAATATGACGACAAAAAATAATATTAAACTTATAGATTGTGAACAGCGTTCAGAAAAGTGGCACGCAGAAAGACAGGGAGTTGTCACTGGTACAGGATTAAAAAGTATTATAGGCACTCCAAAGGTTAGAGAGACATACTTTTATGAAATTCTGGCAGAAAGATTGTCTACAGAGGCAAATTCTGATGAAAGTGCTATGGATAGGGGCGTAAGGCTAGAAAGTGAGGCTATAGAGGAATATAAGACAAGGACAAAGGCTCAAATCTCACTTATAGGGTTAGTAAAACGAAAAGATAACAAATGGTTAGGCTATTCACCAGACGCCCTTGTGGAGCAAAATAATGGTACATACGAAAAAGATATTGAGGTAAAATGTTTATCAAGTGCAAAACATATAAAAACATATCTTACAAAACAAATCCCTGAAGAATATTTAGCACAAGCGATAAGTGGGTTCGTAGTTAACGATGATTTGAAGGAGAGAGACTTTGTATTCTATGACCCTCGAATTAGTAAAATTCCTTTTTTTGTAATTACAATTAGAAGGTTGGATTATGAAATTGAAATACTAGAAGCAAAGCAAAAGGCAGATGAATTTATAGACGAAATTAACAATACATTAGAAAAAATAATATAAAACTATGCAAAAAATAATAATAAAAATAGATGTAAGTAAGATTGATAAGTCAAAGATAAAAACAGAAACTTTTACGACGAAAGAAGGTGAAACTGTTACAAAAAAGATACTTGAATTAGAGGCAGTCCCATTAAATGAAACAAAGTTGATTAAAGATGGAGATACTTACCAACTACATAAAACTCATTTTATAGTAGAATCACAGACAAAAGAAGAAAGAGTTAACAAGGTAAAATCTAAAATAATTGGAGACGGTTTAATGTTTACTAATAAATCAAAAGTCGAAGCAAAGGAAGATATATACCAAACTGAAGAATTAGACCCGAACGACATACCTTTTAAATAGTACCTAAGTAAGTACGCAAACTACTTGATTATTAAAATGGGAATTGTTAGATTAGACAACCGTGTATAAAATGTGGAGAAAATAAATCTCAAGCACACCATAGGGATTATAGAAAACCATTAGACGTAGTATGGTTGTGTTTTAAACACCACAGGGAAGAACATGGTCAAAAAGTATTATGATATTTTACGCAAAATCAACTGAAAAAGAAGTATTAGCTAAACTTGTTTTTAGTAACAAGATAGAACTAAGTAAGTTTTTAATTGCAGACCAAGAGGAAGGATACAAAGGGAATTATGTTGTTACTATAAAAAGAGAAACTAAGGTACGAACATTAAAACAAAACGACTCTCTACATTTATATTTTGAAATATTGGCAAATAAATTAAATGAGGCTGGACTTGGTATGAGAGAAGTTTTAAAAGAAAGTGTATACATTGAATGGACTAAAGAAAATGTTAAACAATATTTATGGAAGCCATTGCAAAAAATACTAACTGGAAAAGAATCAACAGCAGACCTAGACAAAACTACTGAAATAAACAAGATATATTCAGTTTTAGATAGACACTTATCAGAATCTCCTCGTATAAATATTCATGTACCATTTCCAACAGAAAAGAAAGAAGAGTTTGATATACAGACTGCACATGCAAATTTAGAAGTACCAGAGGGTAAAATAACTGCATTCTAATGAAAAGAGGAACTTTCAAAAGAAAATTAACAAAACCACTTAAAAGGTCGAAACTTAAAAAGAAGAGTAAGGCTAAGATTAGCGTAATACAGCGTAACCTTTGGGAGCTTTGTAAACAAATTATACGAAAGAAGTACGGTAATATTTGTTACACATGTGGAGCAACAGGACTTGAAGGAGGTAATTGGCATACATCTCACTTTATTCCAAAAGCTAGTTGCGGTGCATATCTAAAATATGATTTGCGTAATTTAAGACCTTCTTGTTATCACTGTAATATAAATTTAGGTGGCAATGGTAGCTCTTTTTACAGGGAATTAGTAAGGAAAGAAGGACAAGATTATGTAGATAATTTATTCAAAGATAAACAAGTTACAGTTAATGCTTACTTACATTACGAAAAACTCTTAATTGAGTATCAGAATATATTAGATAAGTTATCCACAGGTTAACTACACAATTAATTAAAATAGGTTATAATTAAAGTATTACAAGAATAATAAAATGAAATTAGAAAAATTAACAATAAAAGAAGAACATATTAGTTTACATAAAAACTCAATATACTTTTCATCAAGATTAAGAAAAGATAGAGGGTTTGAAGAAAATGATAGGTTTCAGTTTTTATACGATAGGGAAAGTAGGATAGTAGTTGTTTTTAGAGTTGGAGATAAGGTTAAAAATGGTGGTGTAAGAATGAACAAGGGAGGTTATTGCAAGACAAGAATAAATAAGTTGTTAGCACATGGTCGATATTATTTAGAACAAGAGAAAAGACTTACTAGAGGAAAATGTCTAATATTCAAGTACAAAAAGGTATAAAGTGTGATGTTTGTAAAAAGAGAAGTTGTAAAGATGAAATACATAAATATGTTACACGTCACAACATGTATTATGACAAAGATAGTAAGTTAAAGATTAGTAAGAGTGGATTAAAATTATTAAATAAACAATGAAAAATAAAAACAGTGTACAAATTGATGTTAAACCTGAAACACCGAGTACTCATATAAGTCAATGCTCTTTTATCGGAGTTCAGTGGGATAAGTCATCACTAGAAACTATCAATTTAGTTGCAAAGGGATTAGTAAACTTAACAGAACTATTTAAGACACAAAATGTTGAGATAGAAGCTCTATTAAAGATAACTAGTGATAAAAAACAATGAAAAACATCTTTAAATGCACAAAGTGCAAAGGACAAAAAGTAAGAACACGTACTCATGGCATGGTTTGTATGAACTGCAAACCCCCTAGAACAGGTAGAGTAGAGAAGAAGGGAGATAGGGAGAAGTTGGAAAAAGTCTTAAAAGAAATAGAAGAGACTTTTATAGAAAAGCCAAACGAAGTTTTTAAAGGAGTACCAGAAACATCTTACACAACCGCTACTTATATTTCTATAAACCCAACCTCTCAAAGAAAAGTTGTACAGACAGTTAAAGTTTCTCCTATTTGTTTGGTCGATATTGATGAAGAAGGTTATCCAATAGGAGTAGAGATACTTAGTTAATATGAACCCAATTAAGCAATATCTAAAAGAGAGGGAGGAAGAGCTAGAAAAAGGATTAGTGAAAGACAGTAAATTAGAACATTATGAGGTAGATGAAACTGTAGACTTTGTATCCAAAACCATAAAGGGACTGATAGGAATGTTGGTGAAGGAGGAGAAAGTTGTATTGCATGAGCATAATTCAATACCATGTACTATTGATGGACTAGAAGATGGTTGTATTTTATGTCATCAAAATCTAGCCAAACAAGAGACTATAGATAGATTATTAGAGTTAATAAAGTAATATAAATAATATGATAACAGGGCTAACAACAGGAGCAAATAGAGACAAGGTCTATAAAGAATTAACACAAGAAGAAAAAATTGAAAGAGCGCATCAGATTATAAGAAATCTAATTCTTGATATTAAGGAAATGAAATCTGATATCCATCATTTAAAAAAAGGACTAAAGAATCATTCTCATCATGAAAATGAAGTAGTAACCCCTTGGTCTGAATATCAAGAAACAATGTCTATTTTGGGTAGAATAGATAATAACAATGATTATTTTTAAGAGTTAATAAAGTAATATATGAGAAATAAATGTATAAAATGTGGTGATGAAACAATAGGGTTTACTTGCAGTGAATGTGATTGGAAAGATGAAAGAAACGGAATTATATTTGTCTGTACATTTTTATTTATCGTATTGGCAATAATAATAGGAGCAAAATACGCTTGGGCTATTTATGCCTATGATGATTGGAGATGTATGTTTTCTGAATGTAGAATAATAAAGTAATATATGAGAATACCTACAAAAATAAAAGAGAAATTATCACGAGAAGACATGATAGTACTTCCTTTATCAGAGGTAGAAATAAAGATAAATGAAATTATAGATTATCTTGACCAATATCCTAATCCCGAAAATCTTTATTCTTTACTTTATGAAAAATATAACTAACATGCCCTCAGACCACCCTCTAAGACTTCATATATACCTAGTAATAGCCTTTTGGGGGATAGTATTATTAGCAGTTTATATTAAATAAAATTTATGGACATACCAACAAAAGTATTATATTTAGATTTAGACGGAACAGTTAGAAAGTGTCAAGAAGATGGGGTGGGTTTTGTAAATAAGGCTTCTGATGTAAAAGTCTATGATGAAGTCCCCGAACTTCTTCAAAGATATAAAAAAGCTGGTTATAGAATTGTAGGGATAACAAATCAAGGGGGAGTAGCTCTTGGACATTTATCTTTTGATGATATGTCACAGGCTATTTTTGAAACCCAAAAACAAACAGATAATGCTTTTGACAAGATACTAGCATGTGTTCACCACCCAGAAGCAAAAGAAAAAGAAATGGCTATTTGCTGGTGCAGAAAACCTAGAATAGGAAATGTTGTACAAGGAGCAATAGCACTTGGTAAAATATATTCAGAATATTATCCGCCTCACATGGCTTTATTTGTTGGAGATAGAGACGAAGATAGACAATGTGCAGAAAATGCAGGTATCCAATTTCAAGTAGCAAAAGAATGGAGAACTAACCCGATAATTAACTAAAATGAAAACATACAAACTAAACAACATAGAAATAAGTGAAGAAAGTGCATTAGAGTTTATAAAGAATAACCCTGAATTGTTAGAGAAGAAAGTTAGTGGTAGATATTTCTTTCCTAAGGTGGGGGAGAAGTATTGGTATATTTATGATGGTCAACCTGTGACTACAAAAAATAATATTACATCTGGTGATAAGTTTCTTATATCTATCGGAGTATACCGCACCGAAGAAGAAGCGACACTAGCTTTAGACAAACAACAAGCCATCGTAAGATGTTGGAAATGGCAACAAGAGAATGCACCTTTTGAACCTGATTGGGAGGATGATAGACAAGAGAAACATTGTCTCCGTTATGACTATGAAAATAAGAAAATTGATACCGTCGTCATGTATACATGGAAATATTATTTCACCCTTCCCTACTTCAAATCAGCAGAAGACAGAGACAAGTTTATAGAAGCTAATAAGGAAGATTTATTATTGTTATTTACTAAATAGATATGAAAAGAGAAATAAAGTTTAGAGCGTGGGATAAGAAAGAAAACAAGATAAAGTATTCTTATGAATATCCAGACTTGCCTTGTTTCTTTACGCTTAATCAATGCCAGTTAGGACAAGAAATGTATCCAATAATGCAATACACAGGTCTTAAAGATAAGAATGGTAAAGAGATATATGAGGGGGATATTGTAAAATACATAAAACACGAGGGGTATTTGTTAGACAATTTTATTGGAGAAGTTTATTGGGATGGTGTGCAATTTGTGATAGATAGTTATACTGGAAATAGTGTGGAGTTTGCACGAGTAGATGAACTCTGGAATGATATACTTTCTCATTTAGAAATCATCGGAAATGTATTTGAGAATCCTGAATTATTAAACAACCATGAATAAAATAAATAAAGTTATAGAGGAGAGTAGGGAAATTCTTGCGGAGATTGAACATGAACAATGGATTGCTTGGAGTAAGAATATCGCAGAGACCGAGACTATCAGCCCTGCACGATTAGAGCGATGGAAAACACTATGGTGTCCGTATTCAATGCTTACAGAATCTCAAAAAGACCAAGATAGAGAATGGGGAAACAAGGCTCTCTCCACCCTCTTCAAGATTTTATCAGCTATTGAGGAAGAGGTGGAGGAAATGAGGGTAAAAGACATTGATATATGTGAGAGTATGAACAGTGGAGAAACTAAGAATAAAACCATTCATGAAATTAAATCATTATTAAAATCAGCTAAAGAACAAATAAAATGAAAATAATAAGAGAAATAATTGCATTACCGATATTCTTTGTTGGCTGGACTATAGTTTTTCTATCTATGGTAATTGGAGGTAAAGAGTATTCTAAAGAATTAATGAAGATATTAAAAGATGAAATAAAATAACATGCCAATTTTTCACAAACACAACTTTATAGAATCAACGAATAACAAGGAAATGCTTTACTGCTCTTGTGGTAAGACAGTAAGTACACATGTGCATATGTGGGAAGTCATAAGAGAACATAAATTGATTGATAGTAATATAATCTATGGAACTTTACGTATTTTAAAATGCACTATCTGTGGTGAATTGAAAAAGTTTGAGGTATAATTTCATCAACTAAATAATTAGGTAATGATATTATCAGTTATTTAATTAGTAGATTGGATTGTGTGGTGGCGGACAGTGAGCCGTAGCAGGTAGTCTAACTCACACGCATTGTTTAGTTTGCGTAGGTGAGGAATATAGGACGGACTGATTGGGATAAAGACAAACGTAGTCTCCCTCAAGCATAAAACTTCTGCGAGTCAAACCTCGCCCACACAGTCCAGTCTATTAAAATAGCTGTGGCGGAGGAAATCCAAAACATAAAAACCCCAATGTCATTGCGACAAAGGGGTTTTGTGTTGGTAGGTACTGTGATACCTATTCCTCCTTTATTTTGAAAGAGCCGTAGCCCTTGCAAAAGTGGGGTTTATTCTCGTAGGCTTTGGAATGTGAAGCCGACTTGTCTTTGCTTTGTTGGCACAAACAAATCCACACCAAGGCTTTGAGAAAAGAAAGATATAGTCGGGGATTTTTTCTCCACAACCTGAACAAGTAAGTGAAGTACTCATATCTTATTTAATTATACACACAAAAACACACACTGTCGAATAGTGTGTGAATAAGTTTATATCCTCTAGGCTGTAGGCGAGACTGGCGACGGCTCGCTTATTTACAGCACAGGTCTTTTAAAGACGAGATGAACATTGAATTATCAAAATATATGCATAAGATTTCGCTTTTTTAATTGTACCGACTAGAATGAAAGAACATCGCCAGCCTAGAGGATATAATATTTAATTGTGAATGTACTAAACCTTTTTACCGCCAAGATTAACTGGGATATAAGGGGCAATAACTGCTGTGATACCTGCTCTCAATCCTGCAATCGCTACAGAACTCCAGAAAGCAACTGTCCAACTAACTGTTTCTGCGTCTAATATAATCAATGCACTTGCAACTACAAAAGAAGTTCCAAATGTCTTGGCTATTGATATTAGTTTGATTTTTGTTTCGTCTGACATAAATAATTTATTATTAGTAACATCTATATTATACATCATATAAGCTCAAAAATGTATAGTGCTAATTGACCTTGTCTACTGTACCTTTCAATCCAACTCATATTATCGTATTTATCAGTAAATAATCCTGATGAAGAAGCATTGCTTAGTATTTTACCATTACGCCCTAAAATGCCCGTATGACCAACTATTTTACCATTACCAGTCTTTGTCACACTGATGATTATACTCCCTACCTTGAACTCATTAGAGGCTTTAAACCGTATATCTGACTGTAATTGTTTTAAGAGTAATGGCGTATAAGTCATTATTGGAAAATCTTTTAGATATTTCCTTAAAATGGTAGTTAGTGATTCCACGCAAGCATAATCATCTGGTTGAGTATCTAATGGCGTAGGGTCTACATTATAGAAAGTCAAAGCAAAGTCTAATAACTTTTCACCTTTAGTCTTTTCAATTACAGGTGCTTTTTGTTCAACATAAATAGTCTTTACTAAATCTTCTTTGTATAAACTTTTATATAATTCTTTTATAAATTCTTTCATATTATTTATTTTCTATCCAAAAGATTTTAAATGCTCTATAGATTAACTTTTCTTTCATAAACCAATTCCATAACTTAATTAGGATATTGTCTTTCTTTACTGGCTCAACTTTAGTTTTTTTTTCAATTCTAAACCTTTTAATTATTGTAGGCATATCTCCGTATTCTAAATCTTTAATAAAAGGGGAATCGTAGCTATCAAATATACGTCTAAATTCGCCAACTCTTTCATAGATTAAAGTAGTGGCGTGGTTATCTGTTGCACCATTAGGTCGATAGAATAGGTCTTTAGAGTTTTTTACCCAAGCATATACAGATATCATCAATGGAGATGACTTTAATGCTGTAGTAATAGATTCATTATCTGTCTTTACGAACTCATGCTTAAAATCCCATTCTTCGTTAAATTCTTTTGCTAGTTCAATTATAGACTGTGGAATTGGTGCAAAAAACTTATCTTCTGTATCTATAGTTTCATCAAATGGATATATTTCTTGTGGTACAACACCAATCTTTCTTAGAAACTCGCACGCTTCTTGTGGTGAACTTCCTTTACCTCTAGTATTTACAATAGTAGCTAGGAATCTATCACTATAGTTTCTTTCAAGTCCATACTTCCTTTTAATTAGAATTTCTATACAGTTTAATAGGGTGAATACAACACAGGCATATGGCTCAACATTATTTAAGTCTTGTCTTTCTTTTACTACTAGATAATTAGACCAATCACCGTCTGCTTGTAATACTTCGTATGGCATTTCAGAAGAACCAAATACCCAATGTTCTGGTGAAGGTACATCTAGTTTAAGACCATACTTTGTATTAACTTTTTTTCTCATAAGCCTTTAATTTTATTAACTACCCATATTATAGCAGTTCCTAATATAGAAATCGAGGTGACAAGTACAGCCCACTTACCAACATTAGTTGCTCTTTTTTCATCATTTTGTTTAATAATTAAAGCTTCTTCGTAAGCCTTTATAACAGGCTCAACTCTAGCCATATGAGCGTCAACCACCTCTCTATATTTTTTAGTTTCTTCGGCATTTTTAATAAGAATATTCTTAACATCTGTTAAGTCTGCTCTTATGTGAGACATGTGGTCTCCGTCGATTAAACGAAGTTCATCATGTTTCTGAAACCTTTTTTCAAAACTTTCTATGTGAGAATCTACTCTTTTTGTTAGTTCTTCAATATTAGACATATTAGTTATCAAATAATAAAACATTAACCATGTTTGTACTTCCTACAGAATCACTACTAACTGTACCACCTGATACTGAATAATTTATGTACTGTGATATCTTTCGTGTCTGAAAGTTAGTATTCCCTGTTGTTTGTGGTGAAGTATAACTATTCGTAGGGTCTGACCAACCTTGGGTACCACCTGGGCTATCATAGTAATACCTCACAGTAGCGTCACCAACGAAACCTATAGAATAACCTGTACCTATCGTTATACTAGGACTGACTGAATATGCAATCGTCGTAAATGAACCGCTTGCAGAGGCTGGTAATAGGGTAGATGGACTAACGCCATCAGTTATTAAGGCATTATTATTTTGAGTATTGTCATATATAACTCCTTTTGCATTTACTGTTCCTACAGTATTTCCATCAATACCTAGTGATATAGAAGTTACTGTTCCATTTTCTGTTGATGTGGCATAAGTTGTGGATACTGTGTTTACAAGTACGGTACTGTTACTTCCGCCCATACTTGTATAACCTAATGTGGGGTCTACTCTTACTGGATATACTGCTTTATCAAGAAATTCATGTGGTACATATACGGTTAAAGTGCAAGTTTTAGGCTCAAAACCTAATTCCCCCCATATCCAATTTTTATCACTATCAGATATTACAGGTCTTTTAATGTGAAAGGCTTTACCAGTTTCAAATTCATTGTCTTTCAAAGATTTATGATATACAGCGTATGAGCCTACAATATCATCTGGTCTTATATCACCCTCGGCAATTTCTTCTTCGCTCAATGGTGGTTGATACATAAAATCATAATCTTCACAGCCTATGATGTTATAGTGGAATTGCTGGTATTCATTACCATTTTTATTTGGCCTTTCCTTTAGGATTGTATCGAGATTTATAGAATTACCAGACGGCTCAATAATAAAAGTAGACTTGCCATCTAATGATTCAGCCTCTCTCACATCTGATAGGATATTTCTTGTAGAAGGTAGATAATCACCAACTGGCTTAACTAATATACTTTCAACCTCTTTCCATCTTGTAAGTTGTACCTCGTTTGTGTTCTTATCGACTTTTATAGAATTATCATAAATACGAGTCTCAAAGTAATCACCTTTATCTATATAGGGATTTATTTCATTATCAGCAACAAATACTCCACCTGTTGCTAGTACCGATACTATTCCTATTGTAGCGATAGTTTCTTTCATATTAGATATTAGATATATAGTCTATTGTACAAGATATTTCTGTTGGTGACGAAGCTGGAGTACCTACAGATACTTGAGATTTGCTACCTGCCACAAATCTTCCGTTTGTTGTTATAGCAAAGGTAGCTGGAGTAGATGAAGCCTGAATCATATTTGTCGAATTTGTACCGTTACTAAATACAACATTAAGAGTTCCTGCAGTGGTATAACAAGTTGCAGAATTCCATGTTTGAAGTGTTGTTATTGGACCAAGTTGTCTTGTAGTTGTTCCTGTCCATGTTGTTGAAGTTGCAATACCAAACTTTAATGACATTTTCTGCTGTACTGTGGCCGTTCGAAGATCCAATCCCCCGGCAAATGTCGATGTTGCTGTAGTAGATGTTGCAAGATAACTTTCTGCTACTATACCACCTGCTCCAACAACAGATAATACTTTATACGGAGAAGAAGTACCAATACCTACGTTTCCAGTACTTCCACTTATAAACATTCTAGTAGAAGTTGATTGTGCAGTTGTTCCTGAACTTCCTGCTATTCCAGTTGAGAATCTCAAATCCCCCGGAGTACCTGCACCAGTACCTCTACCGGCAATAATTTCTAATGGATGACCGTTTACATCTGTACCTGCAGAAGCACTAAATGAAGTTCCTGATAATATATCAGTTCTTCCGTCTGCTGTCGGTAGGTTTTTTGTTCCAATATATAGTTGATTTTGTTGTGAATCACCAAACAAATTGACTACGTTAAATACGGCAGTATCATCAGAGAAGGCTAGACCACCACCGGCAAGAGCAAAAGAGAATTGTGCAACACCAGGACGAGAGAGAGAAATTAGTGATGTTCCTGCAGAACCTCCAGTAACAACAAGTCTTGCTGTTGTAGAGTCTTTATTCCCTATAGAAATCTGTCCATTACTAGATATATTAAACGGTCTTGTTGTTGTCTTAACTAATTGGTCTGATGTAGTACCTATAGCAAATGTTCCACTGTCAGCTTCCAAGAACCAATGTTTAAGATTAGTACTAGCGTCAGTATCAGATAGAGTAATTTCTGGCAAAGTACCGGCAACATTTAATTCAGTTGCAGGTGATGATGTTCCAATACCAACTTTCAAAGAAACTGGACTAAGTACTAAATCTCCAATATTTGTTGCTAGAATACCGTCACTTCCGTCATGGGTAATACTAGTATAATTAGCAAATCCACCTGTTTCAGGACCGTAAGTTCTTATTGTTGCACCAAAAACTCTAGTAGAATTAAGTGTAGTTAAGAAACTGAAAAGTTGTGAAGCATGGTCGTCACCTAAAAAAGGCGCAAAATTATTTCTTAAAAATCTAATATTTGGACGTGAAGTATCATCCATTACATCTGTGCTTAAAATTAAACCTCGACCTTGTCCGTTAGGTGAGCTTACAAAGATATTTCCATTAGATACTTCCAGTTTATTTGTTGGAGATGTTGTTCCAATACCTACTGAACCACCAAAACTACTTATGGCTGTAGTAGATGTTGCTGTAAACTTTTCTGCTACAACTCCACTGTTACCAACTACTGATAGTGTGG
>Ga0208916_10000646_pt1 | contig 15942 bp, 9 predicted proteins | sample DEB19_08_DNA_5_FD_184523 | JGI IMG/M metagenome (GOLD analysis project Ga0208916, IMG submission 184523) | Aqueous microbial communities from the Delaware River and Bay under freshwater to marine salinity gradient to study organic matter... | ecosystem: Environmental > Aquatic > Marine > Coastal... | reverse complement strand
CACTGCTGGTGAACACAATGTCTTTGGAGGCCATCAGGGTCAGACTGCTGCCATCAAGGTTATTGGTGATGGCGCCTGCAATGGTGATGTCTTTGTCTGCCGCCACGGTTTGCAGCGTGGTGGCCCCGCTCAGGCTGCTGGCCGCGACGGACAGGGATTGGTTGGTTTTGAGGGTCAGCGCACTGTTGGTGATGACGATGTTTTGAATGCTGTTGCCAGTATGGGTCGCGGTGAACCCTGACGCATTGGCAAAGGTCACGGTGTTCGTGCTGGCCCCCACCGCGCCGCTCAGGGTCATGGCGCCGGTGCCGCCCAAGGTGGTGTTGGCGGCCACGGTGACAGTGCCACTGGCGGTGGCCGCGGTGGTACTGGAGTTGATCAAGGCCCCCGTGTTGCCCAAGCCGGCGCCCGAAATGTTCAAGGCGTTGGCCACATTGAAGCCGTTCAAATCGATCACCGCACCCGACTGCGCCGTGACCGTGCCCGTGCCCATGGCCCCGCTGGTGCTGCCCACCGAGCTCACCCCCACCTTCAGGGTGCCTGCACTCACCGTCATGCCGCCGGTGTGGGTGTTGGCGCCAGACAGGGTGAGCGTGCCGTTGCCCTGCTTGGTGATCGAGCCCCCCGTGCCACTCACCACGCCGGCGATGGCGATATCGGCCGGGGTGTTGAGGGTCAAGGCGTTGGCCCCCAAATTGATCGCCCCGTCTATGCTGAGCGCTGAGCCCGACAGCGTCACGCTGCGCCCAAGGGCGATGTTTTCACCATAGGTCTGCGCGCCGGTGGTGGAGACCGAAGCGCCGTTGATTTGCAGCGTGCCCCCGGCGTTGGTGGTCACCGACGCGGCCGTGACCGCGCCACCGAAGGTGGTGGTGCCGGTGCTGTTCAGTTGCAGCGCGCCCAAAGTCTTGGATTGCCCCACCCCACCCGAGAGGCCAATGGCGCCGCCCCCCGCATTGACGGTGAAGGCCGCGTTGCCCGAATAGCTGGCAGCCAAGTCGCGGATCAAGAGGTTCTTGATGGCCCATCCCTCATCGTTCCACCAGCTGTCCACCGAGCTGTCCACCTTGAGGGTGAAGGCCGAGAGCGCGGGCGTGTTGATGGAGACGTTGATCTTTTGCGAAGTCCAAGTTTGGTCGGTTCGGCCGTTGCCAAAATTGCCCGCCAAATTGGCACCGCTGGGCGACAAGGTGACGCTGTAATTGGCGGCAACAGAACTGGCCGCGGTGGGCCCCGTCAGACCCGCATTGGTGACCAATGACCTTTCACCAATCTTGGTCGCATCGACATAAAAGCGGAAGAGTTCGTTGTCCCAACTCTCGAGTTGGAACACATCAAACGAAACGTTGCGGCCACTGCCGCCAAAGTTCAGCCCCGCCGTGATCGAGTTGCCTTGCCCGCCGCCAGCGGCAAACGGGCCCAAAACGGTGCCCCACTCGGCATGGTCGGTGTTGTACGAGGCCGTGGTGCTCAAGCCCAACAAACCCGAACCCAACAGGGTTTGCCGCTGCACCGAGGTGGCCGAGTTGACGGTGCCCGTCACCGAGACGGCGCCGCCGCCGGTGTTCAGCGTCAGCGTGCCGGCGGCACCGCTGTTCAAGACACCCAACACCACTTGGGTGTCGACACCCGAGTTGCTCATCGTGATGGCGCCACCGGTGCCGTTGCTGGCCGAGGTGTCCACCGTCTGGTTCGATCGGGCCTGGAAGCTGACCGTTTCGCCTGTGGTCGTCAAACTGCCGCCGCTGGTGCTGACATCGCCTTCAAACGCAATGACCCCTGCATATTTGGCGGCGTTCAAGTTCAAATTGAATTTGCCGGTGGAACTGGTGGAGACCGCGCCATTCAGATAAATGTCATCGCCCGCGTTGATCGTGGTGGTGACATCACTGGCCCCAGCGTGTTTCAAGCCAGCATTCAACACCAGGTCTTCGGCCACCGATACCGTGAGGTTGGCATTGGGCACCACCAGGTTGTTGGCATTGATCAACAGGCTCTCGAGTTTTTGGCTACCGCCCACCGTACCGCCCAGCGTGACATCGCCACCCGTGGCGGTGATGGTGAAGTTTCGCAGGGTGTTGGCCGCGTCGCTGTTGAGGGTGGCGTTTGTGTTGAACCTGACACCGCCCGAGCCCGAGGTGATCGACAGGTTGTCTGCGTTCACGACCAAGGGGCCATTCAATGTCAGCGTGCCAGTGCCGGTGGAATTCAAATGGGTCTGCTGCAATATCCGACCGGCTGTGAATGTCGAATCACCGGTCACATTGAGCGCCCCACCGCGCACCAAAAAGTCACTGCTTCCCAAGTTGACCGTCAAATTGCCGGTGTAGTTTTGTGCCACCGAGGTTGCCATGGTGGGACTGTTGATCACGGTCGAGGCGGCGGTCACCGACAAGGTAGATACAGCCTTGCTGGTGCCCACACTCGATTTGAGGTTGACCGTGCCCGTGCCGGCCTGAATGGTCACCGGCGAGCCGCCCAAATTGGTCTCACGCACATAGCCCAACACCGCGTAGTCACTGACCTGTGAAGCACTGAAGGTGGTGGTGTGATTCAGGTCGTTCCAGCGCCCGGCAGCACCATAAAACTGGCCAACCGACTCGACGCTGGTGCGCGTGCCGTTCAAACCGCCGTTGGGCTCACCCGGGCCAAAGTTAGAGTAGTAGCCTGCCGCAGTGGCACCGCCCTGGGTATAAAACTGGGCGTTGGCTTCGGGGCCATCGGCCCAAACCCACGCATAGCTGTTGGTGTTGGATCGGTAGGCACCAATCCACGCGCCGTTGTAATTAGCGGTCAGGCCAGCGATGGCGTTTTCTAGGCGCGAAGTGATGTTGACCAAATAACTCTCACCCACACCACTGCCTCCTGCGGTGTTGTTTTTGGCATCGGTGCGGGCCCAGTCCCAGTTGCGGTTGGTGTCGTTGGTTTTGTTGACAAAGGTGTAAGAGTTACCGGCATTCAGCGTGCCATGAAAAGTCACATCGCCGTTGCCCGAATTGACCACCAGACCATTGGTGTTGCCCACAATGACTTCGCCATACACATTGATGGCACCGCCGCCGGTGCTGAGTGTTTGGGTCGAGCTGCGCTGGAAAAACACCTCGCCGCCCACCATGACCGATTGGCCGCCCAAGTTGGCCACTTGGCCGGCCTTGCCAAAGGTCAGTGAACCGCCGACGGTCGTGATGCCGCTGCTCTCCATGTACACAATGCCATCGCCACTGGTGTCGGTGTCTGCCCACAACTGGCTGTTCATGGCGGCATTGGTGGCCGTGATGCTGGCGTTGGCGCCCAACCGAATGTGCCGCCCCGCCTCTACCGTCAGGGTGGTCGCCGCACTCGCGTTGTTGGTCACGACCCCGCTCAACAACACATCGGTGCTGTTGGCTTTGATTGTGATCGCCCCCTCTGCAGAGAGACTTTGCCGCACGTCCACTTGCCTGCCATAAAGGTCCACACTACCGGTGGTGGCGATGTTGCCACTGATGGTGAGGTCGCCTGTCACATTCAAAGACACGGCACCCGTGACGCTCAAGCCGCTCGAATTGATCGTTAAATTTTGAGCATTGGCCAACGACAACGAGCTCACATTACCCGCTTGAAGTTGGTTGATGTAATTGGTAGAAGCCGTGAGGTTCACGGCCGGTTTGCTGGTGCCGCCATCTGACGATCCAAGAATCAGCGTGTTGGCGTAAATTGAACCGGCAATGCCGGGGCCCGATTGAGTGATCTGAGTGCCCGCGAGCAATTCCAGCGTGCCACTTAGCAAGCTGAATCGGGAAGCGTACAAAGTAATTGACGTCCCGGCCCGAAACGTCAATTTGTTAGAACCTGAATAATTGATGTAATAGTTGGGATATGAAGCGCCCGCCTCCCAGCCACTGGCATCAATCAAGCCAGAGGCCACGACAGAAACATTGCCCTGCCCCAAAGCCGTATTGATAGTGTCCGTCCTCAATACCGTGACGCCACCACCTCGGTCACGGGTGTCAAAACCCGATACAAGAATGGTTGCACCAGAGTTGGCTGGCAAGGCTGTGTAGGTGGTAGTCCCTGTCGTGGTGTAGCCGTAGCCGCTCCAGCTGGGGTCACGAATCCACAAATCCTCTGGATCCAACAACCAAACGCCATCGCGGCCGACAGGGGCCTTGGTAGACACAAATACCTGGTCGCCCAATTTGAGCCATCGGCCAGAAGTCTCGACCTGCCCACCATCGCCGCCTACAGCACCGCCACGCGCCAGAATGCGGCCTTGTGCATCGGTCACCGATTTGGCATTGTGAATATCACTCCACAACACCACCGTGCCCCCTTGGCCGTTTTCTGTGGCGCTGGCATCAATCACCACGGCTTGGCCCATGGTCACGGTGGTGGCGTGGGGCAAGTCGCCCGTGCCTTGCCAGCCGCCACCCACGTACACCTCGCCTCCGCCGCTGGCACCCGTGCTGTCGATGCGTGTGCTGTCCTGTAGAAGCAGGGTGGTACCGGTGATGGATATCAGACCACCACGACCACGGCGGCTGCTGGCACTGATCAGGCTGTTGCCGTTGATCAACACAGTGGGCACATCAGGCCATGGCGACAACGGGTCCATCGGCATGGCGGCTGTGCCAGGTGTGGCACGCATTTGCACTTGGCCACCGCGGATTTCGCCATCGACCACCAGGGTACTGTTCGTGACCGTCACATTGCGGCCTTCTACAACGATGGTTCCACCCACACCCGCGTTGCTGGTGACAGAAACTGTGGCACTGTCCATCTTGACCGCATGGATGGACTCGAGACGAACCTCGCCACCGCGGTCGGTACCGTCTGCACGCACTTGCGACAACGGTGCCAGCGCAATGCTTGCAGGTGACGTTTGGGGTGCGGCGCTGCTGGCTTGAATCAGCACTTTGCCGCCAGGCCCTTGGGATCCAGAAACGTCGATGACGCCCGCATTTTCAATGCGTTGTGCCTGAATGTGCACCTCACCACCCTGAATGACACCTTTGGCATTGAGCACGCTGGTGCTGGTCAATTGCACCTTGCCGCTTTGCAGCAAGATGCGCCCGCCCTGACGGGTCAGGCTGTTGGCATTCAGTTGCCCACTGTTGATGATTTGGCCGGTCAAAGCATCCATGGCCGTCGCGCTGAGGATGATCAGTCCATCGGGTGCATGGACTGCCGTTTTGTTTTCGACCAATGTCGCGATCAGGCTGGGGCTGACCGTGATGCTGGCCAATTTGCTGGAAGGGTCAAAGTTGAGGCTCACAACTTCTGCACCTGCCATGACGACGGTGCCTTGCTGCGCCACGATCAAGCCTTCGTTGCGCACCTGCGGTGCCAACAGCGCCACATAACCATTGAGTGCAGTGCGAATGGTGCCTTCGTTGACCACAGCACCGGTAGCGCCACTGCGCGAAAAGTCAGCTTTGCCCGCCATGAAGTTGGCGTCACTTTGGCTCATGGTGGTAGCGGTCACGGCCCCCACATCCAACACAGCGCTCTTGCCAAAGTACACACCGGCGGGGTTGATCAATGTCACTTGGCCGGGCGCGTTGATCTTGCCAAAAATCTGACTGGGGTTGGCATCACGCACACGGTTCAAGGTAGCAGCTTGTGCGTTGGGTTGGTTGAAGTTGACAGTGCCGGCCGAACCCACGTTGAAGGTGCCCCAATTGATCACGGCCCGTTGTGAACTTTGGTCAATGTTGAGCACCGGCGCAGTGGCGGTACCCGCTCTGCCCATTTGTGCAATGCCCGCCGCCACCTGCCCTTGTGTGGGCAATTCGGTCGGGGCGGGCGGTCCTGCCGCGGCCAGCTCCAATTGCGCGGCCATCCCCAAAACAGCCGCCAGCTTGGCCATTTTTTTAACAAGAGAACTCCGTTTTCCGCACGAACGGGCAGTCTCCGCCACCACCGTCCAGGTGGCGGTGACTTCGTTGAAGACGATGCGGTAAACCTTGTTCACTGTCTTTTTTTATTTAGAAAGGAATGCTGGCGGTCAGCCAAACACGGCTGAGGCGAAGGGTGCCATCGTTGTCTTTACCCTCCGAAGTGGGCCGTGGATTGGGTGACACGCGACGTGAAACGGTGGCCTTGGCCTCCGCACCCGAAACAAAACGGTAAGTGACCGATACACCATGACCGTGCAGCATGAGCTCGTTGCTCTGATCATTGAGCAGCGTGGTGCCATCTGCACGGAATGGAACCTTGAACTGGGTCACACGACCATAGTCATAAAACAAAGTGGTTTGCCACTGTGCACTCCAGTCACGACGAAGTTCCAGCGTGGCAGTGACGCCAGCGCTGCCTCCTGCCTCGCTACTGGGGAATGCACGCACACCCGATGCGCCACCCAAATACAGCTTTTCTGAAGAGTCCAAGTTTTTGCTGGCCCATTGCTTGGATGCGGCCATGAAAATGGAGTGCTTGCCATCAATGAACTGCAAGCGGGAAACGGTCAAGCGCATTTTTTCGAAATCGCCTTGCGTTCGCGCCTCTGTTGCATCCATTGAAGCTGGGCCAGAAGGCCCCAGGCTCACCGAGCCACGCGTATGCACAAGGCCCGCTAAGTTGTTGCCACCACCCCATAGGCCATCCATGTGGCTGAAGTTCAAGGCCATCGTGTGGTTGTGCACTTGGGTGCGACGCACCACGCCCAAGGTGCCAGGCACTTCTAAGTCAGACTTATCCACCGCATTGCGGTACTCCAAACCCAAATCCAAGCTCAAATTGGTGTTGCTTGTTCTCAGCCAAGGGCCGAGCAGATGCAGGCCGTACACATCGCTAAATCCTTCCGGTCGCAGGCGTGCACCATCCGGTTTGTACTTATCCAGAATGCGGTAATTCATGCGACTGACTTCGGCATTGAACGACAGGCCTCGCCATTCTTCAATGCCCACGGGGGTGCTAACGGCCGCTCGCACATAGGTGCTGCCCGTGTTTTTGCTTGCAGAAAACGAGAATTGCTCTCCCGTGCCAAAGGCTGAGTTGATTTGCAACTGCGTATTCAGACGCACAATGCCCGTGGAGCGGCTGCCCATGTTGTCGGTACTGACCTGGCCGGCCAGCAACGGCGTGTTCTCGACCTTCACAAGCAGATCAGAAGTGCCGGGCAGAATCCCTGCCTGCAAGCTGCCAGTTACGGACACACCAGGCAAATCGCCAGCCACCAGCAATGCCCAGTCCATGTCGTTGAACTGGATAGCGTGTCCAAGCTGCATGCGGTTTTGAATCAACGACTGGACGCGACGGCGAACCATGTCGCCCAAATGCGCTTGGGCCTCTTGCATCTGCACAATCACTCGGCCTAACTTGCCCTCGATCACTGTGATGGTCACATGACCTTCAGAGACGTCTTGGTCTGGCAACACCGCTTGCGCCAACCAACCTTGATCGCGATACAGCGAGGAGATCTGGGCCACCGCTTGCTGCAGCTGCGCAAGGCTGATGTCTTTACCCAACCAGGGCGCCAACAGGGCTTCGATCTGAGACGTGTTCACCAAGGTGTTGCCTGAAACAACAATGGCTTTGAACAGGAAGGTTTCTTCTCCTGGTGTGGCGACTGAAGGGGGTGCAGGTTGTGCGACGGGCGGCACCAACTTGGGCAAAGTAGGCGCAGCTTCTGGCTTCAAAGACGGGTCGGTTTGCAGTTGCTGCATCAGCTGACCTGCACGATCAGGCGGGTACTGTAATACTTGCGCGACTCCCGCTTGAGCAGCCCCCAGCAGAATCAAAACCGCAAAATACTTTCGACAAAAATATAGGCACAATATTCGCATATTACGAATATTATGAAATTGTCAATTCTTTACCCAAAAAAACCTAAAGATTTCAATTTCGATAACTTTGTCGAAATTACTTGTGCGGAATTGTTATAAAAGTTAGTTTATTCAATCCGGCAGTTTGCGCCAATGCCATGACTTGGGCAACCCGACCATAAGGGACCGCTTCATCAGCTTGCACTTGCAGTTGGTAATGCGGCACCTTGCCATCGGCCACCATGAAGGCCTTGAGTTCAAGCTCCGAAATATTAGATCCTTTATAACTCATGGATCCATCCTTAAAAATTACAAGAACCTCATTTTTGGCTTGGTCGCGCTGCACCACGGGATCCGTCTGGGGCAATGAAATTTTCATGGCCTGCGGTGTGATCATGGGGGCCGTCACAATGAAAATAATCAAAAGCACCAACATCACATCCACCAAAGGCGTGACATTGATCTCGGCAATAGCGCCATCCGTGTCGCCAGAACTGCGCATGCTCATTTCTGAACCCCTGAGGCAGATGACAAATGCTTCATGGCCAACCTGGCAAACGCATCGGAAAAAGACTCCATCTGAGTGACTCGCAACTTTTGTTTGCGCAGCAAAAAATTGTAGAAAAGCACAGCAGGCACGGCCACAGCAATGCCCACAGCGGTGGCAATCAAGGCCTCACCAACAGGGCCTGCCACCACATCTATGCTCGCTTGACCGCTCTCACCAATGTGCTTTAGTGCATTCATGATGCCCCAGACCGTACCGAAGAGCCCCACAAAAGGCGAAATAGAACCAATCGTTGCCAACTCCGAAAGACCTCGTTCTTGCGTGCGCAGTTGCTCCTGCATCGACTGATGCAAGGCACGCTCAAGCGCAAGTTGAGGGTCGACCAACACAGTGGGTCCACTGTCCTGTAAATCCTGAACAGCGTTGACACCAACCGCAGCCATGCGGGCCAAAGCGCACTGAGACGTTTTGACCAGCCCGGACAGATCAGACCATGCGCGTACTTTGAAGAAGCTTTGCTCAAAATTTTTCATCTCGCGCACGTCTTGTTTGTCCTGACGCACTTTGACCCACGCCACGGTCCAAGTCACCACCGACAACAGTACCAAAATGCCCAATACGGCATTGACAATGAGTGCATCCAACATATTCATTCCTTTCGTTTGCCCGCGATTATCGGGCGGCTCTTAACTTGAAAGTGATGGGCACCCTCACCACAGTTTTGGTCAACACACCATCCTTGCGAGCGGACCTGAAACGCCAGCCTTTGACGGTATCCAAGGCCGATTGATCCAACCATTCGTTGCCACTGCTTTGCGCAAGGCGAACGGCAGACACTGCACCATCCGGATTGACCTCAACAGCGATTTCGACCGTCCCCTCGGCACCGACGCGAAAGGCCGCTTTAGGGTAAGGGGGCTTTGGATTTTCTTTGTAGGCCGCTTGCACGTCTGGCTCTGCGGTTCTGACTGATTCTTGCAGAACCTGCGCCTGTCCTTTGGGAACGGCCATCGTTGAACTGCCCGGCAATGCCGATGCATTAGGCTCTGCCGATGACGCAATCGGCGCAGACTTTTCAATGGGTTGACTTACCAAGGCCGCATCCGGCGATGTGTTGGGCAAAGCAGGGATAGAGGGTTTTGCAACCGCCTGGCTTTTGGTTGGGGATTTTTGTACAGGCGTTCGACTTGCCGCCCCGCCTTGCCCGGTCTGTGCTGTGACAGCTTCTTCAAGACCGCGCTGACGTTCGGGAGCGGCAGCTCCAATCTCAATCGTGATGGTGTTGAGTTTGCGCGGCAACTGCAAATTGGGAGACGCCAGCAACAGCCAGGCCAACGCCAAATGAACAGCCAACACCATTCCCAAAATTCTCAAATACTGAGAAACAGGATATGACTGCGGACGCTCAATGGACAACTGCATTGCGAATATAGGTAAACTCAAACGGTTTATACATGAGTTCAACTTGAGGAGAATGCAGCCATGGCAGAGGAAGCAACAAACACCGAATCGTCTGAGCAAGTCATCAAAGGACGCAGCGTATTTTTGGTGGAAACAACGCCAGCTGGCATCGCAGTTCAGACGGCCTTGTTGACGGAAGACGGCAAGCTGTTGAATGCTCCTGCTATTTTTCCGGACGTCGAATACGCTTTCACGCAAGTTGACGAACTCAAACGTCTCATCTCAACCCATTTTTCACAAGCTGCTCGCTTGGGGGCTCAAGTCGCAGCCCAGCAAGCGCAAGCCGATGTAGCCACAACCGGCACGGCTGCAGAAAGTGCGCCACAAGACAACTTGGCAACATCTATTGTCCAGCCTGACCACAAAAAGTTCGATGTCGATACGGTCAAAAACATCGGTCGCAAGGCCCTCGAAAACGTCAAAAGACTGGTTGACTTGAGCTTGTCACAAATTTTAAAAGTCACTCAGCCTTCGAATACAGCAACGCTTGCCCCTAAAAACACACCGCACAGCGACACCACGACAGACGCCTCGACCAACAGTGGGTTCCGGAAAGCGCGGAGCAACGGCAAGAAAGCAAAATCTCATAGCGGCACAAGTGCCTATTGACCCTACCGAGTTGAACCTAAGCAAGGCAGATCACCCATCAGGGCCCAATCAATCGACGTCATAGTAGCCCGAAGGCTCACACGACTTTGACGCTACAACTCAAGGCATACCCAAAGCCCCGAATAGTGCGAATAGCTTCCGCAGGCGCACCGCAAACGTCCATCTTTCTCCGCAGAGTACTGATCCGCATCTCTAAATTGGCAGGCGACAGACCCTTGTCCTTGGCGTCGACCAATTGCATGGCCTGCCAGCGTTCGAGCTTTTGCCCGACAGCTCGGCTCATGGCCATCAACAACAAGCATTCAGGGTAAGTGAGCGAAACGGTCTCAAGAGGGCCTCGAAGGTTCAACGCTTGCACATCCAAAACCAGTTCAGATTCTTCGTTTGGCTTTGCAGGCTTGATGCGTCTGGCCAGGCTTTGTATGCAAACAAGCAATTCGGATTGCTCTACTGGTTTGATCAGATAATTGTCAGCACCACAGGTGTATCCCAGTAGCCGGTCCTCTAATTGGCCTCTCGCGGTCATGAGAACGACGCCAGCAGCTGGATGACTTTTTCTAATGCGCTCCGCCAGGCTAAATCCATTCTCATCCGGCAAGTTCACATCGATCAAATACAAATCTGGCACATCACGCGTAGGCGTGTCATCTACGTCTTCGGCACACGACATGGCTGTGACCTGGTGTCCGTGCTGAACCAGCAGCTCTTGCGTAGCTTCACGCAAATTGTCATTGTCTTCAACAATCAGGATGTGCAATGAAGGTGAATTTGTCATGAATTCAGTGTGGGAGAACTTGCGCCGTAAGACAAAAATATGCCAAAGTCATCACCCTCAATCCTTAGGTAAAGTCAAGACAAAGCAAACGTGCTGCGATGTGGGTTTGTACGCAATATGGCCTCTCAGTGACAGGACGAGACTCCGGACCAAAAAAAGGCCAAGGCCAGTACCTGCCTGACCCTGCGCGCCCGGGCTTCGATAGTACTTTTCAAACACCCTTGCTTCCAGTGGCCACCCTGCACGTCCAGGAAGATTAAAAATACTCAGCTGAACGCTATCACCTAAATCTTGCTGCTCAATGTGAATGGGCGTCTCTTTTGCCGAATATTTACAAGCGTTTTCCACCAGATTGCTCAACACAATTGACAGCAACTGACGATCCGTCCTCAATCGAAGCGCCAGGTTAGGTGGTAGGCCGATGCGCTCTGGCGTTGGGGCACTGGACACCACATCACAAAGGATCTCAATCAAGTCAACGTTCTCCATCTGGGCCTGGAGTTTTTGATCCTGTACTTTATTGATTTGTACACAACGGTCAATGACATTGTTCATTTCACGTATCGATCTTTTGATGGCCTGTGCGTTCTTACCCTGTTCATCCAAACGCATGTAAATCGTGGCCAACGGCGTTTTGAGCTCGTGTGTCAGCATGGCCAAGAGTTTTTCCTGCTCATCGCGCAGCCTACGATCCTGCTCTGCCTGTAACTGCGTTCGAGCCAACAGGCTTTGATTCTCAAACTGTGCTTTGCGCATCAGGTGGGTTCGATACTGAAGCAAAAGTACCACCATCAAGGCACTGGCCAGTCCATGGGCTTGAACCAAGTAAAGGCCGATTTCGCCGCCTCGTGCCAGCCCCAGTCCCGGCAAGGCTGCCAACCCCAAAATCACGACAATGACCGAGTAAAAGCCCACCACCAGAAATCGGGGAAGCTTGATAACCGAGACGCCTTGGCCTCTTGGCTCAACACCCCACCCTTTGGCTGTCCATGCAGCGCCAAGCATCACAAAGGGTCCCAACAACACCGAACCCATATTGATTTTCAGCGCCAACATCGAATGCCCAGTCCAAAAAATCAGCAAGTTGATGGGCAGTAAAAAAAGCAGCCCCCTCAAGACCCAAACAGCCCAAGGCCTGAGTTGATAGTCTTGTAAAAATGCATAGTGAAAATAAATGGCAGAACTTGTGGCCAGCATGCTGAACAACGATGCCAATTGGTCAAGCCACCCAGCCGGCCAGCTCAGAGGCCACCACATGCGCATGTAGCCCAAAGAACACAATGCGTAGACCAAGGCTGCCGTTTGTTTGACCCCAAAGAGTCCTACCATTTTGTCTTTGGTAAAAGCCCAATAGCTGAGTCCCCAAACGGCGAATATCGAGACCACGCCGATATAAAGTGCAAACAGCAAATGCTGCTGGGGCATCTGCTGAAGCAGACTTTTTTCTGAGACAACTTCGGCATAGATCTGCCGGGTACTGCTAGAAATAACCCGAAAAAATATATCACGCGGCAATGGCCCGTCCGCCAATGGAACCATAAAATCCAAGCCGCGCATGGGCTGCAACCCAGGATGAAAAATGTCTCCCGTATGACCAGCAATGTTCTCAGAAACTGCGGGATCAAATACCTCAATGCTGTCCAAATAGACAGGGCGCAAACGTAAAAAGAGTTTTCCAGTTTGTTGTTCTTGCGCTGGTGCATCTATTTTGAGTTTGACCCAGATAACCGACTGACCAAAGCCTTTGCTCAGTACCCCTTCATATGGCCGAAAACTAGAGTTGCTCACCTGCTCCAAAGTTTGCTGCCCACCCTCATCTTCCAGCCACGACCGCTGTGAGATCAGGTCTTCAGCGGATGCGGTTAAGGTAATCAGCGCCATAAGGCCTGCCACTAAATTCGAACGAATGTCGACAATCCGCATCAGAGTCTCGCTTGAAATGTGGTCGGGGAAATAAGCGGCTATTTCCCCATTTTGCCTGTATGAACGCCTTCGCTGCATGACGAATTCGTTCATAGCTTTGCTGCAGCAAATCGACACAGCAAAATTCTCAGCAGAACGCCCTCTAAGCTTTTTAAAAAGGAATGCTATTTCGACACAAGGGTCGGTAGTGTGCTGTTGTTGGTGTGCAAGGCAATGATTGGGCCTAAAGCACAAATAGAAAAGGGGACAGACAAAGTCTGCCCCCTTCGGAATGGTGGTGATAGGTGGATTTGAACCACCGACATCAGCATTATGAATGCTGCGCTCTAACCAACTGAGCTATATCACCGGGTAAACGCTGGTTTCAAAACGCATTGTTTGAAACTGAACGACTTGCATCGTCAAGCCAAAAATTATACACAAAATTTCCCATTCCTAAGCGAGCTTGGCGCAACTTTTGCCAGCAGCTAGCGCCCCAAGCTGGGCACAAGCCACATCAAACCCGGGCATCTGGTGGCCCAAATGCAGCACCAAAGAGCTTCCGAAGCACTGAATGCAGCCAAATCGCTGGCACATGGTTTGCAGTGACTTCAGCGAGGCCGTCCGGCCGCGCGTGCGTGACGCGATCCACGCCAGCATCCACTGACGACGGGCGCAAGGCCTGCCAAACGGGATAAAGTGCGGGCATGAACTTGACAGGTGGATGGCATTGGCATTGGCGCGCATGGCGATCGCAAGACCGCTGGGCAGCCGCGTCTGCACAAATTTCAGAATGGCTGATGGCCCAGACCCTGCCGCGCCAGCAGTTGGTGTTGATCGGTGCCAGTGCGGGCTGGATGCTGCCGACTGCCTGGTTGGCGCAATTTGACGAAATCCACGCCTGGGACATTGACCCTTTGGCGGCACCCTTGTTTCGATGGCGTCATGAACGCGATTTAACGCGCCAAGGAACGGCCTTGCACCTGCACACGGGCGATGGTCTTGCCCGCTTGCCAGAGGCAGTGAAAACCATGCCCGACGCCTTTTTTTGGTTTGACAACGTGCTGGGGCAACTGCGCTTCACAGGTGCCCCCCTTGATGCCGTGGGCCACCGTTTACAAGCGCTGCAAAACACTTTGAAACCAGTGGCTTGGGGCAGCGTGCACGACCGCATGTCAGGCCGCACAGCAACGGGTTCCGCCTTGCCCCTGGCACACAGGTGTGCAGCCGGATTGGCCATGGAGAGCCCAGAAGGACAAGACTGGCTACAGAAAATCGGCGCGATCAGCCCCTGGTTGGACCACCTGACCGAACACGTGCTGCCCGAGGGCACGCCGGTGCAATACACCGCATGGCCCTTCAAACCCGGCTATGCGCACTGGCTTGAAATGGGCTGGACTTCAGCCACAAAACCTTGACTGCGTCACGAACGCTGAACGCTCAGGGTTTGTGGGCCAAAGCTTCAAGTGAAAAACCGGCAATTTTTTTGTAATCGTCTGAGATTTGGCGCAACTCAGCCTGGCTGATCACGTCATCGATGTGTCGGAAAGGCCGACCTTGTGTGAGCTCATCGACCTTGATGTTGATGAAGTCGGGCGGTGTGCTGCGGTTGGTCAGGACCACCTTGGACGTCAAGGGCAAGCGCACGGCCTCGTAACGGTACAAGGCATGCGCCAGGTCATCGCCGGACGGGGTAGCGGCCAACTCATCGGCCAGCGTACGGGCATCGACCAAGGCTTGGGCCGAACCATTGGACCCCCGGGGATACATCGGATGGGCGGCATCGCCCAGCAAGGTCACACGCCCAAAGGTCCATTGCGGAATCGGATCTTTGTCCACCATGGGGTACTCCAGGATCGACTCGGCATTGGCGATCAACTCCGGCACATTCAGCCAGTCAAAATTCCAGTCCTTGAACAAGGGCAACACGTCTTCCACACGGCCTTGCCGGTTCCAGTCGTTTTGCGTCAGGCCCTCCATGCGGATCTCGGCCATCCAGTTGACCAACTGGTGACCTTGTCCATCGACCTGGTCGACGATCGGGTAGATGACCATCTTGCCCGTCTCGATCGAGCCAATGCGCATGTAGGTCTTGCCCGTCAGGATCGGGGCAAAACGCGTCACGCCGCGCCAGGTATTGATGCCCGTGAACACCATTTTTTCATCGGGGTAAAAAATCCGGCGCACCGCCGAATTGACCCCATCGGCTGCGACCAGCACGCGACTGCGAACCGGCGGCAGCGCCTGCCCGTGGGGGTCATTGAAGGCAATCGTCACGGCCTCTTCGCTGTGTGTCACCCCTGCAAAGCGATGGCCGGTGTGGATGCGATCGGCCCCCAGTCGCTGCACCGCTGCGTCGAACAAGATCTTGTGTAACTTGCCCCGATGAATGCCGATTTCGGGAACCGGATAGCCCGCATGACGCCCGCGCAACTCGCTGTAGATGAATTGACCATGGCGATTGAAAAATGCACTGTCGTAGTTTTCAATGCCTGCCGCTTCAATGGCGGCTTGTAGCCCGAGCGCAGCCAATTCGCGCATGGCGTGCGGCAACAGTGTGATGCCCACCCCCAGCTCGCGCACCTCGGCCACCGCCTCAAAGACCTCGCAAGCCACCCCTCTTTGGTGCAAATGCAGGGCCAGGGCCAGCCCACCTACGCCGCCACCCACAATGGCAATATCGGCTGTTCGCATGTTCATGCTGTCCTTTCTGTTGGCTCAATCAGTCGGCTGAAATTTGTTTGGTGCGAATCACCGCGCCCCAGCGCGGGTGGTCTTTGGCCACAATGGCCGACAGCTCTGCCGGGCTGGATGGCACAGCGTCCATGCCTGCCTTGCCCAAAATATCCTTCACATCGTTTTGGCGCAAGATGGCCGCCATCTCGGTGTTCAAACGCGTGACCACGGCAGCCGGTGTCTTGGCAGGCACAAAGAACGCGTAC
>Ga0208916_10000645_pt1 | contig 15952 bp, 20 predicted proteins | sample DEB19_08_DNA_5_FD_184523 | JGI IMG/M metagenome (GOLD analysis project Ga0208916, IMG submission 184523) | Aqueous microbial communities from the Delaware River and Bay under freshwater to marine salinity gradient to study organic matter... | ecosystem: Environmental > Aquatic > Marine >... | reverse complement strand
GCGCAAATATCTGCTGTTGGCGAAGAACTGCAAAACGTATCGGGACAACTTAACACGCAGGGCTTTGCAGACACGCTTATTTCGGGGCTATCCCCTGACCAAATCATAAGCCAAACAGCAAGCATTTTCAAAAATGTAAGTGCTGAGATTGAAAAAGGTTTCGGCGACAACATCAAAATCGTTGACAAGTTTGGCGATAAGCTGGAAAGCACGCTTAACCAGAATATTAACGCCGTTGCTCAGGACATTGTAGATTTTGCCGACAAATTCAAACTTGAAGAGGTATTTGGCGCTGCGTTGGATGTCATAGGCGAGTTCCAGGCAGCCAAGGCTGAAAAAGAACAGGAAGCCTTTCAACAGCAGATTGAACAAATCGACGCGAATATTTTAGCTCTCGAAGAAAAACAGCAGAATGTAGGCCGCATTAGAGCCAAGCAAATCCAATTGGAAATAGACGCAGCCAAACGTCAACGGGCGCAAGCCGAAGCCCAAGCAGAAGAAGCCCAAAAGAAAGCGGCGAAGCGGGAAAAGGGCTTGGCTATCATCCAGGCCACGGTGCAAGGTGCATTAGCCGTTGTACGTGCCATCGCCGCGCCTCCTGGATTTCCGCTTAACCTGCCTAGTGTAATCACGACAGGCGTACTTGCAGCCGCACAGGTGGCAACAATCGCAGCCCAACCCCTTGCAACGGGTGGGGTCGTTGGTATCAGCGGGCGGCGGGTAACGGATGGGCAGAACATGCCCACGCGGGGCAATGGGGATAACGTTTTGGCGACGGTCAAACGTGGCGAGGTCGTTTTGAACCAGCGTCAACAATCCGCTTTAGGTGGTGCGGGTACTTTCCGTTCGATTGGCGTTCCCGGCTTTGCTGATGGCGGGGCAATTGGCGCACCTAACATCGCGGCAACCGTGGCGGGGGGTAGTGAACGGCTGGTTGAGTTGATCGAGGCGGTGAATGGACGCATTGATCGACTGCAAGCCTATGTCGTGAGTGATGACGTGGCGAGGGATTTGGCTGAAAGGGATTCTTTGAGGGTGAATGCAAGTTTATAGAAAAAGAAAAGCCCGCTAAAGTGCGGGCTGAGATTGAAAAGGTATGAAGTAATATTCATACTCTGCGCTTTGGCCTGTATAAACGTTTGCTGCGCGAGATTGGCGGGCAATTCTAACGCCTTCCTCTTTGGGGTGACAGGTAAATTTAGCAGTATAATTACCGTTTGCACCGCGCACTGTTGCGGTGATTTCCTGGCCTTCTTTCAGAGTTTCGGGAGATTGACCAATAAAGGCCTGATTGTCTGTGCTGTTAAATACGTTTGACATGGCGCTGTGTTTTATCGTTTGTGATGATACAAAGATAGGGAGTAAAACATGGTTAGTAAATACCCAAAACATGGTATTTTTATGTGCAACTGCAACCAAAAAACCGCAACAATGGAAGAAATACTAGCCGCTCGTATACCAGAAGCCTTACACGCGCAGGTGATCGAACTGGCAAGCAAAACGTACCGGGTGCTAAGTGTAGACGAAGTAACCCTGACCGCTATTTTCAAAATCTGGAACGACCACGTTGACCGCGAAGACCAAGATATGAGTTGTTCCAGTTGCCGGATGCGGGTGATTGGGTTGTTTAGGCTCATTGCGATAGTGTACGCGGGGCGAGTGGAGGCATAAAAAAGCCCCTTTCGGGGCGGGGTTAGGATTTGTCTGGAACATTTTCGACATCTCCAAACTCTTCAAGCAATGGCTCAACTTCCTGTTCAAGCGGATAGCCTTTTTCAAGGAGAACAACCGCATTGTTTAATTGACCTTTAACCAAGGGAATCAAAGCGGTTCCCATGAATTTGATGTTGTCAATGTTGTGGTTTGCATTTTGCAAAGCCTCTAAAATTGTAACTGCCATGTCGTTGTTATTTTACACAATTTACAAATAATGAATGAATTAAACGCAGATTTCATCGCGGCCATCCTCGAAAAGTACCACGCCGCCACGCCGGAACCAACCGACGTTTCCCTGCTGGAATACCTGATCGAACGCGGGGTGATACCGGACAAGGTGATCAGTAAGTACATGATACTCGAACTGTACCCGCACGAGTTGCAGCTATGCCCCACGCGGGAGGTTGCAATCAGCGCCATAGCCGAACGCACGGGCTTTTCATACTCGCACGTTCGGTACACGCTAGAAGACCCGCGCCAGTTCAAGGCGACCCGGTGCGGGAAGCGGTGATTGTTTGAAATATTTGGTAGGCTACATAAGGTGGAATTGCATTTCCAAGTTGCTTTATTCGTTCTCGCTGACCTTTGTCCAGTCTTGCGGAAACCCTTTCACCCACTCCACGAAATTTGGTTGTGCGTATATCCCATCTGTCAATGATTCGCGTATCTGCTCCCTGAAATTGCCTTTCATTTCTGTTGTCCTGGTCCTGCTTTTTTTCGCTCCTTTCGCGTCGCTGGCTAGTGGCCTCTGAAATAATCCAGATGTGCCGTTCCATCGTTGATAGGCCAAATGCGTCGCTTGCAGTATCCAAAATGATCGGCCTTTCATAGCCCGCACTTTCCAAATCGGTACAGATAGACTCGACCGTAAAGCCATTGTCGATAGTAAGTAGCCCATAAACGTTTTCTGCCACAACCCAACGCGGCTGGATTTCAGTAACCACTCTGAGCATTTCAGGCCATAGGTATCTTTCGTCGTCGGCTCCGTTTCGCTCACCGGCGTGGCTAAAGGGCTGGCAAGGGAATCCACCGGTAATAATATCGATTCTTCCCTTGTATTCGGTTCCTGAAAATTCAAAAATGTCTGCATAGCCTTTTGCGTTTGGAAAGTTCTTTTTTAAAACCTTTTGGCAAGATTCATCTTTTTCAACCCATGCAACCGTTTCCCATCCCATCCAGCGAGCAGCCAAAGAAAAACCGCCAATGCCCTCAAATAGTCCTAAGTGATTCATGGCTTTTATTTTGATGCAAGTTGAATTTTTTAATCCAAATCACAAATACCCAAAACACGGTATTTTTAAAACTCTATCCTGCTAAATAAGCAAAACCCCAGCCCCAACCCGCCTAACTTTCCTGCAAATTACGCACAGTGCAGGACATTACCATTTTTGACCAGATCGGGCAGTATTACGGCTACAATAAGAAGTACCTCAAATACGAATTGGAAGCCGCAGGCGGGCAACCCGTGCGCGTCCTGATCTCCTCCGACGGTGGCGACGTAACCGAGGGCGTTGCACTTGGTTCTATGCTGGAAATGTACCCCGGCAAAGTCGAAACATTGGGCGTTGGGTTGGTTGCTTCGATCGCTACCGTCCCGCTAATGTCCGGTGACGTGGTAAAGATGACCAAGAACAGCTTCCTAATGATCCATAGCCCTTGGGGCGGGGCAATAGGCACAGCCAATGAAATGCGTAACACAGCCGATACCCTGGAAAAAATGGATGATATGCTTATCGACTTCTACGTTGACAGCATCCGAAAAAGAAAAAAAGCCGGGGTTGATACCCCTATGCGTGTAAAGGAAATGATGGCAGCCGAAACATGGCTAACCGCGCAGCAAGCGCACGATCTTGGTTTCATTGACGAGATTATTCAAGGCGGGCAATACGAGAACCAAATAAATGCCATCCCCATGCAGAACAGGCTTTCCCAATACCGTCACACGCCCGCCGCATTAATCAACAAAACTGATAACATGAGTTTTTTCCAATCGATCAAAAAAGCTTTGGGGGGCGAAGATACCGCGCCACAAGCAAGTGCCGATGCAGTTGATCTGACCGCCGCCCGTGCCGCACTAGAGGCCGCCGGGTTCACTGTGGCAGAGGCGGTAGCATCAGACGCAACCACCGACACTGAGGGTGTGACCGTGGGCGATGTAACCGAAAGCATGGAATACATGGCCAAGGAACTTGCCGAGCTGAAAGCGCAACTGAAACAAAAGGTTGGCGCTCCATCCGGCGGGGGTCAAAGTGACGGCAAGCCCGCACCGGGCAAACCAAGCGCCGCCCAGGCCAAATTCATTTCCAAACTCAGCCCCTTGGTGGAGCTGTTAAAGCAAAACTAACATGCCAACCGCAAATATCAATGGGTACACCCAGGGCGCTAGTTACGTTACGCAGGAAGGCTTAACCCGTACCAACCCGTACGCGGAAAGCGAAAATGCAGAACGGCTCTACGGCATGGGTGTCATGCACCCCCGGCACAGCGTCGCCTTTACTTGGCGGGTAACTTCCGCTGGTGATGGGATCATTTTCACCCCCTCAACTGGTGCCACCACAGCCACCGACTACCTGCGTTTTGCAGTGTACGACAAGGAAGGTGGAGAAGCGCACACGACTGCATTCCAATCCAGTGCAGCCACTACCGCTTTGAACGTCAGCACTTCAAGCTTGCAGACCAAAATGGGTTGGTTTGTAATCTTCGAGACTGCAAACAACAGCGGAGCAAGCAAAGTAAGCTTCCAATTTGAAATTGGTGAAGCTGAGATTGTAACAAATTCAAGTGCGGCGGTAGCCTACACTTTAACCTAATAAATCAACGAACTATGGCAGTTGATATGCGCTCCATTACCGTAGATTTGCGGGGAAGTGAAGCAAGCGAAATCTTTTTGGAACCAGTCTACACTGATCCAAGCATTATGCAGCAGTTCCGCATGATGCCAACGGTAGTTTCTAAAAAGAAAATGATTTTTGTCGAAGACCTGGAAAAGATCGTGCGCCGCTATGCGGGTTGCGGGTTCAAACCAGTCGGCAATTTCAATATTTACGAGCGGTTTGTTTCGGTTGAAAAAGCCGAGGCGGGGGTTGCACAGTGCTGGGACGAGTTCAAAGATACCGTCCTTGAGGAGTTGATGAACCGTGGCGTTCGTTTTCCTGACCTTACCGATACCATCCTGGCAGACATTTTGCGCACTCGCATGACCGATGCAGTACGCCGGGATATTAACCGTCTGGCCTACTTTGGCGATCTGGCAAGCCTTGACCCTGCCTACAACGTGGTAGATGGTTTGTGGAAGCAGTACGAAGAACTGGTTGCTGTTGACCTTATCCCACGCGCTGACCTTGGCAGCGGCACAGCACTCGCAGCAGGTGAAGGTATTTCCAGCCTCAAAGCCGTGTATGATCAAGCAGACGTGCGGTTGAAACGTCTTCCCAACGCGATGAAATTCATCAACGTTTCAGGTGACGTTTGGGAGGCTTACCGCAACGACCTGGAAAACAACGGAGGGGGTGATGACGGGCGAATGATGCTGATTAACGGCGTTGAAACCCTGTATTTCCGTGGCATTCCGGTTAACGGTCTTTGGGACTGGAATATTTACCGCGATGAAACGGAAAGCACGACCAACAACCACATGATTGAATACTCCACGCGCCAAAACAAGATTCTTGCTACCGACATTGCAAGCGGAATGCCAGAGGCGCAGTTCAAAATCTGGTACAACGAAGAAGACGAGAAAATGAAAGCAAAAACCATCTTCAAATTTGGTACCAGTTTCGTTCATCCTTCGCTCATTTCCGTGGGCTATTAAATCAAGATAGCTATGGGACTATTAACAAGCGGGTGGCTGAGTAATTGCGACGGTGACACCTGCCCCGGTGGGATTGGAACCACGTATATTGCGAACGCGAACCAACTGAGTGCAAGCAACCCGATTACCATTAACGCATCCGGTGCGGTGACCTCCATTAACATGGCCTCGACGGCTTATGTTTTTTACGAGGTTCAGTACCGTGATGACAGCGGAATTTTTACCAGTACTTTAACTCAAGACCCTGTAACGCAGGCCGTGAGTTACGAACAAAGCCTGGTTGGTATTATCAGTTGCCGCGACCAAAATTTGCGAAACCTGATTGACAACGCGGCCAAAAACAAGTGCGGCCTGGCTGTGGTACACGTTGAAAATACGGGGGCTTACTGGGTATGGGGCGTTGAAACCGTTGGCGGGAAGATCCGCCCGGCTCGACTCACCACGGCGGAAGGCAGCACAGGTACGCTGTTCACCGATCCGAACCAGGAGACGTTGACGTTTACCTGTACGACTAAGAACAAAGAACGCACCATCATTAACGGTGCTACCGTAATGGGTAACCTTGATTAATTAGGGGTCGTTGTTATACAAAGTTGGCGGGGGTCGCTCTGGCCTCCGCCTTAACTATTTCACATGCAAAGCAATGTAGCAAACGCGAAACGCAGACAGGCTAAGAGGCAGTATCTAGCCTCTTCTGCCATTCGGATAACCCCAAATGATACCTTGCTCATTCAGCAGGATATTTATAACGAGCCGAACCGCCAAAAGCTGGATGACAGCGGCGAAAAGTGGGTACGTTTCTTCACCCAAAACAACACCTTTCAAAAGAATCTTTTCGCGATAGCCAATAATTCCCCTACCCTACGGCGCATCATCGAGGACAAAACCAGCATGATTGCGGGCGACGGGTTCGTTCCGGTTTTAGGTAAGTCTAATTCAATTATTTCGACCAGCAAAAAAGCAGTACCAGTAACCAATGAAAAGCAACTTTCTGAGATTGAAACAGCGGTTGAAAAGGTGAACCTTCACGGGCAAAACCTGCAAGACGTGTTAACCATGCTGGCAAAGGATTACGAAATGTTTGGAAATTGCTTTGCTGAAATCGTAAAGGCAAGGATTGGCACCGAACAAGTTTGCTATCTCTACCACGTTCCAGTGCATTTCTTTGCGATCCACAAGACCGGGCAAGACCGGGTAGTAAGGGAATACGGGGTTTATGATTGCTGGGAAGAGGTTCCACTTAACTTCAACGCAGACCAAGCAAGTACTTTCACTGAACGGGGATTTCGTGAAATAGCTGCCTTCCCATTGTTCTCCGACCATGAAGACGGCACACAGCGCAGCATTATCCACCTTGCACAGTACGCCCCGGGGTACGCCTATTTTGGTTTACCTGAGTGGATCGCAGCAAGGATTTGGGCGCAAATCGAATACCGTACACAGCGTTTGAACGATAGCAAATTTGAAAATGGGTTCATGCCGTCGGGCATTTTACAGGTGTTTGGGAGTATGAGCAACACAGAGGCAAAGGATTTGGTGGATGCCATCGAAGACAAATTCACAGGCACCGGAAACAATCACCAGCTTTTCACCCAAGTGCTACGCGACCCGAATTACAAACTACAATGGACACCGCTAACCAAAGAACAGGAAGGTGAATTTATGCAGCTTTGCAGTATGGCGGCTGAAAACATTGTCACCGCTAACCGCTGGTCAATGGCACTCGCAGGTAAGGCAACGGCGGGTTCACTAGGCACTAACCAGCAAATGCGTTCGGAACTCGAATACGTGCAAAACACGGTCATAAAGCCCAAACAAAATATGTTCTGTTCGCGGGTTATTAATCCATTTTTGGCAATCCTGGCAGAGTCAAACAAGGCATTCCGCAACGTGCAATTTGGTATATCCAACACCATGCCCGTGTCCTTTATGGGTGAAATTAGCGTGGAAAATGCACTACAAATAGACGAAAGACGCGAAATCTTAGGCTATTCACCACTCCAAAACCAGCCAGAAAATGAGCTTAATAACGGCCTCTGAGGTAGTAACCGGCGGCTTAAGTCGCCCAAACCCGGCAGACATTCGGCTGGATAAATCGCTGGTGTCGCCACACCTGGATGATGCGGAATACAGGTGGGTAGTGGACTGGCTAGGCAAAGACTTTTACACGGTACTAGAAGCTGAAAAGGGAACGAGCAGCGCGTTCAGTACCCCGCAATATGAGGCACTTTGGAACCTACATCTCAAAGCCCTGTGCGGCTTCGCTGTGATGTATGAGGCCGCGCCGTATATGTCCATGCAGGCAGGTACGAATGGCATCTACTTTATGAATAACGAGCACGGGGAGAACGTGAAGGAAAAGGGGTTCACCATGTACCAGGATAGTTTGAAGCAGCGCATTGAGGTAAAGCAAAAGCGCATGAAAGATTGGCTTTGTGCCAGTGCTGCTAATATCCCCTACTTCCAAGCCAGTGCCATAGGCTGCCCCGAAACGGATTGCGGGTGCGATGACACAAGCCTATTTTCAACCACCGGAGTCGTAATCCCTGAACGCAAACCAAAACAATACAACCCAAACGAATTTTGGTATGAAAGATAGCATTATACTTTTCCTGTTCTTAATCCCTACTTTCCTATTCGCTCAATACCCCACGACAGGCAATAAATCCCGTCTTGGATGGCAAACCACGGGCGACGGGTTGATTTGGCGCGGCGTTTCGGGTGATACCGTGAACAAGCCGAACAACCGGAATTACCCGTACTTTCAACTGGACACAGTTAATTCGGTGCTGTATCGGTACATTGCAACTCAAGGCAGTTGGCAATCCGTCGGAGGTGGTAGTATTGATATTGACTCCCTTGTGTACGCGACCCGCTTTTGGGTTAACTCTAACTTTTTCCCCCTGCAAGGTGGTACACTCACAGGCACGGGCGGAAATGGGTTTGTAGGTTTTCCGGTTCAATCTTCGACGCCCGCTACCCCATCAACAGGCTTTTCATTGTACGCTGGTTCAACAGGAAACAACATTTCATGGATGCAGCCGGACGGGTTTTTTAGGCGGCTGGTTTCCCCTGTGACAGGTACACCCCGGCAGTATCAGTTTATGGCGAGGTCGTATACCCTTGGGGATAGTGCCGATATTGTGAACAATGTAACATCAATTGCGGCAAACTATGTTGCCACTTCAAACGGCACAAACCTAGTTGCAAGAAACCTATTCGACAACAACACGTACGTAGGCATTTTGAATAACAAGCCTTGGCAGTTCGGGCAGTGGACAACAGCGGGACGACCAGCAGGTACGACAGGGTACACTGGCTACAATACTACAACTGCATTCACAGAGGGTTATTTTACCTCGCAATGGGAAAACTACATTACCTCAACAGGGGCATCAAATACACAGGTTCCTGTTTTTTCTAGTGCTGGAAAAATAGCAGGGAGCAACCAACTCGTATTCACTACTGGATTTTCTTCACGGATTGCAGTGGACAATACGAGTTTTCATAATTCAGGACTTTTAATAAAAACGACTGGGACAAATAGATGGTCAACAGCAGCATATCAAGCTGGGTCGGGTAATATTGATTTTACGTTTTATAATGAACAAACAGACAACTCTAGTCTTTTTATAGACGGTTCTACAAATAACGTCGCAATTGGTAATAATACATCTCCACAAAGAACCTTACATGTTGCTGGCGAAGCAAGAATAACAGACCTCACCACCGACACCCCAACGCGAATAGTAGGAGCTGATGCAGATGGTGACTTAGGGGCTGTAACTTGGCTTTTCCCTCTTTCGCCCGGATCACTTGGCATTGGAGCAAGCCCTACTTATGCCTTAGATGTAACTAGCTCTACAAATGCCCTTGGCCTCCCCCGTGGAACCGTAGCCCAACGCCCCACAATCGCAAGTTCTACAACCCCGTTCCGATACAATACCGACTCAACTGCACTAGAGTACGGTGAATCCGTTGGCACATGGCGGCAACTCGCCACGCGAGCTTATGCGCGGACGCTGGCTGCTACAGCCACATGGCTAAAGCCAGAGCTAGAAGCAGGTCGAGACGTAACCATAACAGGCACAAGTACGGTTGATTTATCCATAAAAACCGATTCAACAACGCTAGAGTCTAATTTAATTATAGCAAAAACGCCTGAAATTCAAATAAATACAACAGGAATTCCAACTATGAATGGACGGGGTCAAGATGCTACTTTTGGTGGGGTTCTGGATATGCATCATAGAGACTCTACCTCCTACACTTACATGCTTTTTAATGAAACGCAATCGGGTATCCCGCAAGGAACAAGTTTTTGGAGTCGGAGCGGTGGCTCATTTCGGCAATTGCTAACAATAGGCCGGACAGCTTTAACGCTAGGTCACACCCAATCCAACATGGATGTAACTAGAAATGTAACAATAATCACAAATAGGACAGGAACAGGCGAAGGTACAATAATTCAAAAAGTTAATAAAAGTACAAGTTCTGGTAATGTATTAACATTAAAAAATGATACAGACACTACAAGTGCTCAAGTTTTTTCTAATATTTTAGAAGTAAATCAAAACGGCACAACTACTATAAATTCTTACGGAACAAACACAAAAACCGCCGCCGCATTAAGCAAAACATTTTCGACGCTTTCGGGGTTCGCAACAGATGGCACGGTATTGAATGTAGAGCAAAAACGCGACACAACTATTTACGTAACGGACGCAGACTATAATTTTAGCGCGGCAATCACATCGGCTAATATCCTACTCAAGTTCAATCGAATAATTATCTACTCAAAACTCAGCGCATCATCAACCAGCGACAACCAGATTTTTCTACACACCCCGTCCTCTGACTTTTTGCAGTGCGAAATTATCATCTACTCGAACGATGCCAGTGCGGACAGCGATGCAACCAGTATCGACTTCACCACCAACGGCGCGGTAGACGGTGCCGGCGGTACGCTTTCGAGTTACGCGATGGCACCAGGGCAGCGGGTAGAAATACGGGTTGCGGACGATGGCGGGTATAAATGGTTCTTCAACTAAAAACTAACTAGCATGAAATATCTATTCATTTTTATCATCCTTGTTTTTGCGCTGCCTGGGTTCGGGCAGTTCAGCACGTTTAGCCCTGCGCCGTCTATCTTCGGCGGGTCTGTATCGGTTCAATCATCACAGGACAGCATTGTGTACGAAAAGCGTATCAACGATACGAATGTTTTCCAAGGCAGCGATTCTATTTACTTCAAGATCACGTACGCTAAAGATGGCAACTTTATTAAGTCGATCTCATTTGAGCCATTCACGGACGTGGATAGCCTTATGTCGCAAGTCTTTTTCAACGAGTTTACCGACGCTTCACGGCAATATAAACAGGCCATTGAAGAATGGGAAGCACAGGAAAAAGGCTACTTGCTACGGTTACGACAAGCTGAAAGGCAGTACAACGCATTCACGGGAGGGAAAATAAAAGACAAGGTTGAAGAGAAGTTTGATTTTACCGAACTGCTAGGGGATTGGCTGTTGAACGGAAAAGCAATCACAATCGATGCTAAGTTGCAAATCGACAAAAAGAATATCAAAATTCTGTCCGATGTGCAATTTCAAGTAGAGATCGACAAAGAGCAGAGGATCTTTAACCGAGTCAAGGCCGGGCGATGGGTGGCGAAGGATGCAAAATACATTCTGGAACGACTAAAAGAAAAGGTTAAAAAGAAGGGGAAATAAAAAAGCCCGCTAAAGTGCGGGCTGAGTGGTTAACGCTTTGTGGTTCTCGTGCTTAGATTAGCCTTTACTTTATCTTTTGCAAATTCCCGGCCAAAAACCTGAACGCAAGAATATTCGTCATTGGTGTAGCGAACAACTTTCGTACCCAGCATTGTGGTAACAGTTTCGGCAATTTCAATCCCATTACCTTCTTTAGAATCGTATTCGGTTTCAAAAGAAATACCGTGGGATTGAGCTAATTTTTCAAAGGTTGAATTTTTCATGACCATTTATTTTAGTGGTTAACGATAGAACAAAAGTACTTAAACCCCACATTTAAAACAATGCCCTCAAAATGGTATTTTATGAACGGACTACTGAAGGACTTATTAAAGGATTGGCGCGTTTGGGCAATCCTCGTTGCGGGGCTTATTCTTTACCTTTCGTCCTGCACCCGTGACGATATGGAACCCCGATTGCGTCGTTATACGGTTCAGGAAGGTAGTCACGATTTCACCCCCTCCCCCCTACCGATACCGTCGAACGCCAAAACATTTAAAGGGCAAGCGCGTATACATGCGTCGTGCTGGTACGATGTGCTGGGCGTTGACAATCAGGATTGGAACAAGTTAGCCGGGGTTTACCGATTTGCTGACGTGGTGAAGAATAAGAATAGCTTTATCCTAGCATGGCGACCACTTAACGCAATTAAAAACCGATTCGAGCTATGTCTATATGAAAATATAGACGGCGCGAACGTACCGCACGACAGCGCGATTTATCAGGTCAGCGGCGGGCAACTGTTCGATTTTGAGTTGGTGTATACCAACAACAAATACAGCATGTACGTGGATGGTAACCTACTTGGAACACAACGAAATGACGTTACTTACAACTGGATAGCGAAGATAAGTGCATGGTTTGGCGGTAATCAGTCAGCGCCCTGGACTATGTGGCTTGAAATGGATTTTTAACTCAAGTATCCCCCGACAATGAAGCATACAATGACAAAACTTTTTACAACACTGGAAGCCCTTTTGGGCGGGGCTATTGGCTCTGTACTGTGGTTTGTCGTCCCAATTGCGCCGTTTTTTTGGCTTGCAGTTGGATTGGTGATAGCCGATACAATTACCGGAATAATCGCAGCAAACAAGCGAGGCGAAAAGATCAATAGCCGAGGATTTGCTCGTGTGCTGTCAAAGATTATTGTGTACATGGTTTCGATCCTATGTTGTCATGGGGTTGAAGAAGTACTGAAGATTGATGGCTATGTAACCTATGTTGCCGTAGGTGCAATTGCATCGACCGAACTTATGTCAGTACTGGAAAACACCGGAAAGGTCACAGGTGCAAACATGGTGGGGGTAGTCGGTGGGTTGCTTTCCAAGTTCCAAAAAGTACCGGATAAGGATCAGGATAAGGAGGAATAAAAAAGCCGCTCGAAACTGCTCCGGCGGCTCTAACCTAATTGTAATCCTTTTACAAACTTGAGAGAATACACAATAATTGTAAACCAAGTGCAAGATATAATTTTAAACCTTAAAAAACAATAGTCATGTCTAAAGTTAAATTATTAAATCCCATCTCCAAGTTGATCGCTGGATTGGGTTTGAGTTATCTGGAACCAAAAGTTGCCGAAGCTCTGAAAGACGGGTCTTTGGAGGAAAAACTGGCTGGGTATGCTTTCCAGCGTATGCGCCAAACCGTTGATGTGATTACGGACGATGAAGCAAACAACGCCGCACAAGTTTCCGGCGTGTGGTTGGCGTACCTGAATGAAGATGTAATCCCTGCCGTGGGTGTTGCCCTCGCCCCTACCCTGGACAAAATTGAAAGCCTTGAAACCCGCGAACTGGTGAAAAGCCTAGCGGGCACGGTGATTGGGTCGCTGCTGCTTTTGACTGATGATGAAGGACACAACAACGACCAGTTGAAAACGTATTTCGATGCCTATATCAAGTCGGACGAATTTCGGACGGTAATCATGGGGCAGGTACGGGCATTGGCTGAACGCTACTCGAAAGACGCAAGCTTGATTGCTTTGATTGTGTCCGTTTTCGGCGCATTCTTTGACCTTATCCAGGGGCTTGAACTGGATGCCAATTCCGCTCGGTTGTTGGCGGGTGAAGAAAAATAGTAACTGGGTATTAGTTTTCGTTATGGGATGTTAAGAAGCCCCGGTTCACGTTTGTGGCCGGGGCTTTGGTTTTTAGGCTTGACTAAATTAAAATATATTTCTGGTTTATTTGCAATTTAGATTAGTTTGAATTAATATTGCAGCACAGTTTGAAAATTGTTTGAGTCTAGTATATTAAACGAATTTCAAACAATCTAAATAAATTCCACAAACGAAACTAAAAACAAAATGCAAGCAGAAACTTACAACACGATCATCGAAAAAAGCAAAGACAAATTGCGCAAGGACAATAGCTTTGTCCGGCGTAACTACATCGTACTTTGGGTGGCCTGGGTAATCTATATTTTTGCTACCCTGGCTAGTACTGTTTCGATCTTCACTCACATCAACCTGCGGGCGGGTGAAACCTTTCTCCCCGGAATCGCCCTAGTTGTTGCTGGCCTTGGAACCGTCCTCGTTATCAGCTTTCAATTCATGTTAAAATTCTTTGTCGATGACTGGCAAGCGCGGGCGCATGTTCGCGGGGGTAGTGAATTTGCTATGATGTGCTTGAAAGGCGCAATGGGCATTATTGGAATTGTAGCTGGGGTGATGTTGTCGCTTGGCGGAGCAGATAAGGCGGTTGAGGTCGTACGTAAGGAAAGCACGATTGAAAATGTGCCGCTTATTTCGGTGGACAGTATTTCAAACTACTATGACCAACGCCGGGCGGAATACCAACGGGCGCAATCTGCGTACTTAGGCACGAAATGGAAAGGCAATGTGACCGCACCAGCACTAAGGCAATCCGCAAAAATCAATGACATCCTAGCCAACGTAGAGCAAGAACGCGCCGCCACAATTGCAGCAGCAGAGGCGAAAAACCAAGCTGCCTTGGATGAATATTACGCAGAAACGGAGGTCAATAAATCCGGCGCACGGGCGTTTATGGGCTTTGCTGAATTTGCAATCGTGCTTTGCATCGTCCTTATTGGGTTATTTGATGACGGTGTAAAGAAGGAAGCAAAAGGGCTAGGAGTACAAGTACGAGAGACTTTTTAGCCGGGGTAGGGGGTGACGTTCAACCCTTTACCCCTAGCCCCGTACCAGTGGCAACTGTAACGGAACCGGACGAATTGAAGGCGCTAGAAATACAGGCAATTATCGACGGGCTTAATGCTTGCTTACTTGTCTTTATTGAACCAGAGAAATCAGAAACCGAAAAAATAATCAAAGGGCTTGAGGCTCTAAAATTAATTGCAGTATGAGTATTCAGGAAATAGAAAAAGCAATCCAAGACACAGAGATTGCGCTTTCAGCCAACCCACAAGGGCGCACAAAGGAATTGCTTTTGATTGGATTGCAAGCCTTTAACGATATGCTACTTGCTGAACAGCAAAAAAAAAGCGCGGTGCAACCTATCGAAAAAGTCGAACAGTTGCCGCAAACAAACCCCGAAAAAGAAAGACACGAATTTACCCCGACAGGCCAAACAACCTACATCGGAAAGACCGAAAAGATCAGGGAATTACCAGGGAATTACCAGGGAGATAAGCGGGTAATTGGCACTGTGACCGCCGCGCCCGTCATTACGATTCCAGTCGTGGAAATTTCCCTCAGTAGTGGAACAAGGCAGATGAACCGAACCGACATTATGAACATGCTAAAAACGTGGTTTAAGCGGGTTGCTACATCCAAGGCTATGGAGAAGGGGCGATTTTCAGACGCTTACGGCGGGGCGATGGGCCAAGACACATACAAACTCTTCCAGGGGTGGAACACGATCTACAACGAAACGAAAGAGGGTAGTGCATGGCCACCGATGGAAGACTGTTTCCCTGGATTTGGCAGGGCTTCACAATCTCAAAAAGTCAACGCTGAAATACTTTGGCGGTGGGCTTCAAACGACAAGTAAATGAAACCGGAACAAATGCAAGAAGGGTGGGTTAGTTTCAAACGATACCCCTGCAAAGAAGGTCACATAGATATTTGGCGAGGCGATTGCAACAGCGACCCAAACGATCCAAGCAAAGCCCATTTGAATCTAAATTCCTTTGCGGTCTATATGAGGTGCAACGGTGGGAAGTGGATTCATTCCAGGTACTTAGGTGGAGGCCGTGAGCTTATTTGGTGGACTCCACTAAGACTAGGATTTACAGCGGAAGAGATTTGGGAAGAACTGATTAATCCAAAATAACCAAAAGCCCGCCGGGATCAACTCCGAGCGGGCTTTTTCTATACACCTAACATTCGCCTCAATTGCACATCCCCATGCGGATTTTCCTTGGCGCACTGGAACATATGTGCAAGTGTTTCCCTACTTGGCGCATTTTCCACAACTACGGCGGTAGAAATACCCGTAACAGTGAAATCTGGACAAATCAACTGAATACACCGACAAAACGTGTGCCATCCCTGAATGCGCTTAAAACGCGCTGAATGACTACTATTTGCGCTTAGGTCGTAACCTAATGTGACTTGCACAACAATCAAAGCTTTTTCGACAGCCTGAACCATATTCACCCGCGTTACACGGGTCTTGTATTCTTTCTTCGTAGGCAAGTGTTGTTGCTCAGGACTAACATTTGCTGGTTTTGG
>Ga0208916_10000644_pt1 | contig 15999 bp, 17 predicted proteins | sample DEB19_08_DNA_5_FD_184523 | JGI IMG/M metagenome (GOLD analysis project Ga0208916, IMG submission 184523) | Aqueous microbial communities from the Delaware River and Bay under freshwater to marine salinity gradient to study organic matter... | ecosystem: Environmental > Aquatic > Marine >... | reverse complement strand
CTCCGCCGCCAGTCGCGCGGTGTTCACCGGTACGCCCGATTGAAGACTACTTTCCCTTTTCTTTCATCACTTCAGGAGCTTTCATGAAATCTGCCCACGACCTTGTGACCTCTGCCAAAGCACTCATTCGCGAAGTCCCGGTGACGCAGGCTGAAGAAGTCATCCGCAACGCCGACGTGTTGATCGATGTGCGTGAGACCGAAGAGTTCGTGGCCGGCCACATTCCCGGTGCGGTGCATGCATCGCGCGGGATGCTGGAGTTCAAACTCAGCAGCACGCCGGAACTCAGCTCACGCGATCTGAAAATTGTTGTCTATTGCAAAACCAGCGGCAGAGCCGCCTTGGCCGCCCGCTCACTGCATGACATGGGCTACTTGTCGGTGACGTCGATTGCGGGCGGTTTCGACGCCTGGGTCGCTGCTGGCAAGCCTGTGGCCAAGCCCAGCTTGCCAGCTTTCGAGTGAGTGTCTCGCTGAGGTTCAGTCGAGCCGCGCGCCAGATGCCTTGACGGCATCACTCCAACGCGGCATTTCTGCGGCTAAAAATCGAGCGAACTCTTCGTTGCCCATGAAAGCCGGGTCAGCCCCTTGCGCGACCATGCGGTTGCGGATGTCCGGGCTGCTCATCACTTGCTTGAAGGCGTCGCTCAGTTTCGCGGTGACGTCTTTTGGCAATCCGGCCGGGGCCAGAAAGCCATAAAACCCGACCACCTCAAAACCTTTGAGGCCTGACTCGATGACGGTCGGAATGTCCGGCAGGGCTGGGTTGCGCTCGCGGCTGGTCACGGCCAGTGCGCGCACCTTGCCTTGCTTATGATAGTTCGCTGCCTGCGGAATCGACTCCGCCATGAACTGCACTTGGCCGCCCATCAAATCGGTGAAAGCAGGCGCGCTGCCGCGGTAAGGAATGTGCACCATGAAGAGCTGGGTGGCGTTCTTGAACATCTCCGGCACCAAGTGGCTGATGCCACCGTTGCCCGCCGAGCCGTAGTTCAGTTGCCCCGGCCGGGCGCGGGTGTAGTCGATGAACTCTTTGAGCGTGGTCACCGGCAACTTGGGATTGACCAACAGCGCCAGCGGTTGCATCGCCGTGCGGGCGATGGGGGTGAAGTCTTTCAGCGTGCTGTAGGGCAGGCGGGTGTACAGCGCCGGGTTGATGACCATCACGCCGGTGTTGGCCAGCATCAGCGTGTAGCCGTCGGGCGCTGCCTTCATCACGTCTTGCGCGCCCACGGTGCCGCCAGCGCCTGACTTGTAGTCGATCAACACTGGCTGACCCAGCACCGCTTGCAGACGATCGGAGAGCAATCGCGCGTGCTGATCAAGCGGTCCACCCGCAGGGAAACCGATGACCACGCGAATTGGTTTGTCTGGATACGCTGCCAAAGCACTGCAAGCCGCCACCAGCAGGCAGACACCGAACAGCGTGCGCCGGGTGAATTCAGCCGTGATCGTGAGAGAGGGGCGTTGAAGGTCGTGCTTGGTGAACATGGCGATCTTTCGGCGGTTGATTTTGTGACTGGACTGAGCGGCGGTTTGACGGTGCCTGATCATAAGGAACTTAAGCCGGCTCGCTACCCATGGGTGTCTGGCATGATCGACCGAACCCAAAAGGACCAGTCTGACCTTGAACGCGAAGCTTCATCCGGCTAAAAATACACAAAAATATCACGTGACCACATCACCAACATCCCCACCCTCGCGGCATTCCATTGCCCTTGACGACACCTTGGGCAAGCCGCTGGCTGGCTGGCGGCTGAAGGTCTACACCGTCATCTTTGAGGCCGACACCGTAGCCGGTCGGCGTTTTGATGTGCTGTTGATATTGGCTATTTTGATCAGCGTGGGTGTGGTGATGGCGGACAGTGTGCAGTCTTTGAACGACCGCTTTGACCCCTTGTTCACGGGTGTGGAATGGTTCTTTACGGTGTTTTTCACACTGGAGTATCTGGCCCGCATGGTGTGTGTGCGTCGGCCGTGGCGTTACGCCACGAGTTTTTTTGGCGTGATCGATTTGCTGGCCGTGTTACCAACCTATCTCGCGCTGTTTTTTCCAGAACTGTATGCGCTGGTTGATGTGCGCGTGCTGCGTTTGTTGCGCGTTTTTCGGGTCTTCAAGCTGGCCGCTTATGTGACCGAATACCAATCACTGGCGATGGCACTGGCGGCCAGTCGCCGCAAAATTCTGGTGTTCTTGTCTGCGGTGCTGATGGTGGTGCTGATTTTTGGCACCATCATGTATGTGGTCGAAGGGCCGGGCAATGGTTTCACCAGCATCCCGACCTCGGTTTACTGGGCCATCAGCACCCTGACCACCGTCGGCTTTGGCGACCTGGTGCCAAAGACTGATTTTGGCCGCTTGATTGCATCTTTCATGATGCTCATGGGTTGGGGCACGCTGGCGGTGCCGACCGGGATTGTGACGGCGGAAATAGCCGCACAGCGCTTGGGTCGACGTGCCGACGTGCCGACCACACGCACCTGCCATGAGTGCTTGAGTGAAGGCCACGTGACGTCAGCAGAATTTTGCTTTCAGTGCGGTGCCAAGCTGCCGGCCTACCAGCACGACGAGGTGCCAGGGACCGTTAATCCGGGCGCGGCGTCAGGCGGCGCGGTGTGATCTCAACGGAGTCGGTGGTGGTGCTCATCCACACCGTGCCGTCTTGCACCGTCACCTGCAGCTGCATGGTGCGGGCCGCGAGCTTGGCCAGCGCCTGACTTTCAGCTGCGTCAATCTGCCAGACCACCAAGTTGCTGGCCCGTGTGAGCTTGGTTTCAATGCCTTTCCACCAGACCGGCGTGCTGCTCGAAAAGCTCAGCACCGTCACCCGTTCGGCCCGGCCGGCGGCGCGCATCAAGCGCTTGTCATCGGGCTGGCCGACGTCAATCCAGTGCAGGATGGCGTCGGTGTAATCCTTGTGCCAGAGGGCGGCTTCGTCCACATCCCACAGATCTTTGGCGAACTCGAGCTTGCCCTTGTTGTCATCGGCGGTGACGTTCAGCGCGAAGGCCAGCAGCCTGATCATCATGCGCTCGTCGGCCTCTGACGGGTGGCGCGCGATGACCACCGTGTGGTCGGCATAGACGTTGCGGTCCATGTCGGCAATTTGCAATTGGGCTTTGTAGATGGTGGCTTTGAGTGCCATGAACAGTTCTCGGGTCGGGTGCAGGAAAGAGTGCTATTGGAACAGTCTTTTAACCAGGCGCATTGGCTGGCGTTATTTCGCTATAGTGGCTGTTCGTCAATGGACAACAATTAAAGCGGCTTCAGACACCAGCCCTCACAGAGAAACTCAAACATGACCCGATCCCTTTTCAGCGCCACCATTGCCGGCAGCCTGCCCAAACCCGCCTGGTTGTCAGAAACTCAAAAACTCTGGCCGCAGTGGAAAGCCGAAGGCGCTGAACTGGCGCAGGCCAAACTGGATGCCACTTTGCTGTGGATCAAGGCGCAAGAAGATGCCGGCTTGGACGTGATTGGTGACGGCGAGCAGTCGCGCCAGCATTTCGTGCACGGCTTTTTGGAGCAAGTCGAAGGCATTGACTTCGAGCACAAGGTCAAGATGGGCATTCGCGACAACCGCTACGACGCGATGGTGCCGCAAGTGGTCTCTGCGCTCAAACTCAAGGGCCGCGTGCATGCCGCTGAAGCCCAGTTTTTGCGCGCCCACACAGGCAAGAAAATCAAGTTCACGCTGCCCGGCCCGATGACGATTGTCGACACCGTGGCCGACCAGTTTTACGGCGACAAGATCAAGTTGGCGATGGCCTTTGCCGAGCTGCTGAACCAGGAAGCCTTGGCCTTGCAAGCCGACGGTGTGGACGTGATTCAGTTCGACGAACCCGCCTTCAACGTCTACATGAAAGAAGCCGCCGACTGGGGCGTCAAGGCCCTCGAGCGCGCAGCGCAGGGCCTCACTTGCACGACCGCTGTGCACATTTGTTACGGCTACGGCATCAAGGCCAATGACGACTGGAAAGAAACGCTGGGCGAAGAATGGCGGCAGTACGAACAGGTGCTGCCGGCACTGGCCAAAAGCAGCATTCAGCAGGTCAGCCTGGAGTGCTACCACTCGCATGTCCCACCGCATTTGATGGCGCTCCTCGAAGGCAAAGACGTGATGGTCGGTGTCATCGACGTTGCCAGCGACGTGATTGAAACCCCCGAGCAAGTGGCCGATACCATTGGCAAAGCTTTGCAGTACGTGCCTAAAAACCGGCTGCTGCCCTGCACCAATTGCGGCTTGGCACCCATGAGCCGCGAAGTCGCGCTGAAGAAACTCGAAGCGCTGGCCCAAGGTGCTGCGCTGGCACGTGAGCGCTACAAGTAATCCTATGACCGACGCCACCCATTCGCATCCACACCCGCATCCGCACAGCCATGAACCGCTGTGGAAACACGACGGTGTGCGCGTCATTGGTGCTGGCCAGTTGGACAGCAACACCGCCCAGACACCTGGCATGGACCGCAGCGCAGCCATCAACTTTGCGCGCGTTGGCGCACAAAAATTGTGGGCTGGAACCGTCACCATTCATGCGGATGCCAAGACCGGTGCACACCACCACGGCCCGCTTGAAAGCGTGATTTATGTCATTCGCGGGCGGGCCCGCATGCGCTGGGGTGAGCATCTGGAGTTCACGGCCGAGGCCGGCCCCGGTGACTTCATCTACGTGCCGCCGTTTGTGCCGCACCAAGAGATCAACGCCAGTGCCACCGAGCTACTCGAGTGCGTGCTGTGCCGCAGTGACGGCGAAGCCGTGGCCGTCAACCTTGATATTGAACCCATCGAAAAACCAGAATCCGTTTTGTGGATTGATCCGACCCATCCCAAAGGCGGCTTAGCCTAAGGTTGCGGGCAAGGCGCCCCGCAGCGCGTTGCACAACACCAGCGCCTCGGCGGCGAGCAGGTCGGCTCGGGTCAAGCGCCGCTCGCTGGCGTTCCAGTCCGGATCATCCAGCAGCACCGAGCGCATCACGCCGGGCAACACGCCGCAGGCCAGCGGCGGCGTGTACCAGCGGCCTTGCAGTTTGACAAACACATTGCTGCGTCCGCCCTCGGTCAATTCGCCCTCGGCATTGAAAAACAACATGTCAAAAGCGCCTTCGGCTTCGGCGGCACGCCAGCCCGCGTCGTAACGTTCGCGCAGGGTGGTTTTGTGGCGTAAAAACAAGTCGCTGGCTTCGGTTGCGTCTGTGACCTCGTTTGCCAGCAGCGCCCGCACCGGTCCGACCAAGCCTTGCAGCGGAGCGCTTTGAAGCCTGATGTGGCCGCTGGCATCCAGTGCCAGCCGCAGCCGGTGCGGCGTGCCAGCCGGCAGTGATGCGCAACCGTCAGCCAAGGCCCGCGCGATGACGGCTGGGTTCATCGGAAAGCCAAACACCGCAGCTGATTCGGCCAGACGACGGAGGTGCCGTGCTGAGTGCCGAACCCCTTGCTCGCGGCTGGCGTGCAGCGTTTCAAAGAGCTCAAAGTCGTGGCCGAGGCCGGTTAAAAAGCCGGCCTTGAGTTGGCATTCGGCATACTCGGCCTGCGGCTGGCTGTCGTGCACGATGCCGGCACCCACGCCCATCACACCGGCCCGCAGGCCGCTTTGCAGAGGTGCCAGGGTGAGCGTGCGGATCGGCACCGACAGGCAAAAATCAGGCAGCTGGCTGTGAGTCGTGTTGGCCGCAGGCGGCTCAAACCAGCCGATGGCGCCGGTGTACAGACCGCGTGCGTCGGCTTCCAGCTCGCGAATGATCTGCAGGCTGCGGCGCTTGGGTGCGCCAACGATCGAGCCGCAGGGCAGTACGGCCCGCAGCAACTCGGCCAGGCCGGCGTCTGCGCGCAGGCTGGCGCAAACAGTCGACGTCATTTGCAGGACGTCGCCAAAGCGTTCGACTTCAAAAAGTTGCGGCACGCGCACGCTGCCGGCTTGGGCGACGCGACTCAAGTCGTTGCGCAGCAAGTCGACGATCATCACGTTCTCGGACCGGTTCTTCGGGTCGTTGGACAGCGCGGCAGACAGCCTTGCGTCGTTCTGTCCATCAAGTGTGTCTGCCTGCGCCGTGCCTTTCATGGGTTGTGCTTGGAGCTCGCCTTGGCTGTGGCGTACAAAAAGCTCCGGTGACAGCGACAAGACGGCTCTGCCGTCCGGCAAGCCGATCAGTGCGCCGTAAGGCACCGGCTGCCGCTCACGCAAGCGCCGGTACAAATCCAGCGGCGAGCCATAAGTGTCAAAGCGCAGGCGGTAGGTGTAGTTGATCTGGTAGCTGTCGCCGGCCTGAATATAGGCATGAATGCGCGCCAGAGCGGCGGTAAATTCATCCTGCCCGACGCTGGCTTGCAAACGGGTAATCCCGGCGGGGCCAATGAGGCGTTGCTGTTCGCGGGCCTGCAGCCACTGCGCGACTTGCCCGGCTGTCAGGCGTTCGCAATGGCTGAAGAGCAGTATTTGGCTGACTTGGCTGGGCGCGGTCGGAGGGCCTTCTTGTTCGCGCGGCTGCACGCCATGCAGTTCAGCGCCCAGCTCGTAGCTCAGCAGCGTGATGGCATGCAGTCCTTGCGCCAGCGCATGTTGCATTTGGGTGATGGCGTCGTCCAGTGCGGCGGCATCGCTGATCTCGAGGGTGGCGACGTGTCCCGTGTATAAACGCGAAGCAGATGTGGTTGCAGGGGCTTGCTGGTCATCCAGCAGGGCAAAGCAGCCCAAGGCAGTGAAAAAATCAGTAGCAGCGATGTCAGACATGGCAAGTTGGAAGTGAAAGCGCTTGGCTTTGGAGATTGGCCCGACTCATCTGCATGGCGGCGTGTAAGCTTGTAGCTTACGCAAATTCCAAGCAAGACCGAAGGACTCTCCATGAAAGCCATTTGGCATGACACCGTGATTGCAGAAAGCGACGACATTGTCACGCTCGAAGGCAACCACTATTTCCCCATCAGCTCGCTCAACCGCGACCATGTCACCTTCAGCAACCACCACACCATGTGCGCCTGGAAAGGGCAGGCGAGTTATTACTCGTTGCTGGTCAATGGCGAAATGAACACCGATGCGGCGTGGTATTACCCAGAACCCAAAAACGAAGCCGACAGCATCAAAGACCGCGTGGCTTTCTGGAAGGGTGTGAGGATCGAGGCTTAGCGTGTTCAAACACATTCTCATTCCGGTAGATGGCTCCGACAACGCCCAACGGGCGATCGACAAGGCCATCGGTTTGGCACAGGCTTTCAAAAGCCAGGTCACGGCGATCTACGTGATTGATCCCTACGTTTTCTCCGGCGCGGGGACTGATTTTGCTTACGGTCATGCGGAATACCTGAGCGCCGCAACGGCCGAAGGCAAGCAAGCCCTGCAAGTCGCCAAGGACGCGTTTCAGACGGTCGGCATTGAGATCACCACGGCCTTGGTGGAAGGCCACACCACCTACAAAGTGATTCTGGAAAGAGCCAACGAGATCGGCGCGGACCTCATCGTCATGGGCTCGCATGGACGCAAAGGTCTGGAGAAACTAATTCTGGGCAGCGTCACGTCACAAGTGTTGTCGCACGCCCATTTGCCCGTGCTGGTGGTCCGCGACTAGCTCGTCACTGCGAGCGTAGCGCGGCAGTCCATCCCTTGACCTCAGTCCCGCACATCGGCCACCGGATGCTGACCAAAGTCAGCCCGCGCCAAAACAGCCAATACGTTCTTGGCCGCATCGGCCGGTGAGCTGAGTTGGCCGCCTTGGTGCAGCCCTGCGAAGCCTTTTCGGTCCGGAAACAGCGCATCGTCTGCGCTGCGGAGTTGCACTTGCATGTCGGTGTCAATCACGCCGGGCGCCAGGGCGCAGACCTTGGCACCATTGGGTTTCAGTGCTTCATCCAGCGCCAGGCAGCGTGTGAAATGGTCCATGCCGGCTTTGGCCGCGCAGTAAGCGGCCTGCGAGGCCATCGGCCGACGGCCCAAGCCCGATGAAATATTCAGCACCTTGCGAATGCCGGGCCAGCTGTCAGTCGCTCGCAAAAACGCAGCGCTCAATTGCATAGGCGCTTCTAGACCGACGCGCAGCGCCTGTGCCAAATCATCCGCATCACTCTGGCTCAGCGGCGTGATGCGCGGGATGACGCCAGCGTTGTTGATCAAGGTCGCGCTGGCGAAACCAGCCGCTGCTTGCTTGAGTAGCCAAGCTTCAAGTTGGCGGCTGACCGCAGCGCCTTGGGCCAAGTCTTCAGTCCATTGAATCAAGGTCGCACCCTGGGCTTCGGCCAGCGTGGCCAAGGCGGGATTCGCATGGCGTGAAATGCACAGCAGCGTGCTGTCTGGCTGCAGCAGTTGCTCGGCCATAGCGAGGCCCATGCCGCGCGATGCGCCAGTCAGGATGATGAGGTGTTGGTGGATCATGAAGGCCATCATAAATAGTCGGCCAGAGTGGTGTGCGCTGCTGCGGCGTCAACCGAGTTTAAAAAGGGACAAGGCTGTTGAAGCGCAGTGCCACGCCGGTGACGGGATGATCGAAAGCCAGCGCGGAGGCATGCAAGCGCAGCCGATGTTCAAAATCCTCCGTCATTGCGAGCGCAGCGCGGCAATCCATGTCGGCGGTGCTCGGTGATGGATTGCCGCGCTGCGCTCGCAATGACGGACGCTCAGCGTGCAATGACGGACCGTACAGCGCATCCCCGACGATCGGATGCCCCAGCGCCAGCAAATGCACACGCAGCTGGTGTGAGCGTCCGGTCAGCGGCTCTAGCTGCAGTCGGGTGGTTTGGTCTTGCGCGTCATGGCTGTCGATACGCCAGCGGGTCTGGCTCGGTTTGCCGCTGTCGTGGTTGATCACGCGCAGGGGGCGATTCGGCCAGTCGACCGCCATCGGCAAGTCGATCAGGCGCCAGCCCTCTGCATCCGCCAAGGTATTCAAATGCAATGTCATCAGCCCATGCACCACCGCCACATAGCGCTTGTGCACGCGGCGTTCGGCAAAGGCCAAGCTCAAGACACGTTGCGCGATGGGGTTCCGCGCCATCAGCATCAGACCTGAGGTGGCCATGTCCAGCCGATGCACCACCAGTGCGCCAGGGTAAATGTGTTGAACGCGTGCGCTCAGGCAATCTTGTTTGTCTTCACCCCGACCGGGCACGGCCAGCAGACCGGCTGGTTTGTCGACCACCAGCAGGTCGTCGTCAAGGTGATGAAACTGAAGGGGAGGGATCACGGCCGTTGAGCTTGCCCTTGACCTTGAGCGTGTGCTGCTCTGCGTTGCTCACGCAGCATGAAGAGGTAAAGACTCTCGACTTTTTCGCGGGCCCAAGGTGTCTTGCGCAAAAATTTCAGGCTGGACGCAACACTGGGGTCAAGCACAAAACAGCGAATATGAATGCGCTGGCCGAGTTCGTCCCAGCCGTAATGGGTGGACAGCGCCGTCACGATGGCTTCAAGGGTCAGTCCATGCAGCGGATTGCCAGCCTGGACAGTGGGCACCGAGGGCGCTGGGGTCGCGTCCTCGGGCTGGTCCCCGGTCGGCTCGGTCACTTGTTTTTAAGTTTGCCGCGCACCGGCACGACGGTCACCACGGTCGGGCGCACAGCGTCGGGGGAGACAGTCTTTGGAGGCGACGTGTCTTTCTTTGGTTTTTTGACCATCTTTTGGCCTTGTTGACCTTTTGCCATGGTGTAACTCCTGATTAATTTGAGGTAGCAAGCCTGATGGCCGCTTGCAATGATTATCTGTCCAAGAAGACGCTGTTAAGCTCCCTTCCCGATGGCCCCACATACTTTTTTAGATCTGACACAGCAGCGCTCTTTCATGCGCATGTGGTTTGCACGCCTCGCGGGCACCACCGGCAACCAGATGTTGATGGTGGCGGTTGGTTGGCAGATGTATGAACTCACGGGCAGCGCTTGGGATTTAGGGCTGGTGGGTTTGTTCCAGTTTGTCCCTGCGCTGCTCTTGACCTTGGTGGCAGGTCATGTGGCGGACCGGGTTCACCGTGGCCGCATTGTGGCGGTGTGTCTGCTGGCCCAAGGGCTGGTGGCGCTGGTGTTGGTGGCGGGCACGCAAGGCTTGGGTGCGGCCGTGCCTTGGGTCTCGCGTGACTGGTTATTGGGCTTGTCGGTGGTGCTGGGCGCCGCGCGGGCTTTTCAGATGCCGGCGCAGCAGGCGCTCACGCCGATGTTGGTGCCGCCTGCCATGTTGCCGCGGGCCATGGCTTTCAGTTCCGCCGGCAACCAGGCGTCTGTGATAGGCGGGCCGGCCTTGGGTGGTTTGATCTTTGTGTCGGGCACCACCGCTGTTTACAGCAGCTGCGTCGTTCTGTTTCTGATCGGTTGCTTCTTGGTCTCCCGCGTTAAGTACACGCACGTAGCCCCGCTGCGGGAGCCGGTATCCATGGCCGTGTTGCTGGCAGGTGCCGTCTTTGTATGGCAGCGCAAGGCCTTGCTGGGTGCCGTCTTGTTGGACTTGTTTGCCGTGCTGCTCGGCGGCGCTACGGCCCTGCTGCCGCTCTTTGCCAAAGATATTTTGCATGTCGGCCCGTGGGGGCTGGGCCTGTTGCGCGCCGCGCCAGCAGCGGGCGCCTTGGTCATGTCGGCGCTGCTGACGCGTTGGCCGTTGGCCCGTCGCGTGGGTTACCGCATGCTGGCGGCTGTGGCTTTGTATGGCGTGTGCATGGTGGTCTTTGGCTTGTCGACCAGCTTTGTGCTGTCGCTCATCGTGCTGGCGATCTCCGGCGCGGCAGACATGGTCAGTGTGGTGGTGCGGCAAACCCTGGTGCAATTAGAGACACCGAACGAGATGCGCGGCCGTGTCAGTGCCATCAACTCGGTCTTCATCGGCGCTTCCAATCAGCTCGGTGAGTTCGAGTCCGGCGCGACGGCGGCTGTGCTGGGCCCGGTGGGTTCCGTCGTACTGGGCGGCGTCGGCACGCTGCTGGTGGCGGCAGCGTGGTTGCGCTATTTCCCCGAGTTGGCCCAGCGCGACCGGCTCTGAACAACGATCAACGCTGTTTGCCCGTGCGCGAACGGTTGACGTCAAATGCAGTGACCTGACTGGCTTGATTGCCCCAAGCGCTGCGCAGAAAGGTCAGCAATCTGGCCACTTCAGTGTCACTCAAGACCAACATGAACGGCGGCATGCCGAAGGGCCGTGGGTTGCCGGCCGTTGCGGGCGCATAGCCACCATTCAAAATGATTTGCACCAAGTTGTCGGTCGACGTCATCGTCACCGCGCGGTTGCCAGCCAGCGCCGGGTATGCGCCCGCCAGACCTTGACCGTTGTCGCCGTGACATTGGGCGCAGTTGTTCTCATACAGCTTGGCGCCAGCCCGGGCTAGAGCTGAAGTCGCTACCGCTTGGGCTTTGGGGCCGCGTGCCGCCGTCGGCAAGCCGGCTTCCTCATGCACGGTGGGCGGCAGTGACTTTAAATACACCGCCATCGAGCGCAGGTCGTCAAGGCTCATGTGCTGGGTGCTGTTGCGCACCACTTCAGCCATCGGGCCCAACACCGATGCGCCGGGGGCAACACCCGTCTTCAGCAACATGACGACGTCTTGCACCGGCCATTTCGACAAGCCCGCTTCGGCGTTTTCGGTCAGCGCCGGGGCGTACCAGTTTTGCATCGGGATCAAACCGCCGGCCATGTTGAGCGGGTTGCTGCCGCCCAAGGCATCGCGTGCAGAGTGGCAAGCGGCGCAATGCCCGAGGCCGCGCACCAAGTAAGCGCCGCGGTTCCAGTCGGCGCTTTGCAGCGGTTCTGGCTCAAAGGTGCCAGGGGTGAAATAAAGGGCACGCCAGACCGCCAGCGCGATTTGTGTGTTGAAAGGCCAGCGCAGCGTATGGGGCTCTGCGGGTGCAGACACCGGCGGCAAACTTTGCAAATAAGCATGCATCGCGTCAGCGTCGGCGCGGCTGACTTCGGTGTAGCTGGTGTACGGGAATGCCGGGTAGAGCAGGCGCCCGCTTTGCGAACGGCCGTTGTGCAGCGCGCGCCAGAAGTCGCCCGAGGTCCACGTCCCTAAACCCGTTTTGGCGTCAGGCGTGAGGTTGCTTGAAAAGACCGTGCCGAAGGGCGTTTCAATGCCGCGCCCGCCCGCAAACGGCGTGCCGCCAAGCGCGCTGTGGCAGCTCATGCAATTGCCGGCGCGGGTCAGGTATTCGCCGCGTGCCAACAGGGCCGGGCTGGTCGCTTCGGTGATGCTGCCCGTGGTGACGGGCGCTATGCGGGTTTCATCGCGTGTGTTCAGCAACCACAACAAGGCCAGTACAACGGTGGCAATGGCCAAGGCCAGCCAAGCCCAGTTTTTAATCCATTGGGAGCGCTTCATTTCTGGGCTCCGGTGGACAGTGGCAAGGGCACTTGGCCGCAAGTCGGCACGGCGACGTTGGTGCGCAAATAGGCTGCGGTCAGTGCTGGCGCACTGTTGGCGGGCACCGCCTGCGCGGCCAGCCAAGTCGACGCAGCGTTGATGTCGGCCAAGCTCAAAATTTCTGCCACGTGGGCCATGCAATCAGGCGCGTGGGCGCGGCGCTTGCCGGCCTTCCACGCACCGAGCTGCGCGTTCAGATAATCACGCGGCAAGCCCAGTAAACCGGGGACTTGCGGCAGTACACCCGTCATGGCCATGCCGTGGCACTGCACACAGGCAGGCACCTGCCGTGCGGGGTCGCCGTTCATCACCAACTGCCGGCCTTGCTCTAGCAATGCGGCTGAAGCCGTCGCGGCTTGGGGCGGTGGATAAGGCACTTTCAGGTCGGCAAAGTACTCTGCAATTTCCAGCAGGTAAGCGTCGGTTAGCGGCTCGACCATTTGCGTCATCAGCCCGTAATGGCGCCGGCCCTCACGGAAGTGCAGCAACTGGTTATAGAGGTAGGCCGCGGGCTTGCCGGCCAGACGCGGGTAGTAGCCATCGGGTGCCGCACGGCCCTGCGCGCCGTGGCAGGCCGTGCAAGCTTGCGTGCGCTGGGCAATGGTGTCTTCAAACGGCGCGGACCAGACCGGGCTGGTCAGCGCCGCCGCTAGGCCAAAGGCCGCCACAGTGCGCAATAGAGCAGACCGTACAGGTCGAAAAAGAAAGGAATAAAAACTCAAAAATGACACGATGGAGCACTTTTTTTGACGAAGGCCGAGGCCTGGTGAGTGAGTGGGGATCAGCTTTTGATTATGAAACGATCTGAACATCCGTTTTGAACCGGGTACTTTGGGTCGCTGCGAGCGCAAAAATGCCGTCTCTGCGAGCGCAGCGCGGCAGCCCATCCCCGCCGTCTTTGCGAGCGAAGCGCGGTAATCCAGGAGCCCGAATTCGGCGTCATGGATGGCCGCGCTGCGCTCGCCATGACGGATCAGCTAATCCGCGCTGACGGATAAGTTAGGCCGCCATCTTCAAGTCAGATGCCGGGTAGGCCACACACGGCAGAAACCAGCCCTCTGCTTTTTCTTCAGCGCTCAAGCCCGGCCACTCCATGCGGTAGCTCACGCGGCCACTGTGCAGGCGGCAGATGCAGATTCGACAAACGCCGTTTCGGCACGAACTCACCAGCGCGTGCCCGGCTGCCAATGCAGCCAGCAGCACAGTTTGATCTGCGTTGGCGACGAAGGCCGCCGGCTGCGCGTTGAGCTGGACTTGAAAGTGCTGGGGTGATGTTTCGAGGGCTGACACGCTCAAAATCTTTTCTGGACTTCTATCGAAAACTGCGTCGATTTCACGCTACCGACCAGCGGCGATTTGGCACCAATCGGCGTGGCAGCGTAAGCCGTCCCCGTGTATTGGTTCGGTCCAGCCCAGTTGAGCCCCAAGCCTGCGCCGCTCAAAGTCGCCTTGTTGAGGCCAGCGCCCAGCCATGTTTTTTGGTTGATCGTCACGCTGGCGGTGTCCATGAAGGCAGTGGCTGTCACCAGGCCACCCAAGGCTGTGCCGATGGATTGTTTCAATTCCGCCGTCAACAAGTGGCCAGCATCTGCGGACAAGGTGCCCGCTGCATAAGCCCGAACAGAGTAGGGGCCGCCAGCCGCCATTTTTTGCGATGTGTCCAGATTGGCCCCGGCCCACTGGCCTCTGAAGCCCATCACCAACTCACGTTGACCCCCCAGATTTTGAATATGCAACAGGCTGCCAGTGAGCTTTGAAAACCTGCCGCTGGTGTTCGTGGTGTTTGCGTTCGCTGCCTGCGCTGTAGGGTCATCGAAAACAAGCTGCCCTAAGGTCGAATCCAAGCTCCAGGATGTCATGCCAGTCATGATCAAATTGTCACGAAAGTCGCCTGACAGGTTGGCCGTGATGTTTTCTAGATGACGATCCGTGTCAATTTGGGTACCTGCAGTGTTGAGATGATCTCGCAGCACCAGATGGTCAAATTTCAGCTGCCCGTAAACGTTCTGATCTCTGCTGCGCAACAGCGCCTGCCTGAGCCACAGACTCGTCACTTGCGCCGTACCCGATCCTGTCAAAGCGCTGGCGGCAGCGGCACCCGCAGGCGTTGCGCTGGTTGTAAAGTGGTAGCGAAGCGACGAAGTTGAGCCGCCCAGGTGCGTCCCATAGCCGTTCAGCAGTGTGTCGTAAGCGATATTGCCGTAGTTCACGCCCGGGCCCGACGTCAGCACATTCAATGCCAACGTGTCGCCATGGTGAAACGGGTTGTTGGCCACAACGGAGCCGCTTAAATTGGCACTGCCGGTGTATTTGTTGCCGTGGTTGTTCAGGCCTACATTGCCGCTGTCGCTTGGGCCAGAGCGGGTGTTCACCACGAGGTCTGAGGTGCCGTTTTCAGACCCGCGTTTCAGGCTCGGCACCACAATGATGCCGGGTATGTCTGACAACAAAAGCAATGTTCGATCCAACGCCGATTCTTCGACAAAACTGCCACTCTTGAGCGCTGAGAGGGTCGCCCTCAGCAAAGGGTCGTGGACTTGGCTTTGGTTGTCGAGTGTTATTTTTCCGTAGCGCGGCTCAATCACTTGAAGACGCAAAACGCCTGCCTCAATGGTTTGCGCGGGGATGATGGTTCGAGCCAAAGGGTAGCCATGGCTTCGGTAGTAGTCCGTGATGCGCGCCGCCAGCTCAGTCAGTTGCGACAGATTCAGGTTTTTGCCAGTGGCGTCAGCGACCAGTGCAGACAGGGTCGCGGTGTCGAAAATGGTGTTGTGCGTGATGTGGACGCCGCGCAGCAAAAAGGTCTCGTTGGAAGGCAAGCGCTTTTCTTTGTCGTCGGACTTGTCAAACATCAGCCAAGGGCTGTTGGGTGCAAAAGCCGGCGTGGGTGACGGCTGAACCTGCTGCAACAGGGTGCCAACTTCAGGCACACCAGGGCCCGCAGCCAACGCACTGGAGATGATGAGATTGCTGGCCAGCAGCCAGCCTCCAAAAAATTCTTTCATACGCCACTATACAAACTGCCGCTAACCATGGGCTACTCAGTTGTTAGAGACGCATCATTCGTTGTATTGTCGGCGGCGCTTGCCAGGTCTGTTTTGACATTGTTGTTGCTGGTGAATGTCTGGCTGGCGCTGGTCGAGATAGCGGCCAACGAAGCCGTTGCGCTGGCCACAACAGCCAAACCGATGGTTTTGACATCAGCGATCAAAGTTGCTTTGCTGGCAGCTACTGCTGTTGCCGTGGCTACGGCAGCAGTTTTCGCAGTTGCAGCATCAGCGATGGCTTTTGCGTCAGCCGCCGCTTTGGCCGCAGCTGCGTCAGCAATAACTTTCGCGTTAGCAGCAGCTTTGGCTGCTGCAGCATCGGCTGCAGCTTTAGCCGTCGCTGCATCAGCGATCGCTTTTGCGTCAGCCGCAGCCTTGGCCGTAGCGGCGTCAATAACGGCTTGAGCGTCAGCAGCCGCTTTGGCTGCGGCTGCATCAGCAATGACTTTCGCGTCCAAGGCGGCTTTCGCAGTCGCAGCGTCAGAAATCACCTTGGCATCTGCGATGGCTTTTGCATCTGCAGCAGCTTTGGCTGCGGCAGCATCCGCTGCGGCTTTAGCTGCAGCTGCGTCAGCAATAACTTTCGCGTCCGCGGTTGCTTTGGCTGTCGCAGCATCGGCTACAGCTTTGGCCGTCG
>Ga0208916_10000642_pt1 | contig 16047 bp, 12 predicted proteins | sample DEB19_08_DNA_5_FD_184523 | JGI IMG/M metagenome (GOLD analysis project Ga0208916, IMG submission 184523) | Aqueous microbial communities from the Delaware River and Bay under freshwater to marine salinity gradient to study organic matter... | ecosystem: Environmental > Aquatic > Marine >... | reverse complement strand
TGGAGCCGAAAGTTCAGCATTGAGGGTGATTTTCTTAGCTCCACCCAAAGAAATACGGGGAACAGGGTTGCCAAGACTATCCTTCTCTGCAAAGGGGCCGAGAGAACCCTGCGCGAAACCACGAACAGAGCCTAGACCACCCGAATAAAAATTCTTGAAAATCGGAAACTCCTGTCCGTTCAAGCCTTTACCCCAACCGATCTCGCCGTTCAAACCAATCGTGAACTGCTTGTTGAGTGGAATGTATTGCTGAATCTGGTAGCTGGAGCGCAGGTATTTCACGTCACCGGCAACACCCCAGTCAGCATTGAGCCGCTGGTAGATGCCGGTGGTGGGAACCAAGGCGCTGTCGCGCTTGTCGCGCGACCAGCCCAGCGTCAACGGCACTGACAAACTTGTTTCGCCGAATTTTTCTTTGTATAACGACCAAGTCACTGGCAAGGGCGTGACGCCCTCCTTGATGGTGATCGACTCTACGCCAGAGCCAAAATAAACCGTGTCGTTTTCCGTGAAGGGAACGCCGAAACGAATGCTGGCACCGTTGGTCACCAAAGAGTAATCACCCGTCGTCCCGGCGGATTGGCCGGTGTACGGTCGGGTGGTTCGGCTGTACACGTCAATGGCCCGCGAGACACCATCGGGTGTGAAGTAAGGGTCGACTGTGCTCAAGACGATTTGACGGTTGAACTTGCTGGTATTGACTTCCACCCCCACGTAATGGCCTGAACCAAAGAAGTTTTCTTGCCGAATACCCGCCATCAAAGACAATTTATCGGCACTGGAAAAACCCATGCCGAGCGACAAGTTACCCGTTGGCTTTTCAGCCACGGTCATGACCAAGTCAACCTGGTCAGGAGCATTCGGCACTTCTTGCGTATCTACACCGACATTGGTGAAAAAACCCAAGCGGTCCACGCGGTCGCGAGAGCGCTTGATGTTGTCACCGTCGTACCAAGACGACTCGAGCTGACGAAACTCACGGCGAATCACTTCGTCGCGGGTTCGGTTGTTGCCAACAACGTTGATGCGGCGCACGTAGGCGCGGCGTGACGGGTCAGCCTGCAAGACGAAGCTGACCAGATTGGTCGAACGGTCAATCTGCGGCGTGGCTTCAACACGGGCAAATGCAAAGCCGAAAGTGCCAAAGTATTCGTTGAAGGCTCGGGTGGTTTCAGCCACTTGGTCGGCGTTGTAGGATTCACCAGGCTTGATGGTGACAAGGGATTTGAACTCCTCTTCACGGCCCAAGAAATTGCCCTCAAGGCGCACGCCGGAGACCACAAAGCGCTGGCCTTCGGTGATGTTCAGGGTCAACGTGATTTCTTGTTTGTCCGGAGAAATAGCCACTTGGGTCGAGTCAACCCGGAAGTCAAGATAACCACGCGTCAAATAATAAGAGCGCAAGGTCTCGATGTCGGCATTCAGCTTGACACGCGAGTAGCGGTCAGACTTGGTGTACCAACTGAGCCAGCCGCCGGTGTTCAGGTCGAACAGTTTGCGCAGCGTGGATTCACTGAAATCTTTGGCACCGACGATGCGGATGTCTTTGATCTTGGCGATATCACCCTCGGTGATGCTGAAGGTCAGGTTGACGCGATTGCGCTCAATCGGCGTGACCGTGGTGACCACCGTGACAGCGTACAAACTGCGATTGACGTACTGGCGCTTGAGTTCTTGCTCGGACTTGTCGGCCAAGGCTTTGTCGAAAGGCTGACCGTCAAAGAGGCCCGCATCGCGCAAGGCTTTTTTCAGCACATCCTTGTCAAATTCTTTGCTGCCAACGAACTCCACACCGGCCACGGTGGGACGTTCTTCAACAATCACCACCAGCACGTCGCCGCTGACTTCAAGGCGCACATCTTTGAACAGGCCGAGTGCAAACAAGGAACGAATCGCGGCGGAGCCCTTTTCGTCGTTGTACTGTTCACCGACGCGTAGCGGAATGGAGGCAAAAATAGTGCCGGGCTCCACCCGCTGCAAACCCTCAACACGAATGTCGCGCACCGTGAAGGGATCAACGGCCCAAGCCAGCGTGGCTGTGAGCATGCTGGCGGCCAAGACCGAGAGCGCGCGGAATTTATATCGATGAAGGTGGTGATGCATGGAGTTCTAGTGTGAAAGCAGCCTTCAGCCCTGCGGCGGAAGGTGAGAGTCAGATGTGACTTTTGTGACGGATATTTGCAATAAATGAAACCAAGTTCACGCCGGTAAGCCTATCCAAGAAGCCGTTGCAAGTCGTTGAAAAGCGCAATCGTCATCATCATCAACAAAATGGCGAGACCACCGCGATGAAGGCGCGCCATCCAGACTTCGGAGACGCTGCGGCCTGTCACCGCCTCCCAAAGATAATACATCAGGTGCCCGCCATCTAGGACTGGCAAGGGAAGCAAATTCAGCACCCCCAGACTGACGCTGATCAGAGCCAAAAACATCAGGTAAGAAGCCCAGCCCAGCGTGGCAGACTTGCCAGCGTAGTCGGCGATGGTCAGCGGTCCGCTCAAGTTTTTCAGAGATGCTTCGCCAATCAGCATTTTCCCCATCATCTGCACCGTCAGCACAGAGACATCCCAAGTCCTGGTAACACCGCCCCATAGGCCCTCAAAAAAGCCGTAACGCACACTGACCATGGCCGGGGCGGAGCCGACAAACGCGCCAATTTTGGCGACGGGTATGTCTGCCTCCATCTGCACTTGCGGCGTCACCACCAGCGATAGAACCTGACCGGCGCGCTCAATTTGCCACGCCTGCGCTGCGACGCCCTGCCCGGCATCTTTTGCCGAGGCGCGAATCATCTCGCGCAGCTGCTGGCCGTCTGTGACGCGGCGCTCGCCCATGCGCAAGACCACATCGCCGGCCTGCAAACCGGCTTTGGCGGCGGCACCATCAGCCATCACTTCACCGATCAAAGGCTGCGTCAACGGCCCCATCAAACCAATGCTGCGAAACAAACGCGCATCCACCTCGCTGGCGTCCAGCTGGCTCAGGGGCAGAACCACTTCTCTGGTGGGGCCTTGATTGGCGTCTTCTTGTGGGTCTTCACTTGGACGGATTGGACCCGCAGACGTCACCACCAAGCGCAGGTCTTGACCCGTCATAGCGCCTTGCGTCAGCCGCCAGCGCAAGTCGGTAAAAGAACGCACGTCTTCCAGCGCCTCGCCACTGAAAGCGGCTTGAGCCACCCACTCCCCGCCGACCAGTCCGGCCCGCGCGGCCATGGACTCGGGCACAGGTGTGGCCAGCACGGCCTTCGGTTCCTCGGTACCGCCCCAATTGACCACGGAATAAAGCAAGGCGGCCAACAGCAAATTAGCGATCGGCCCTGCTGCCACCACCGCAGCACGGGAGCGCAAAGGCTTGTTGTTAAAGGCCAGATGACGCTCGGCCGCGTCGACCGGCCCTTCGCGCTCGTCCAGCATCTTGACGTAGCCGCCCAGCGGCAAGGCGCTGATCGAAAATTCAGTCGGATTGCCGGCGCAACGCCATGTGTAAAGGGGTTTGCCGAAACCGATAGAAAACTTCAACACCTTCACACCACAAGCCACCGCGACCCGGTAATGGCCGTACTCGTGAATAGCGATCAGCAGACCCAGCGCGACCACGAAAGCAAGCAGCGTCAACATCTCAAACTCCGATTCGCTTGACGTGCGCAGTCGCCACAGCGCGGGTTTGCTGGTCCAACGCCAACAGATCGTCAATGCCGCGAATCTCGCTCAGTTTGCAGGCATCGAGGCTGTCACGGTTGACGTGGTGAATCTGGTCAAAGCGGATTTGACCGGCCAGAAAAGCGGCGACAGCCACTTCGTTCGCGGCATTCAATACTGCCGTGCTGCCGACCGGCCCGTCCAGCACTTCCCAAGCCAGTTGCAAACCGGGAAAGCGCTGCGGGTCAGGCGCATCAAATGTCATGGTCGCGAGAGCCCGAAAATCCAGTGCACGCGCGCCAGAAGCAATGCGCTCCGGCCAAGCCAAGCCGTAAGCAATTGGCACCCGCATGTCAGGTGTGCCGAGCTGGGCCACCACCGAGGTGTCGCGGTACTGCACCAAGGAATGAATGATGCTTTGCGGATGAATCACGACCTCGATTTGCTGCGGCGTGACACCGAACAAATAACGCGCCTCGATGACCTCCAGCGCCTTGTTCATCATGGTCGCCGAGTCGACCGAAATCTTGCGGCCCATGACCCAATTCGGGTGGGCGCAAGCCTCATCTGGCATGACGTGCCGCAAGGTCTTTGGATCGCGCTCCCGAAACGGTCCACCTGAAGCCGTCAGGATGATTTTTTCAACGCGTTCAGACCACGTGGCGGGATCTTCTGGCAAAGACTGAAAAATAGCCGAGTGCTCGCTGTCAATCGGCAGCAGTTGTGCGCCGCCTTGACGCACCGCATCCATGAAGACCTCACCCCCAACGACCAAGGCTTCTTTGTTGGCCAGCAGCAGGCGCTTGCCGGCCTTGGCCGCAGCCAGACAAGGCGGCAGCCCGGCGGCACCCACAATGGCGGCCATCACGGCGTGCACCTGCTCATGGGACGCAATCATCTCCAGCGCTTCAGGGCCAGACAAGACCTGCGTGGGCAGGTTGTTGGCGCGCATTTTGTCAGCCAGCATTTGTCCGTGCGGCAAACTCGCCATGACGGCAAAAGTCGGTTTGAAACGCTGGCATTGAGCCAACATGAGGTCGACCTGCGTGGCGGCACTGAGGGCAAACACCTCGAAGCGCTCAGGGTGCATGGACATAACATCCAGCGTGCTGACGCCGATCGAACCCGTCGACCCTAGAACCGTGACGCGTTGTTTCATTGAATTCATTTCAGTCTCAAAGACTGGCCAGCATCATCGCCAAAGGCAACGCTGGCAACAAAGCGTCAACCCGATCCAGCACACCGCCGTGACCCGGCAGCAAGCCGCTGGAATCTTTGGCCCCAGCGCTGCGTTTGACCAGCGACTCGACCAGATCGCCGACCACACTCATGGCCGACAGGAAAATAACTGCGAGCAGCATCACGGCCCCACCGTGACGGCTGAGCAGCGATGAGTAAAGGCTGGGGATGAGCGTTGCTCCACTGCGGTCAAGCCATGTCCAACCAAGCGCTAGCAGCAGCACGCAGAGCATGCCGCCCCAAACACCTTCCCAGCTTTTGCCAGGACTGATAGATGCAGCCAGCTTGGTTTTAGTGAAGCGGCCACCAAAAGCTTTGCCAGCAAAATAAGCGCCAATGTCAGCCGTCCAGACCAACACCATGACCGACAACAAGAAGTTGACGCCCACGACGCGCGCCTGAGCCAAGGCCAGCCAAGCTAGCCAAATGGCCAGCGCGCCCAGCACCAATCGCAGCGACTTCGGAATCTGTGGCCAACCTTTGACCCCACTGCGCAACAGCCAACCACCGGCCAAAACCCAAGCCGCACCCACAGCGCTCCACAGCCACGGCAAAGATTGCGTCAACAGCCCCGAATACCAAGACAACAAGCAGGCCACCAAACAGGCCACACCCAGCAGCAGTGACAGCAGCTGACTGCAGCCATTCAGGCGACCCCACTCCCAACCACCTGCAGAAATAAGCACCAAAGTGATGGCACAAAACGGAACGTAAGACGGATAAAAAAGTGCTGGCAACAAAATCGTAAGCAACACCACCGCAGTGATCACGCGCTGTTTGAGCATCAGACGGCCTTCATGGTTTGTTGCGGCTGCGGCGTCACTTGCGCCGATTCATGCGCAGACTCTTGCGCCATTACTTGTGCCGAGGTTTGACCAAAGCGTCGCTCTCTTGAACGAAACACAGCAATTGCTTCGTCCAATGCAGCGTCGTCAAATTCAGGCCAGAGCTTGTCGGTGAAATGCAGCTCTGCATAGGCCGCCTGCCACAGCAAAAAATTGCTGATGCGGAGTTCACCGCCGGTGCGGATGAACAAATCCGGGTCTGGCACATGCGCGAGTGCCAGCGCTCGGTCAAGCGCCAACTCGGTGATGGGCTGGCCGCTGTCAGCGACTTTTTGTGCCGCCTGCGCTATATCCCATCGGCCGCCATAGTTGAAGCAAATGTTGAGCACCAAGCCAGCATTTGAAGCGGTGCTGTCTTCAGCGTTGGAAAAAGCCGTTTGCATCGCGGTTGAAAGCCGTTGTCGGTCACCGACGAAATACAAGCGAACACCATTTCTTTTGAGTTCAGCTACTTCACTGGTGACCGCGCGGGCCAGCAGGTCCATCAAGCCGGAGACTTCTTCGTGCGGGCGGTTCCAGTTTTCTGAGGAGAAAGCAAAGACAGTGAGCACACCAATGCCGCGTTTGACGCAGGCTTTGACGCAGTTGCGCAGCGCCGTCACGCCTTGCTTGTGGCCAGCGATCCGCGGCAAAAACCGCTTACCCGCCCAGCGCCCGTTGCCATCCATGACGATGGCAACGTGATGCGGTATGTTGCTGAGCACGGGTGCGGTCAAACGGCCATGATGTCTAGTTCCTTGCTGATGACGAGCTTATCGACATCAGCAATGAAACGATCGGTGAACTTTTGAATATCTTCCTGAGCACGACGCTCGTCATCTTCAGAGGCGAGCTTGTCTTTCACCAGCTTCTTGACGCCTTCATTGGCATCACGGCGCAGGTTGCGAATAGCGACCTTGGCGTGCTCGCCCTCACCTTTGACGATCTTGGTCATTTCCCGGCGGCGTTCTTCGGTCATGGCTGGCATCGGCACTCGAATCAGGTCGCCTTGTGCTGCTGGGTTCAAGCCGAGATCGGAGTCGCGAATCGCTTTCTCGATCTTCGCGCCCATGCCTTTTTCCCAAGGCGAGACGCTGATCGTGCGGGCATCCAGCAAAGACACGTTGGCGACTTGGCTGATGGGAACCATTGAGCCGTAATAGTCGACCTGCACGGTGTCGAGCAAACCGGGATTGGCCCGGCCAGTGCGAATTTTGGTCAGCGCTTGCTTGAAGTTTTCAAGCGACTGCTGCATTTTTGTTTCGGCGGTGGTTTTGGTGTCTTCGATGCTCATGGGTGCTTCTCCGGCTACAACAAAATTCAAGTTTACAAAAGAAGGGGCCAGGACGGCCAGTCCTTCAATTCAAATGTGGACCAGCGTGCCTTCGTTCTCACCCATCACCACGCGCTTGAGCGCACCAGGCTTGAAAATACTGAAGACTTTCACCGGCAGTTTCTGGTCACGACACAGGGCAAAAGCCGTGGCATCCATGACTTCAAGATTCTGGCTCATGGCTTCGTCAAAAGTGATGGTGTCGTAACGCGTGGCGTTCGGAACTTTGCGCGGGTCGGCGCTGTAGACGCCGTCAACCTTGGTGGCCTTGAGAACGATCTCTGCACCAATTTCTGCACCACGCAAGGCAGCGGCAGTGTCGGTGGTAAAAAATGGATTGCCGGTTCCGGCTGCAAAAATCACCACCTTGCCCTCTTCAAGATACTGCAAAGCTTTTGGCCGCACATACGGCTCTACAACCCGCTCAATGGCGATGGCCGACATCACGCGCGGTGTCAACCCGGCTTTGTCCATGGTGTCGCCCAGTGCCAGCGCGTTCATCACGGTGGCCAACATGCCCATGTAGTCGGCTGTGGCGCGGTCCATGCCGACCGAACCGCCCGCCACGCCGCGAAAGATGTTGCCGCCGCCGATGACGATGGCCATCTCGACGCCGAGACGCGAGACTTCGGCAATCTCTTCGACCATCCGCACAATCGTCGCCCGGTTGATACCGAAAGCATCATCACCCATCAAGGCTTCACCTGACAGTTTGAGCAAAATCCGCTTATAGGCTGGCATGGCGAGTCCGTGAGTGAGGGTTGATGGGGATGGCGCGGCGCTTGACCCTTGAATGATCAGGCAGTTCTATCAGGCAGCTTTAGCCGCAGCGATCTGTGCAGCCACTTCGGCAGCGAAGTCGTCAACCTTCTTCTCGATGCCTTCGCCGACCACGTACATGGTGAAAGCTTTCACCGTGGTAGCGCGTTCTTTGAGCATTTGCTCAACTGTTTGCTTGTCATTTTTGACAAACGACTGGTTGAAAAGGCTGACTTCTTTGAGGTACTTCTGCACGCCACCGTCAATACGCTTGGCTACGATTTCAGCGGACTGAACTGGCTTGCCTTCGGCTTGTGCTTTGGCGGCATCTTCAGCCGCTTTGGCTGCTGCCACTGAACGCTCTTTAGCGACCAGTTCAGCCGGCACATCAGCACTGGACAGCGCCACTGGCTTCATGGCGGCCACGTGCATGGCAACGTCTTTGGCAGCGGTTTCGTCGCCCTCAAATTCGACCACCACGCCGATGCGCGTGCCGTGCAAATAAGAAGCCAGTTGGTTGCCAGCATCAAAAAGCTTGAAGCGGCGAACACTCATGTTCTCACCGATCTTGCCGATCAGGCCTTTGCGCACATCTTCGATCGTCGGGCCAAAGCCGTCCATCGAGAAAGGCATGGCACCGATGGCTTCGACATCAGCAGGCTTGTGCTTGACGATGCCTTCGGCCACAGCCTTGACCAGACCCAAAAAACTGTCGTTCTTGGTGACGAAGTCTGTTTCGCAGTTGACTTCAACCAAAGCGCCAATGCCGCCTTCGGAATACGTTGCTACAACGCCTTCAGCGGTGATGCGGGAAGCGGCTTTGCCAGCCTTGTTGCCCAGCTTGACGCGCAAGATTTCTTCGGCTTTTTCCATGTTGCCGTCGGCTTCGGTCAGTGCTTTTTTGCACTCCATCATCGGGGCGTCGGTCTTGGCACGCAGTTCAGCGACCATGCTTGCAGTGATTATCATTTTTGGTTCTCCGTGAGAGTCGATTGACTGGATGTACGAATTGCAGACCAGCTGGTATCCGCAAAATTTAATTGTGAAAAAGGGGCTACCCGAGCCCCTTTTTCGAGTGGCGCAAGGCCGCAGTGATTAAGCTGCGGTTTGCACTTCGACGAATTCGTCGGCGGCGACAGGCGCAGCAGCACGAACCACTTCGCCGGTAGAGTTAGCACGGCCTTCGATGATCGCGTCAGCAATACCGCGAGCGTACAGCTCAACTGCTTTGGAAGAGTCATCGTTGCCTGGGATCACGTAATCGATACCGATGGGTGAGTGGTTGGAGTCAACCACACCGATCAGTGGGATGCCGAGCTTTTGCGCTTCAGCCACGGCGATTTTGTGGAAACCGACGTCGATCACGAAAATCGCATCTGGCAAGGCAGCCATGTCTTGGATGCCGCCGATGTCTTTTTCGAGCTTCTCGATTTCACGCTTGAACGTGAGCTGCTCTTTTTTGCTGATGGTGTCGAGGCCAGACTCTTGCTGAGCCTTCATTTCCTTCAGCCGCTTGATAGAAGTCTTGACCGTTTTGAAGTTGGTCAGCATGCCGCCCAACCAACGCTGGTCAACGTAAGGCACGCCGGCGCGCTGAGCTTCAGCAGCAACGATGTCACGAGCTTGGCGCTTGGTGCCAACCATCAAAATGTTGCCGCCGTTGGCAGCGAGTTGACGTGCAAACTTGGCTGCGTCCTGGAACATCGGCAGCGATTTTTCCAGGTTGATGATGTGAATACGGTTGCGATGACCGAAGATGTACGGAGCCATCTTAGGGTTCCAGAAGCGGGTTTGGTGTCCAAAATGGACGCCGGCTTCAAGCATTTCGCGCATGGTAACTGACATGTAAAACTCCAAAGGTTGTGTCTAAAATCAGCGCTTATCGTCCGGACTTATTTCCTGAGCGACACCTTGAGTGGCTGATTTGCGATTTACCTTGCAAACGATTTTTCAGTCATTCACAAAGCCCGCATATCATACCACCCTCAGGCGTGAAGCCCACCAAATCGATGCCCCAAGACCTGCACGCACAACGCCGAGCCATCGCATCCGGCCAGATGAGCCTTGCCGACGCCGTGCATCAAGCACGACTGGCCAGTATGAGCAGCGCTTGCAAGCATGTGTACATCAGCCATCCGGCTCAGCTGTTGGCTGAAGTTGCGCAAGAGTCCAACAGCAACCAGGCCAGTTCGGGTCCATTGGCGGGGCTGCCGATCTCGGTCAAAGACCTGTTTGATGTGGCTGGCGAGCAGACCCAGGCCGGCTCCATCGTCTTGACTGACGCAGCACCAGCGCTGACCGATTGCCCCGCAGTCGCCCGATTGCGCGGAGCGGGCGGGCTGATCGCCGGCCGCACCAACATGTCTGAGTTTGCCTACTCCGGGGTCGGCATCAACCCGCACTACGGCACGCCTGAGAACCCGGCCGACAGCTTGCTGGCCCGCATTCCGGGTGGCTCGTCCTCTGGCGCTGCGGTGTCCGTGGCCACCGGGGCGGCAGTCGTTGGCTTGGGCTCTGATACCGGTGGCTCAATCCGGATTCCGGCCGCTCTGTGCGGTCTGGTCGGTTTTAAAAGCACGGCGCGTCTGGTGCCGACGGCGGGCGCCCTGCCCTTGTCGACAACGCTCGACACGGTCTGCGCCGTCACGCGCTCGGTACGCGATGCCGCGTTGGTGCATGAAGTGCTGGCCGATAGGCATGTGGCACTGGCGGGCAAGCCTTTGTCGGCCAGCCGTTTTGCGGTGCCTCGCTGCCTGATGCAAGACGGCTTGGACGCCACCGTGGCCAGCGCCTTTGAGCACAGCTTGCGCGTGCTGCGCGCGGAAGGCGCAGAGATTGTCGAGATCGACCTGGACGAGATCAACGACCTGGCCGGCATCAACGCCACCGGCGGCTTGTCGGCGGCTGAGAGCTTCGCTTGGCACAGGCCTTTGATAGTGCAGCGTCAGTCTGACTACGACCCCCGCGTGGCGCTGCGCATTCTCAAAGGCGCAAGCATGAGCGCGGCGGATTACATTGACCTTCTCGCCGCTAGGCAGCAGTGGATCAGCCGCATGAACGAGCGAATGAGCGGCTTCGACGCCATGCTGTCTCCAACAGTGCCGATGGTTGCGCCAGCCATCGCAGATCTGATCGACAACGATGCCGCATTCTTTCGCGTCAACGGCTTGTTGTTGCGCAATCCGGCCGTGGTCAACATGCTCGACGGCTGCGCCATCTCCCTGCCCTGCTACACGCCCGATCAAGTACAAAACCAATTGCCCGTCGGGCTGATGCTCTGGCATTCCGCCCTGCACGACGACGGCATTTTGGATGCAGCACTGCAGGTTGAAGCGGCGCTGAAACTGGCGCTCACGCACTAACTTTTTAAGAGCCGCAAATATCGTCAAATGGCCCCGCTTCGCAGGCCTTGAGAAGCCGCCACAATCAAACATGGCCCGCACGATCAAGATTTCTCAAGACCACAGCCACCCGCTTTTCGACATCGCCGCCACGCGGCAGATCGAGGCGCGGGCCCAAGCCAATTTGCCCGAGCACACGCTCATGCAACGGGCTGGGCTGGCGACCGCCCGGCTGACCTTGGCGCTGGCACCGCATGCACAACACGTCTGGATCGCCTGCGGCCCCGGCAACAACGGCGGGGATGGCTTTGAAGCCGCGCTGCAATTGCAAAAGCTGGGCAAAACCGTCAGCCTGACTTGGACCGAGCTAGGCCAAGATGACGCCACAAGCCGGCAACCGCCAGACGCCCACGCCTCACGCCTGCGCGCCTTGGCCGCCGGACTGCTGATTGCCGCAGAACCACCCGCGACTTTCGACGTCGCGATCGACGCGCTGCTGGGTATTGGTGGCACGCTGGCAACGGATCGTCCGGGCACGCCACTGATGACGCAATGGCTGAACCGAATGCACAACAGCGGAGCGCCTGTGCTGTGCATCGACCTGCCAACAGGGCTCAACGCGGACACGGGTGCGTCCTTATTTCAAGCGCTCGCGACGCTCGACTCACCAAGACCCGGTGCGCGTCACACTTTGAGCCTGCTGACCTTGAAGCCCGGCCTGTTCACCGCCGACGGTCGCGACGCAGCGGGTCAAGTCTGGCTGGATGATTTGAGCGTGACCACACCAGCGGATATACAACCCTGCGCCCTACTGCAAGGCGCGGATAGTGCGCTAGGTTTGGCCCGGCAACATCAAGCGCACGCCAGCCATAAAGGCAGTTTTGGCGACGTGGCCGTGCTGGGTGGCGCACCCGGCATGGTCGGCGCGGCTCTGTTGGCCGCACGCGCCGCCCTGCACGCGGGCGCAGGTCGGGTTTTTGTCGCGCTGCTGGACGATGCCGCAGACAGCGTTTTGTCAGTCGACACGGCGCAGCCCGAGCTGATGTTCAGACATTCCGCAGCGCTGGATTTGAAGCAACAGGTGCTGGTCTGCGGTTGTGGCGGCGGGCAAGCTGTGCACGCGCATCTGCCGGCTGTATTGGCCAATGCAACACGCGCAGTTTTTGACGCTGACGCTCTCAACGCCATCGCAGCCGACACGTCTTTGCAGGGGCTGCTGACGGCCAGACAGTCGCATGGTTACGGCACGGTTTTGACACCGCATCCGCTTGAAGCCGCCCGACTTTTGCAGTGCAGCACGCACGACGTTCAATCAAACCGATTGCGTGCAGCGCAGCAATTGGCCGATCGATATAGCTGCGTGGTGGTACTCAAGGGCTCAGGCAGCGTGCTAGCAGCGCCGGGCCACTTAACGGTGATCAATCACAGCGGCAATGCCCTGCTGGCCAGCCCCGGCACCGGCGATATTTTGGCCGGCATGATCGGTGCCCTGCTGGCAGCGGGTCTTTCTGCGCGGACGGCAGCAGCCCGAGCCGTTTTCATGCACGGGAGCTTGGCCGACAGATGGGTGGAATGTGGGACGGATTTTGGGGCCGAAAGCGGAACACCTCAAGCCCTGACCGCCTCCGCACTGGCCCGGTGCGCCGGCAACTGAGAACTCAAGTGCCAGTGCCTGAAAGCGCTTTCAACCCAGCAGCATCAAGCCAACCTGCAACAGCAGCAACAAAGCCATCGCCGACAAGTCAATGCCGCCAATCATCGGCACAATCCGACGCAGCGGCGCCAAGGGTGGTTCGACCAGTCGGGACAACAAACCATGGCCGTGAGAGCCTGGTTGCACCCACGAGATGATGACGTAGCCAAACACCAAAATCGTCAAGGCTTGCAGCGCCACGCGGACCAGTGTTTTGAAGGCAAAAGCGACCACGGCCAGCACCGGCACATCGCCGGCGAACCAGCCAAACAGCAAAGCCGTCAACAGGGCATACAACAAAGACAACACAAGCGCTGAAACCAAACTGGCGGAGTCCACCTTGGAGCGGGCCAGCGCCTGCGGCAGTAGGCGCCGCAGCGGTTTCACCAACCAGTTCGTCAGCGCCATCACAAACGTGCCCGGCTGGGCCGTCATGTTGATGCGCAGCCAGTTCATGTAGGCACGGAACAAAGCCGCGCCAATCAACAGATAAAAAGCTGTCTCCAGCAAAAAACTAACAGCACGCATCTACATCACCGCCTTGGTTTTTTGCTGGGTTTGCCTGACTTGCGCGGTGCGCCCGCAGCCGCTTTTTTCACGGCGGCTTTGAGTGACTGAATCGGCGAGCGGGCCGCACCGCGGTCAGAAGCGCCCGTGCTGCGAGCGGCTGAACGATCAGAACGCTTGCCAGCACTTTTATCGGCTCGTTTGTCTGCGTATTTGTCGCCACCTTTACGACCGCCGTCGCGCTCGCCAGAAGGCCCATCAAATGCGCCGCCGCCAGACTTGTCCTTCATGGCGCGAGCCATCAAGTCTTCGCCTTCGTGCACCAGCCGAAAGTCAATCTTGCGACCATCCAAGTCGACACGGCTGACCTGAATCCGAACCCGCGTGCCGATGGCATAACGCATGCCGGTACGCTCACCGCGCAGTTCTTGCCGGGCTTCGTCAAAGCGGAAGTATTCGCCGCCAAGTTCGGTAATGTGCACCAGCCCTTCGACATACATCGCGTCCAGGGTGACAAAAATGCCGAAACTGGTCGCTGAACTGACCACGCCGCCGAACTCTTCACCCAAATGGCCGCGCATGTATTTGCATTTGAGCCAGGCTTCAACGTCGCGGCTGGCCTCGTCGGCCCGGCGTTCGTTGGCACTGCAATGCAGGCCGGCGGCTTGCCAGGCGAGTTGGTCTACCGTTGGTTTTTTCGGTTTTTGATCCGACTCCACCGCCCGCGCAGCCAAGCGCTTGGACAGCTTGGCATGGGCCTCGCCCGGTGTCGGCAAGGCCGGCAACTGGTATTTGGCTTGCTTCAGCACAGCCTTGATGACGCGGTGCACCAACAAATCCGGGTAGCGCCGAATCGGGCTGGTGAAGTGCGTGTAAGCCTCGTATGCCAAACCAAAGTGGCCGTTGTTCATCGGCGTGTAAATCGCCTGCGACATGGAGCGCAGCAGCATCGAATGAATTTGCTGGGCGTCAGGCCGGTCCTTGGTGGCCAAGGCGATCGACTGAAACTCGCCCGGCATCGGGTCATCACCGATGGTCAGCCCTAAGCCGATGGCCTTGAGGTAGCTGCGCAGCATGTCTTTTTTCTCAGGCGTCGGGCCTTCGTGCACACGGAACAAGCCGACATGCTTGCTCTGGGCAATGAAGTCGGCCGAGCAGACGTTGGCCGACAGCATGGCTTCTTCGATCAAGCGATGCGCGACATTGCGGGTGCGCGGCACGATTTTTTCAATGCGGCCGGCGTCATCGCAAACGATCTGCGTTTCTGTGGTTTCGAAGTCCACCGCACCGCGAACGCCACGCTCTTTCAGCAGGGCTTGGTAAACGTCATGCAAATCCAGCAAATGCGGCACCAACGCTTTACGCTGAGCAGCTTCGGGGCCGCGCGTGTTGGCCAAAATAGCAGCTACTTCGGTGTACGTGAAACGGGCGTGACTGAACATCACGGCCGGGTAGAACTGGTAGGCGTGAACTTCGCCTTTGGCGGTGATCAGCATGTCGCAGACCATGCACAGCCGCTCCACGTTCGGGTTCAGCGAACACAGGCCGTTGGAGAGTTTTTCGGGCAGCATCGGGATCACGCGACGCGGGAAATACACGCTGGTGGCCCGGTCATAAGCGTCAATGTCAATCGCGCTGCCGGTTTCTACATAGTGGCTGACATCGGCAATCGCCACCAGCAAACGCCAGCCCTTGCTGCGGCCGACCTTGGCCGGTTCGCAATACACGGCGTCGTCAAAGTCGCGTGCGTCCTCGCCGTCAATCGTCACCAGCGCAACATCGGTCAGGTCGACGCGGCCTTGCTTGTCGATAGGCCGCACGGCGTCGGGCAATGCGCGGGCCAGAGCCAGCGCCTCGTCACTGAACTCATGCGGCACACCATATTTGCGCACGGCAATCTCGATCTCCATGCCAGGGTCGTCAACTTCTCCCAGCACTTCTTTGACACGGCCGGCCGGTTGACCAAACAACGCGGGCGGCTCGGTCAGCTCAACCACGACGACCTGGCCCGGCTTGGCCGTGCCGGTGGCGCCTTTGGGGATCAGGATGTCTTGACCGTAGCGCTTGTCTTCAGGGGCGACCAGCCAGACGCCGCTTTCATGCAGTAAACGGCCAATGATTGGGTTGGGTGAGCGCTCGATGATCTCGGTGACGCGGCCCTCAGGCCGGTTTTTACGGTCATGGCGAACGATACGCGCTTTGACCCTGTCCTTGTGAAGTACTGCACGCATTTCGTTAGGCGGCAGATAAATATCCGCCTCACCGTCATCGCGTTGAACAAAGCCGTGGCCGTCACGGTGACCCGAAACGGTGCCTTCAAATTCGGCTAACAGGTTGGAAACCTGGCTTGAAGGGTGTTGAGTTGTTTTGATAAGTGATCTCTTTCGTGAGATGGTCGATAAAAGTGGAGTGCTTGTGGCAGCTTACGCCGACTTGACCCAGTCCCAAGTAAGTAGAGCTGGGCCCGGTGCGGCGTTTTGATAGAAAGCAGTTAACACAGCCACCAGCATAAGGCATGGACGTTACAAACCGGAACGTGGTGACTGTTTGAATTTTTTTGAGCGATGCATCCAAGAAGCCCACTTTCTAATGGTACATTATTAGCTGTGCCCGGGTGGCGGAATTGGTAGACGCGCACGGTTCAGGTCCGTGTATCGCAAGATGTGGAGATTCGAGTTCTCTCCCGGGCACCATTGATAGAGTCGCATAG